>Ga0164243_10000997_pt1 | contig 49223 bp, 51 predicted proteins | sample OricompcompostOP_FD_108781 | JGI IMG/M metagenome (GOLD analysis project Ga0164243, IMG submission 108781) | Organic Plus compost microbial communities from Emeryville, California, USA - Original compost - Organic plus compost (OP) | ecosystem: Engineered > Solid waste > Mixed feedstock >... | reverse complement strand
TCGCGGACCATCCTCACCGCCTCAAGCTTGAACTCGCGGCTGAACTTCCTTCTTTGCATTGTGGACCTCCGATAGGTGGAAACACCCTATCTCGGTGTCCACCAAACCGGCAGCAGGCCAGACGGACTATATCTCGGCCTGGCCTGTCAGGACGCAATTTCGCAAGACTGGACCTTTGATATTTGGTTCGTGGATGAGCCGGAGAGGCAGCCTGACCTCAAACATATTCGCACCTTGCCATCAAAGTTAACCTCCGATGCACGTGAAGCAATACTGGCCATCAAGACGGCACTTGGCGACGAGCCCGCCAAATACGGCACCATTTCAAGTTTTCAGGTGTATGATGCCGTTCTCAACAACGGCGTTACCGACATTACCGCATTTGACGATTGGCTCAAATGAACGCTGGGGCGAGGCGTCGCTGGCTTGTATGAGCCGCCGCGCGACGTAATTAAATTGTTGCGATCAAAAACTCTTCCGCACTCAGCAATCGCAAGCCATCCTCCCGAGCTGCGAAGTACCTGTTTGCGAGCACACCGGGAGGCACATGCTGGACCTCCCGAAAACCGGCATTGCGAGCCATCATTACAATCTCGTCGGACTCGAAAAAGCTGATGAAAGGTGTTCCGCTGGCCCGCGCACCCTTGATCGCTTGCTCAAGCCCCGGCCGCACATCAGCCGGCATGAGATCGAGCGGCAACATGAATGTCATGGCGAGTATTGACCCTGGCGCAAGCGCCGCGACCTGGCGGAAAGTCGCCATAGTCGCATCTTTCGTCAGATACATGCTAACGCCTGTTGAGGCGACGACGGCCGGCTGCTTAGTATCGAAGCCCGCCGCTGAAAGCGACTGCCAGGCAGAGCCTCCCCCTTCGAAATCGACCGGGACGAGGCGCAACCATTCGGGAACGCCATAACCTAGCGCTGCAAGCCGTTGCCGTTTCCATTCTTGGGGCGCTGGCTGATCAACCTCAAAGACACGCATCCGACTGGCGATATCTGTCCTGCGCTGGGCGAAGGTGTCGAGGCCGGCACCCAGAATGACATATTGCGCAACGCCGCGAGCCGCCTGTTCAATGACCAGATCTTCTACAAAACGCGCTCGTGCCACCATCGACGCGCGAAAGGTCTTTGTAAAATCCGGGTCCATGTCGGGACGACGTCGCCACTCCGCGCCGGGTGCCAACAGACGAAGTCCCAACGTATCCTCAAAGATGTGAGGCGCTGCATCGACTTCGACGTGCAGGGCACGCCACAGCGCGGTGCGTTCTGCCGTACTTTCCGGCGCGAGGTTCAGCTTGCCTTCCATAATGCTTATGCGCTGGGGTTTGTCTGGGCCGGCGCTTCAAGGCTCCAGATCCTACCATCTGGATCGCGAACGGTCATTTCCCGTGTGCCCCAATGGGTGTCTGCGAACGGCGAAACGACTTCAATCGCCGGATCAATGTCGAGCGCCTCGCCGCCGCGAACCTTCAGCACCATTTGGATGGCAGGCTGCTCGGCCTCCGGCACTTCTGCAATGAATAGATACGGACCAGCCTCATTGCGCAGTTGTCCAGAATTATGGTCGGTCTCAAACTCCAGCTCATATCCTAAGGACTGGAAAAACTTTGCTGCTTTTCCCCAATTATGGGTGGTCAGAAAAATCGCTTTAACCCCTGCGGTCTTCATCTTACTTCTCCGTCTTCTTGCGATGATGTCGCTTGTTTGGATGGTCGCGTTTCCCGTCCTGCTTCTGGTCGAGATACGCCTCCAGGGCTTCGGCAACGAGGGCGGAAAGGGACATCTCTGCTTCGATCGCATGGTGCTTGACCTCCCTGATCAGCCTGACCGGGAGATACACGTTGAACTGCTTGACCTCTTCGCTCGCCATTGCGCTAGTATGCTAGCATCCTAGCGGAAGATCAACCAGAATGTGTGGTGCACATGGCTGAAGGTCTGACCCAGGGGGTTGGACTTTCGCATCGAGCCTTCCCCCTCGGCACGCGCCTCAACACGGCAAGATGGCTGCTCCGCACCGGCTGGTCGGTCGCCCAAGCAGCAGCGGAAGGGGGTTTCGATCAAAGCGATCTCGGCCAATACTTCGGAGCGACTCCGGCCAACTACCAGGGGGGCTCAGCTCGCAACATCCGACGGCAGATCTCGATGCTGGCCGTGATTAGACTGTTGGCCTGGCAGCTTAATACGCTGGAGCCGGACTATACCGAGGGTTTGCCACCGTAGGCGTGCCGATGTGGGCTCTTCACAACCCGACCAGTTGAAAATTGGCTTTGAGAGTGATGGTGCGGGCGGTCGGACTCGAACCGACATATCCGTAAGGACGGCGGATTTTGAATCCGCTGCGTCTACCAATTCCGCCACGCCCGCACATTGCCGCCGATTCCAGCCTGCGCGCTCTGCACCTATTCTGCACCTAGCGCTTTCTCAGCCTTTTTCGACCGCCTATTTCGTACCTCTCCAACCCGTTGAACTACAACCGCTTTTCAACTCACCGCGTTATTCTGTCGCATGGTAGACAAACCACTTTTGAGTCGATCGCGTCTACCATTCCGCCACAGGGGCCCCTGAGCCTGGTTCGCGCGGCGGGGCTTAGCCGGGCTGCCGCCTCGCTTCAAGCGGGCGTTGCGGCTTCATGCCTTGAGCGCGCCGGCGACGAGCTTGTGCAGCCGGGAATGGAGCGGATCGTTGCCCGCCAGCACCTCGGCGTCGCAGATCGGGAGCGAACGGCCGCGGAAATCGCTCACGAAGCCGCCCGCCTCCCGCACCAGCAGGCAGCCGGCGGCGGTATCCCACGGCGAAAGGCTTGTTTCCCAGAACCCGTCGAACCGGCCGGCCGCGACCCAGGCGAGGTCCAGCGAGGCGGCGCCGAAGCGGCGGACGCCGGCCACCTGGGGGCCGATGGCGGCGAAGATCCGGGTCCACAAGCCGAAATCGCCATGCGCCTGATAGGGGATGCCGGTGGCGATCAGCGCATCGGAAAGCTGGCGCCGCGCCGAAACGCGCAGCCGCCCGTCATGCAGCCAGGCGCCCCGCGATTTCTCGGCCCAGAAGGTCTCGTCCGTGATCGGCTGATAGATCACGGCAGCGGTCACCTCGCCCCAGCCGGAGCCGTCCAGCTTCGGTTCCTGCGCCGCGATCGACACCGCGAAATGCGGGATGCCATGAAGAAAGTTCGACGTGCCATCGAGCGGATCGACGATCCAGCGCGGCTTCCCCGGATCGCCTTCGATCGTGCCGCCTTCCTCCATCACGAAGCCCCAGCCGGGCCGGGCCTGGGAAAGCTCGTCGTAAATGGTGCGTTCTGCCGCACGATCCGCCTTGGAAACGAAGTCCGACGGGCCCTTGCGGCTGACCTGCAGATGCTCGATCTCGCCGAAATCGCGCCGCAAACGCCCGCCCGCGCGGCGAGCGGCGCGTTCCATCACCCGGATGAGGCCCGAAAGTGCCATCGAAGAAATCCCCTGTTGCGACGCCGGAGCGCCGCAGGCACTCCGGGTTTGGATTTATCAGCGGCCTTCTTCGCCGCTCGGCTTGGAAGGGGCATCGCCATCCGCGCCTTCCTTCTTGAAGGTAATACCGCAAACGCCCGCCGCGGCACGATAGATGTCGCCCGGCTTGTCGGCGCTGAGCGCCGAATTGTTTGCGATCACTTCGCCGGCGGCATCGGAAATGGCCTGCAGCTTGTTGTTGTAGAGGCAGGAGAGCAGCCGCCCCTTCACCGCCGGCTGCACTTCCTGGGATTCGAAGGCGACGTTGAACGCCCGCAGGATCTGCGCGCTGCGGCGATAGCTGGCCTGCTGCTCCGGACTCAGCTGCGAAGCGGGAGTGGCTTCCTCCTTGGGTGGAGCCTTCTTGGGCTTGCTTGCCGCATGGAGCGCGGGGGTGATCGAAGCTGCAACCAGGAAAGCGGTGGCAAAGGTGAGCGTCTTGCGCATGTCAGTCGGCCTTCTTCACATATTCGCGTGCATAGACATCCACGATAATGCGAGTCCCGCTTTCGATATGCGGAGGCACCATCACGCGAACGCCGTTCTCGAGCACCGCGGGCTTGTAGCTGGAGCTGGCAGTCTGCCCCTTCACCACGGCGTCGGCCTCGACGATTAGGGCTTCCACTTGTTCGGGAAGCTGAACGCTGATGGGCCGTTCGTCGTATAATTCGAGCGTTACATCCATGCCGTCGGCCAGGAAGGCCTTCGCATCGCCCAGAAGATCCGAATCGAGCGTGATCTGGTCGTAAGTATCCTTGTCCATGAAGACGAGCTGATCGCCATCTTCATAGAGGAACTGGAAATCCTTGGTGTCGAGCCGCACGCGCTCCACCGTATCGGCGCTGCGGAAGCGGACGTTCGTCTTGCGCCCGTCGATCAGGTTCTTCATCTCGACCTGCATGAAAGCCCCGCCCTTGCCGGGCTGCGTATGCTGGATCTTGGCGACCTTCCAGATCCCGCCTTCATATTCGAGGATGTTTCCGGGACGGATATCCACGCCACTGATTTTCATGAAGTTCAGCTTTCCGACATTCTCGCGCCCCGACAACTGGGCGCCTCTCGAGCGCGCGCACTAGCGCGTGGAGGGGCTTCGGGCAAGATTGGCGCGGCTTGCGGGTTCGCGATGCCGGCGAAAATCGGGGTTTGGGGCGTTCCCATCCCCCTTCGTCATTGCGAGCGTAGCGAAGCAATCCAGGGCCGCTATGGGAGGCCCTGGATTGCCGCGGGGCCTTCGGCCCCTCGCAATGACGAAGGGGAAGATGCGCGCACCCGCCTGAGCCCCCAGCTTTCGCTGGGATGACGATAAACATGGCTAAGCCTTCCAAGGCCAGCCGGCAGGCCAACTGGCGGAGTGCCCTGCTCGATGCTAGAACCCGCGTTCAGCCCAAGAGGAACCATGAAACGCCTTTCGCTTTTCCTTTCGCTGGCCCTTTCCTCCGGCGCCCTGCTGCAGCCCCTTTGCGCGCCCGCCCTCGCCGCACCGGGCGGCAAGCTCGGCACGTTGCAGCGGGGGACCTATGTGTGCGAGCTGCCCGGCGATGCGGCCACGCGCCGCGGGGTGCCCTTGCCGGATGACGGCTTCGAGATCACCAATTCCTCCACCTATGCCGCCAAGGGCGGCAGCGGCACCTATCTGCGCACCGGCGATCTGGTGCAGGTCACCAGCGGCCCGATGAAGGGGGATCGCTATACGGTGCAGAGCGAGGGCTTTCTGCGCAAGCAGACCGAAAAGGGCGCGGAAGGCACGATCCGCTGCGTGCGCCTGGGGGCCACGCCGAACTGAGGCCGGCCGGCCGGCCTCAGGGCTGGAACACGACCTTCGTCTTCGCGCTGACCATCTGCGCCAGCCGCGCGGCGTCCCAATTGGTCAGCCGCACGCATCCATGGCTCTGGGCGCGGCCGATCGTTTCCGGCTCACTGGTGCCGTGGATGCCGTAATGCTCTTTGGTGAGGTCGATCCACACCACGCCCACAGGGCCGTTCGGCCCCGGCGGCAGGTGATGCTCCTGCGCGCTGTCGGGCACGTCCCAGAACAGCTCGGGATCGTAGGAGAAATCCGGGTTGTAGCTGATGCCGTTGATCCCCCAGTTGCCGATCGGCAAGGGATCGTGGCGCGATCCGGTGGTGACGGTGAAGGCGGCGACCAGCTTGCCCGAAGCGTCATAGGCCTTGAGCCAGCCACCGGACTTGTCGACCACCAGGCGCGCGGCTTCGGGCTGGTCGGTGCCCACGCCCAGCGAACGGAGCGTGCCGAGCCATTCCGGGTCCTTCACCCGGGCGGGGTCGATCCGATCGGCCCCGATATTGGGCACGCGGATCGTCTGGCCGGGCTTGAACTGGCCGCTGGCTGCCGCCGGCATGGCAGGGGCCCCGGCAGTTGCCTGCGCCTGCGCGCTCGCCGGGCGGCCGCCGGGATTGAGCGCCTGCAGGACCTCGACGGTGGTGTGGAAGCGTTCCGCCAGCCTTTCCTCCAGGCTCGCATAGCCGAGCCGCTCCAGCTCCGCCTGCTGCGCCGGATCGTCGGGCACCGGCCGATAGACGGTGCTGCCCCATTCGCGGGGGATGGTGACCACGCGCGTCGCCGGGATGGCGGACCAGCGCGCCAGCGCCGCGCGGGTCGGCGCGTCCAGCTCGCCGGTGGGATCGAGGCCGTTGGCCTCCTGGAAGGCGGCCAGGGCGTTGCGGGTGGAAAGGCCGGGCTTCCCGTCGATGATGCCGGCGCCGAAACCCTGCCGTTCGAGGATCACTTGAGCCTGCATCAGCGGCCTGGGTTCGGCGTCGGGGATGCCGGCATCCGCCTGCCTGCCGGGAGCCGGGTCCTGCGACGCCATCGAGTCCGCCCCTTCCTGCGCCGTGGGAGAGGCGGAGGGCTGCGCCTGCTTCGCCCCGTCGCCTTCTCCACAACCGGAAGCAAAGAGCAGCGAAAAGGTGGCGATAATGGCGGTTGAACCGGGGCGCATGGCATTCTCCCTTTTTGGGGGAAGAACGGCCGCGGGCAGAAAAAGCTCCCGCGATTACAGGAGCTTGGCGAAGGAACGCACCGCTTCCGCTTCGTCCCCGCCCCACACCGCGCCCGAAACGGCCAGGAAATCCGCCCCCGCCTCCACCAGCGGCGCGCAGTTTTCCGGGGTGATCCCACCGATCGCGACGCAGGGCAGCTCGAACAGCTCCTGCCACCAGCGCAGCAGGTCCGGCTCCGCATGATGCTCGGTGTGCTTGGTGGAACTGGGGAAGAACGCCCCGAACGCGACGTAATCCGCGCCAGCCTCGCCCGCCTCCATCGCGAGATGGCGGCTCGCATGGCAGGTGACGCCGATCTGCGCCTCCCGCCCCAGCCGCTGCCGCGCCTCGGCCACGTCGCCATCGGACTGGCCCAGATGCACGCCGTCCGCCCCCAGCCGCTTGGCCAGCGCGATGCTGTCGTTCACGATGAAAGCGACATCGCGCTGCGCACAGATACGCTGCAGAGGCTCAGCCAGCCGCGCCGCCTCGTGCTCGTCCACATCCTTGACCCGGAACTGGAAGGCGGCGACCGGCCCCGCATCGAGCGCGCGGGCCAGCCGCTCGGGAAAGCCGCCCCCTACTTCGAGCGGAGAGATCAGGTAGAGTTGGCAGCGAGGAGCGTCGGCAGTCATCGCGCAGCCTCTACCGCCCCTGCGCATCGCCGCCAAGCGGGATACCTTATCGTCACCCCGGCGGAAGCTGGGGTCTCGGGCTGCCGCGCACACCCTGCCCCTTCGTCATTGCGAGGAACCGAAGGTCCCGCAGCAATCCAGAGCCCCCCACACACCGGACCTGGATTGCTTCGTCGGCTTCGCCTCCTCGCAATGACGAATGGGGGCTGGCAACATCCTGAGATGCCAGCTTTCGCTGGCATGACGAAAGGCGGGGTGTTTCCAGATGACACACCCCTATCTTTTTGACAGGGCCGAAAAATCAGATCCTGCGGTAGATCAAGCTGAGATTGTTCGCCGGCATCTCCACCCGCCGCGTGCGTGAGAGGCCGCAGCTTTCGGCCAGGACATCGACATCCTCGATCCGGCGGATGCCCCATTCCGGGTTCCGCTGCCTCAGGCTGGCATCGAAGGCGAGATTGGACGGAACGGTCTCCACCCCATCCTCCAGATAAGGCCCGTAGAGCGCCAAGGCGCCTCCCGATGGAAGCAGAACGCCTCGCGCCCGCAAACAAGCCCTGAGCGGCCTTCCAGGGGCTGATATGGATCATGTTGATGCAGACAAGCGCATCAGCCGCATCCAGCGGCCAGTCCGGCGCAGCGGCATCGAGCGCGAGCGGAGCGCGCAGATTGGGAAGGCCCGCTTCGGCGCGCCATGCCGCGATGGATGCGCAGGCCTGCTGGTCCGGATCGCTCGGCTGCCATTCGAGCGCAGGAAAGGCGCGTGCGAAATGAACCGCGTGCTCGCCCGTCCCGCTCGCCACTTCGAGCACGAGGCCGGAAGGCGGCAGTTCCTCCGCCAGCACTTCCGCGATCGGCGCGCGATTGCGCGCGGCGGCGGGAGCCACCTGCTTCATCGCAGCAGGGGCTCCTCGAAACGATGGGCGGCGCGCAGCAGCGCGTCGTGCTCATGGACGAAGCGGCCGCCCGCCTTCTCTCGCGCGATGCCGAGGATCGCCTGGGCCAGCTTGTGCGCGGAAATCGAGCGGTAGCGACGATATCCGCCGACGAGCAGCAGGTCCGCCAGTGGACTGGCGATGGCGCCCAGCCCTTCCGCCGGACGCACTTCCCCGTGGCGGATGCCCCGGATCAAGCCCGGGCGTACGATGTCGAGCCGCTTGAAGCGCATCTTGCGCAGCGCGTTCTCCACCTCCCCCTTCACCCGCAGATAGAGCTTGCGGGACAAGGCATCCGCGCCGATCGAGGAGACGAAGATGAAGTGCCAGCAGTCCGCATCCCTTGCCGCCTGCGCCACCTGGAGCACCAGCTTCTCGTCCACCTCGCGAAACGCGTCCTCGTCATGCCCGGCCTTGTTCCAGGTGGTGCCCAGAGCGCAGATCAGCACCTCGGGCCGGATCGTGGAGATCACCTCATCCCATATCTCCGGCGGGGCCAGCCGCATTTCCATCCGTGCGCCGGCGGGCAGCTTCACCTCGCGCCGGGCGATGGCGGCGAGGCGGAAATCCTCCCGGCCGACGAGCTCTTCCATGATGCGGCGGCCGACCAGCCCCGTCGCCCCGACCAGCCCCAGCCGGATCGGCTCAGACATTGGACAATCCTTCCGGAGTCCGGCCGAAGATGCGGGCATATTGATCGATGGCGTAACGATCCGTCATGCCTGCGATGAAATCGGCGATATGCCTGCTCCGCCCCGGCTCTTCCGCCGGAAGGCCGGCGGCCCATCCCTCGGGCAGCAGCGCGGGATCCTGCGCATAGGCGCCATAGAGCTCCGCCACCACGCCGCCCGCACGCTCGGCCGTCTCCCGCTGTTCGGGATGGAGATAGAGCCGGTCATACATGAACTGCTTGAGCCGCCGCTCCTCCGCCGCGAAGCCGGGCGAGAAGCAGGCCAGCGGCCTGCCCGCGGCGCGCACGTCCTGCACCGAGCCGATGCCCACGAGATTGGCGCGGGTGCGTTCGAGCAGGTCGTTCACCATCAAGCCGATCTGCGTCCTCACCAGTTCGCGCAACTGGCGGTCGCGTGGGGCACGGGGAAACCGCTTCTCGACCTCGCGCCACTGGTCGGCGAGGAAATCCAGCGTGAGCAGGTCTTCCAGCGAAAGGAACCCGGCCCGCAGCCCGTCATCGATATCGTGGTTGTCATAGGCGATATCGTCCGAAATCGCCGCCACCTGGGCCTCCAGCGAAGGCCAGCCCTCCAGACCGAGCGGATAGGCCGCGTCGATCTCCTGCATCGCCCAGCCGGGCGCGGCCACCGGGCCGTTATGCTTGGCGAGCCCTTCGAGCACTTCCCAGCTCAGGTTCAGCCCGTCATGATCGCAATAGGGGCTCTCGAGCCGCATCACGGTGCGCAGCGACTGGGCGTTGTGATCGAAGCCGCCGAATGGCCGCAAGGCGCCGTCCAGCCCCTTTTCCCCCGCATGGCCGAAAGGCGGGTGGCCGATGTCGTGAGCGAGGCAAAGCGCTTCGGTAAGGTCTTCGTCGAGCAAGAGCGCCCGGGCGACAACGCGCCCGATCTGCGCCACTTCCAGGCTGTGGGTCAGCCGCACGCGATAATGATCGCCGTCGGGCGCGATGAACACCTGGGTCTTGTGGCGCAGGCGGCGGAAAGCGATCGAATGGATCACCCGGTCCCGGTCGCGCTGGAACTCGCTGCGGGGCCCCCGCACGCCCACGCGCTCCTCCGGAAATTCGCGCCCGCGCGAGCGGGCCGGATCGGAGGCATAGCGGGCGCGGGTCATGCCGGGGCGGGATAGGATCGGTTCAGCCGGTTGGCAACCGCCAGCCCCCGGCTCAATCGCCGCCCAGGATCCATTCGGCGGCTTTCTGCGAATGGATGCGGGTGCAATCGTAGATCGGCAGCACATTGGCATCCACATCCACGATCATGTTGAGCTCGGTGGCGGCGAGCACGATGGCCCTGGCCCCGCCCTTCTCCTTCACCGCGATCATCGTCTTGAGCTGGCGCTCCGCATCGCGGGTGACCTTGCCCAGCATCAGTTCGCCATAGATGATCCGGTCGAGCTGCTCGACATTCTCCATGTCGGGCGGCAGCAGGTCCACTCCATGCGCCACCAGCCGCTGGCGATAGAACCGTTCCGTCATCACGTTGCGCGTGCCGAACAGGGCGACGGTGGTCACGCGATCCGCCTGCATCCGTTCCCCGACGCATTCGGCGATATGGAGGATCGGGACACTGACCGCTTCCTGCGCCTGATCGTACACCTTGTGCATCGAATTGGCGCAGATCACGATCGCGGTGGCGCCCGCATCCTCCAGCCGCCGGGCCGAATCACACAGCACATGCGCCGCCTGTTCCCACCCCTCGTCCTCGGTCACGCGATAAAGCAGCGAGAAGTCCAGACTTTCGATCAGCAGTGGCGCACTGGCGGGGAAAGCCGCCTTCGCCTGCACCATGCGATTGATATTGTCATAATAGGTTCGGGTCGAAACCCAGCTCATACCCCCAATCAACCCGAGTTTTCGCAAGGCAGATTTCCTCATAGCCGTTTATCGCCGCATAAATCGGAGCGATTCCAGCGGCAACAGGCTGAAAGAAGGATTATCCACCATGGTTAGGACGGGTGGAGGCAGGATTGCGCCGAACAGCGGTTCCGCAGCCTGTCTTCCCCCTCGTCATTCCCGCGAAGGCGGGAATCCAGCCCAGCCGCAGCTCCTGGATTCCCGCTTCGCGGGAATGACGAAAGCAGGCAAGGCCCGATGGAGGGCAACCCGTTTCACAGCGCCTTGATGATCTCTTCCACCATCTTCTTGGCGTCGCCGAGCAGCATCATCGTCCGGTCCATATAGAACACATCGTTGTCGACGCCCGAATAGCCCACCCCGCCCATCGAGCGCTTAATGAACATGATCGTCTTGGCCTTTTCGACATCGAACACCGGCATGCCGTAGATCGGGCTGGACTTGTCCGACTTGGCAGCCGGATTGACCACGTCGTTCGCCCCGATGATGAAAGCGACATCCGTCTGCGCGAATTCGCTGTTGATGTCCTCCAGCTCGAACACCTCGTCATAGGGGACGTTGGCCTCGGCCAGCAGCACGTTCATATGGCCGGGCATGCGGCCGGCAACGGGATGGATAGCATATTTCACGGTGACGCCGGCTTCCTTGAGCAGGTCGGCCATCTCGCGCAGGGTATGCTGCGCCTGCGCCACCGCCATGCCGTAGCCGGGAATGATGATGACCTGGCCCGCTTCCTTGAGCAGGAAGGCCGCATCCTCCGCGCTGCCGCGCTTCCATGGGCGGTCCGCTTTGGCCGGCCCGCCCTCTCCGCCGCCGCTTTCGGCGCCGAACCCACCCGCGATCACGGAGAGGAAGCTGCGATTCATCGCCCGGCACATGATGTAGGACAGGATGGCGCCCGAGCTGCCCACCAGCGCGCCGGTCACGATCATCGCGGTGTTGTGCAGGGTGAAGCCCATCGCCGCGGCCGCCCAGCCGGAATAGGAGTTCAGCATCGAAACCACCACCGGCATGTCCGCCCCACCGATGGGGATGATCAGCAGGAAGCCGATCGCGAAGCTGGCGATCAGGATCACCCAGAAGATCGGATGCTCGCCCGGCCCGGCATGGGCGGAGGTCGCGAAGCCCGCCACCATGACGATGATCGCGGCCAGAGTGCCGAGATTGATCAGATGCCGCCCCGGCAGCAGGATCGGCGCGCCCGACATATTGCCGTTGAGCTTGGCGAAGGCGATCACGGAACCGGAGAAGGTGATCGCCCCGATCGCCGCGCCCAGCGCCATCTCGATCCGGCTGACGGGAAGGATATTGCCGTCCACCCCCAATATCCCGAACGCGTCCGGATTGAGGAAGGCGGCCACCGCCACCAGCACCGCTGCAAGGCCCACCAGGCTGTGGAATGCGGCGACGAGCTGCGGCATCGCGGTCATCTGGATGCGCCGGGCGATGATCCAGCCCGTCGCGCCGCCGAGCAGGATCGCGATGGCGATCTCGGGCAGGCTCGCGATCTGATGCGTGACCAGCGTCGTCACGATCGCGATCAGCATGCCGGCCATGCCGAAACGATTGCCGCGACGCGAACTGGCGGGCGAACTCAGGCCCCGCAGCGCCAGGATGAAGCATATCCCGGCGACAAGGTAGGCAAAGGCGACCCATGGGTTCACCGCATGGGCGGGTTCGACCATTCCATAGGCCTCGGGCGGGATGACAATATCGCTTTCGAGCGGAGCCATCATTTCCGCTCCTTCTTCTTATACATCGCCAGCATCCGCTCGGTCACCGCGAAACCGCCGAAGATGTTCACGCTGGCGAGCACCACGCCGGCAAGGCCCAGCCATTTGGCCGCCGCACTTCCGCCCGCCGCAGCCGCGATCAGCGCGCCGACGATGATCACCGAGGAGATCGCGTTGGTCACCGCCATCAGCGGCGTATGCAGTGCAGGCGTGACCGACCAGACGACGTAATAGCCCACAAAGCAGGCCAGCACGAAGATGGATAGGATACTGATGAAGTCCACTATTCTTCCTCCCCGGCACGGGGAGGGGGAGCGGCCAGCGCAAGGATTTCCGCAGCCATCCTTCCCGGATCCTTCAATATCTCGACCGCCGGTGCCACCCTCTCGCAAGGGCGATACCCCTCCACCACGCGCTTCGCGCGCGGTCCCCCTCCCCCCGAGGGGGAGGATTGAAGGGGCGCATCGCTCACCCCACCAGCCTCTCATTCACCACCCGGCCGCCTTGCGTCAGCCGCACCGCGCCGCCGATCTCCTCGTCGAGGATCGGCCTGCTTTGCTCCTTGTCCCAGAAGGCGGAGAGGAAGTTGTAGAGGTTGCGGGCGTAAAGTGCCGAGGCGTCGGCCGCCAGGTGGGCGGGCGTGTTGGCGTAGCCCATGATCCTGACCCCATGCCGCTCCACCACCTGGTCCGGCACGGAGCCTTCCACATTGCCGCCCTGGGCCACCGCGAGATCGAAGATCACGCTGCCCGGCTTCATCGTGGCGATCTGCGCGTCCGAAACCAGGCGGGGCGCCGCCCGGCCCGGAATGAGGGCGGTGGTGATCACGATGTCCTGCCGGGCGATATGGGCGGACACCAGCTCCGCCTGCGCCTTCTGATATTCCTCGCTCATCTCGGTGGCGTAGCCGCCCGCGCCTTCGCCTTCGATGCCGGCCACGCTCTCGACGAAGACCGGCTTCGCGCCGAGGCTTTCGATCTGCTCCCGGGTGGCGGAACGCACATCGGTCGCCGAAACCTGCGCGCCCAGCCTTCTCGCGGTGGCGATGGCCTGAAGGCCCGCAACGCCCACCCCCATCACGAACACGCGCGCGGCGGTCACGGTGCCCGCCGCCGTCATCATCATCGGGAAGGCGCGGCCATAAAGGTCCGCAGCCGCGATCACCGCCTTGTAGCCGGCGAGGTTGGACTGGCTGGAGAGGACATCCATGCTCTGCGCGCGGGTGATGCGCGGCATGAATTCCATCGCCAGCGCCTCGATCCCTGCAGTGGCATAGGCGTCTATCCGCCCGCGTTGAGCGAAAGGGTCCAGCATCGCAGCCAGCCAGGCGCCGGGCTTCACACCTGCCAGCAAGGCGGGATCGGGGGCCTGCACGCCCAGCACGATGTCCGCATCCTTCAGCACGGCTTCGGCCGCGCCGATCTCGGCGCCGGCTTCCGCATAGGCGGAATCGGGGATCGACGCGCGCTCGCCCGCGCCCTGCTCGATCGCGACCGCCGCGCCGAGCGAGCCGAATTTCTTCACGGTCTCGGGGGTGGCCGCGACCCGGCTTTCGCCTGCGGCTCGCTCTTTCAGAACTGCGATCCGCATCGGCCTCTCCCCCAAATGCGCCCCGTCAGGAAATCAGGACAACCACGAAGAGCGCAACGAGCGCGATGATCGGGACGGCCCATTTGAGCATCGTGACGAAGCCTTCATAGGTCTTCTTCGCCGCCTGCATGTCGTTCGCCGGTGCCATTCTCGTCATTCCCCTGGAAAGTCGCGGATATGCGTTCGCACGGGGTCTAGCGCCCCGGAACCGACTGCTCAAGGCCCCGTTGAGCAGCTCGCCGGGCCGGAAGGAACGAACAAGCCCCAACAGGCTTAATCAGGTCTTTACCGACACGGGGTAAATCGGCCACCGTATCGGATGGGGACAAGTGGGGACGATGGCTGAACCCGAACAGCGCCTGTTGATGCTGATTGACGACGAGCCGGCCCAGAGCCGGCTGATCACTGCGCTCGCCTCGCGCGAGGGATGGCGCACGCTCGTGGTCAAGGATTCCGAAACGGCGATCGCCACGCTCGGCACGCGCGAAGGCATGCAGCTTTCCGCTATCGTGCTGGACCAGTGGGTGCCGGGGGATGACGCCTGCGCGCTGATCGCGGAACTCAAGAGCCGGCGGCCGGCCCTGCCGATATTGATGCTGACCACCAGCGCCAGCCCGCTGCTCGCCGTGGAGGCGATGCGGGCCGGGGCGACCGACTACCTGGTGAAGCCGGTCGCGCCCGACAGGCTGATGCGGGCGCTGCGCAGCGCGACCACCCGCGAAGCCCCACGCGACGAACTCCAGCCGCTCACCGAGAAGATGCCGACGACGCTCGACTTCGATTCGATGATCGGCACCGCCCCCACCTTCCGCACCGCGCTCGCCCGCGCTGCCAAGGCGGCGCGGGGGCACGGCTTCGTGCTGATCGAAGGCGAGAACGGCACCGGCAAGGAAATGCTGGTGCGTGCCATGCACGCCGCCAGCCCGCGCACCAAGGCGCCGTTCCGCATCCTCAATATCGGCGGCATCCCTGCCAATTCCATCGAATCGGTGCTGTTCGGGCACGAGAAGGGGGCCTTCCCCGGCGCGTTCGACCGCCAGATCGGCGCGATGCAGCATTGCGACGGCGGCACGCTGGTGCTCGACGAGGTCGACCGCCTGCCGGATTCGGTGCAGGAACGCCTGGCCGAGGCCATCGCCAGCGGCTCGGTCCGCCCCGTGGGGGCGCGGCACAGCTTCCGCATCGACCTGCGGCTGATCGCCGCCAGCAACTATCCGCTTTCCGAGCTGGTCGAGACCGGCCAGTTCCGCGCCGATCTCTACGAAGCGCTGAGCGCGACCAGGATCGTCCTGCCGGCGCTGCGCGATCGCATCGGCGATATTCCGGGCCTCACGCGCTATTTCCTCGGCCTGATCGGCGAGCAGCCGGGCCTTCGTCCGCTGGGCATCACCGATGGGGCGCTGAAGCTGCTGGCCGCCTATGACTGGCCCGGCAATGTCCGCCAGCTCCAGGCGGTGCTGTTCCGCGCGGCGGTGTTCTGCGACGGCGATGCGCTGACTTCGGAGGATTTTCCGCAGTTGCTCGAGCTGATCGGGGACCCGCCGGAACTGCGCGAGGCGCGTGCGCATGATGGCGTCGGCATCCAGCTTTACACCGAGGACGGCAATCTCCGCCCGCTGGAGGAGATCGAGGCGGATGTGATCCGGCTGGCCATCGGGCATTATCGCGGGCGGATGACCGAAGTCGCCCGCCGCCTGGGCATCGGCCGTTCGACGCTTTACCGCAAGCTCAGCGATCTCGGGATCGACAACGACGCCGCGTAACGGGCCCTCCAGCGACCGGATTTCTCGCTATGGGTCCGTTATGAGCGCATTATGGGCACCTTTTGCCCATCGGCTCATTCCGGCAGGCCGCTGAAATCCGTCAGCGCCGCATCGCGCAGGCCGCGCCAGACGTTCCTCGCCTGCACCGTTTCCGCCACATCGTGCACGCGCAGCAGCTGAATCCCTGCATTCATCCCCGCCAGCGCGAGCGCGAGCGAGCCGCCGAGCCGCTGATGCGCCGGGGCCTCGTTCGACAACGCGCCGATCATGCGCTTGCGGCTCGCCCCCAGGAGGAGCGGCTGGCCCAGCGCGTGGAACAGCGGCAGCGCATTCATCAGCGCCAGGTTCTCCGCCAGAGTCTTGCCGAAGCCGATGCCCGGATCGAGCACGATCAGTTCGCGCGCGATCCCGGCCGCCACCGCACGGTCGCGTGCGGCGGCCAGCCAGTCGAACACCTCGAACACGACATTGCCGTATCGGCCATCGGCATGGAGGTCCTCCCCCTCGCCCGGGGCATGCATCAGCACCACCGGCACTCTGGCCGCCGCAGCCAGCTCTATGCTGCGCGGATCGTGACGCAGGGCGGACACATCGTTGAGCATATGCGCGCCGGCCTCCAGCGCGGCTTCCATCACCGCGGGCCGGCGCGTGTCGACGCTGATCGCCGCACCCATCAGGGAAGCCGCCTCGATCGCGGGAATCACGCGCCTGATCTCGTCCCCCTCCCACACCGCCGCGGCGCCGGGCCGGGTGCTCTCGCCACCGATGTCGATGATCGCCGCCCCGGCTTCCAGCATCGCCGCCGCATGCTCGTTGGCGACTGCCGGATCGTCGAGGAACTGGCCACCGTCCGAAAAGCTGTCGGGCGTCACATTGAGGATGCCCATCACCTGCGGCTGGTCGAGCCGGATGGTGCGCTCCCCGCATTGAAGGGGAAGGTGGGCCATGCGCAGGTTAGCCCACTGCGCTTCCCCCTCGGCGCCGAGCGTGTCCGGCAGGGCTCCCAGCGCCTGCGCCATCCCCTCCGCCGTGGCGCGGCGGATCGAGACCACTTTCGCCCCATCCGCCACGATGAGAGCGAAGGAATGGGCATAGGCAAGGCCGCCGGCGAGCCGGACCGCATCGCCTTCCACGCTTTGCGGGCTGAGGGCGAGGTCGATGGGGCGGATATAGAGCTTGTGGGTCATGGGCGGCTCTTTTTGGGTTTCGCGCGGGGGCGCGGAAGGTCCTTACCCCAGCCATTCTTCCAGCGCGAATTTCCCGTCATTCCCGCGCAGGCGGGAATCCAGTTCCGCGGTCTTGCTGGATCCCCGCCTTCGCGGGGATGACGAAATGCCCCTTAATCCTCCACCGCCAGCAGATAGAGCTGCCGCAACGCATCCAGCGGCTTGACCTCGCCGTCATGCTCCAGGTGCCAGAAGGTCCAGCCGTTGCAGCTCGGCGCGCCCTGGAGGTTCTTGCCGACCGAGTGGATCGAGCCCGTCTCCTGCCCCGCTTCCACCGAACCGTCCGCCCGCACCTGGGCGCGGTAGCGGTTCTTGCGGTCGAAGATCGCCGTGCCCGGCGCGATCAGCCCCGCTTCCACCAGCTGCCCGAAGGCGACGCGCGGCGCATCCTTGCGGCTCTGCATCGTCCTCAGCGCGCTTTCGTCCAGCGGCAGCGCCATCTCGATACGCTCCATTGCCGCCTCGCGATAATCCCCCTCGCGCTCGCAACCGATCCATTCACGGCCCAGCCGCCGGGCGACCGCACCGGTGGTGCCGGTGCCGAAGAAGGGATCAAGCACCACGTCGCCCTTCTCGGTCGTGGCCAGCATCACGCGATAGAGCAGCGCCTCGGGCTTCTGCGTGGGATGGACCTTGTGGCCGCCCTTCTTCAGCCGTTCCTGCCCGCTGCAGATCGGGATCACCCAATCGCTGCGCATCTGCAGCTCGTCATTGAGCGTCTTCATCGCGCGATAATTGAAGTGATACTTGGCCTTCTCGCCCATGCTGGCCCAGATCAGCGTCTCATGCGCGTTGGTGAAGCGAGTGCCGCGGAAATTGGGCATCGGGTTCGACTTGCGCCACACGATGTCGTTGAGAATCCAGAAACCGAGGTCCTGCAGGATCGCGCCCACGCGGAAGATGTTGTGATAGCTACCGATCACCCACAGCGAACCATCGGGCTTGAGCACACGGCGCGCTTCGGAAAGCCAGTCGCGCGTGAAGCTGTCATAGGCGGCGAAGCTGTCGAACCGGTCCCACGCGTCGGTCACGGCATCGACATGGCTGCCGTCCGGCCGGTTGAGATCGCCGCCGAGCTGGAGGTTGTAGGGAGGATCGGCGAAGACCATGTCCACGCAGGCATCGGGCAGCGAACGCATCGCCTGGATGCAGTCCCCCGGCAGGATCTGCCCGAGCGGCAGATCCCTGGACGGCGCAACAATTTTCTTCGGCGCGATCGCGCGCGGTTTGGCAAGCGTTTGAACCAAGTCGATACCCCTGAATTTATCCACAGGGTGAGTCCGCGAGAGTCCCGCGTCAAGCACCAACTTGTCGCACGGGGCGGGTTAAGCCGAGCCTAAGCGGCAAGAACGAAACGAGCCCTCCACAGCATGTTGAGTCCCGCCGCCGGGTGCGGACTCGATATGTAGGGGTGTGACGAAGCGGACTCGCCGGGCAGATTTTTTCTCCCTCACAGGGCGATCTCGCGCTCGATGCCGATGGCTTGCAGGAATGCGGGATCGTGGCTGACCACCAGCAGCGCACCATCATAGGCCGCCAGCGCGCGCTCCAGCTGCTCGATCGCATCAAGGTCCAGATGGTTGGTCGGCTCGTCCAGCACCAGCAATTGCGGCACTTGCGGGCCGGAGAACACCAGCGCCATCGCCGCGCGCAGCCGTTCGCCGCCGCTGAGCGTGCCCGCGATCCGCGATGCCTCCTTGTTGCGGAAGGCGAAGCGGGCGAGCGCGGCGTGCGCCTGATGCGGGATCATGTCAGGATGGCGGGCCAGAATCGCATCGAGCAAGCTTGTCGCCGGATCGAGCAAAGCCCCATGCTGATCGAGCATGGCGATCACCCCTTCGGCACGGCTCACCTGCCCGCCACTCGGTTCGACCTCGCCCAGGGCGATCCGCAGCAGGCTGGTCTTGCCGCTGCCGTTCGGGCCGGTCAGGGCAACCCGCTCCGGCCCCGTGATCTCCAGCGAAACAGGCCCGGCGATCCGCTTGCCGCCCCGCTCCAGCACCACGTCACGCAGGGCCAGCAGCCGCCTGCCCGATGACAGTCCGCTGGGCGGCAATGCGAGGCTGAGCGGGGTCAGGACCTCGACCCCCGCGCGGGCCTCTTCCAGCGTATCGCGCGCCTCTTCGGCCTGCCGCTCGGCCAGCGCGCGCCCTGCCCCCGCCGTCGCTTCGGCGCGGCGCTTATAGGCGCCCAGCACGATATTCGGCTCGCTGCCCTTCGCGGCATGCCGGCGCCCCTTGCGGTCGCGCCGGGCCTGGATTTCCTCGCGCTTGCGGGCCAGCTGCGCCTGATGGGACGCGCGCCTGCGCGCCCGGTCCAGTTCGCCCTCCGCGCGTTCCAGCGCGGCTTCGCGTTCCGCGGCGAATGCGCTCCAGCCGCCGCCATGCACGGTCACGCCCACTGGCGAGAGGTGGATGATCCGGTTCATCGCTTCCAGCAGGTCGCGATCGTGGCTGGCGACCAGCGCCGCACCGGGCCATCGCGCCAGCAGCGCCTGGATGGCCGCCCGCCCTTCCCGGTCGAGATTGTTGGTCGGCTCGTCCAGCAGCAGCAGGTCCGGCGCATCGGCGAGCAGCCCTGCGATCGCCAGCCGGGTCCGCTCCCCTCCGCTGAGCGTGGCGACATCGCGGGCAAGATCGAGCCCCGCCAGCCCCGTTTCCGCCAGCGCATCATCGATGCGGGCGGACAGTTCCCAATCGGCCAGCTCGGCATCCTTCACCGATCCTTCGCCCGCTTCGAGCCGGGCCATCGCCGCCAATGCCTCCGCCACGCCCAGCGCAGCCGCGGCGGTTCCGGCCGAGGCCTGTATCTGGCGCAGGAAAGCGAACCGCCCATGGCGGACGACATCGCCAGCGGCAGGCGGGGCCAGGCCGGCGGCAATCGCCAGCAAGGTCGATTTGCCGGACCCATTGCGCCCGACCAGGCCAACACACTCGCGGCCCAGCGAGAAATTCAGTTCCGAAAAGAGAATGGACCCGTCAGGACGGGCGGCGGAAATGCGATCGAATGTGAGGACAGGCATAAGGCACCATGAAGCAAGCGGAGGAAGGCAGGTTGCGTCCCAGCTTGTCGTCCATGGCGAAGGTCCTTCTTCTGGCTCGGCGATATCCGGCTCACGCCTATCTAGGCGTCCGGCAGATGCTTTTCCACCCTGGCGTGCATCACAGCAGCATCAGCTGCGCGACCGGGGCGAAGCTCCGGCGGTGGAGCGGAGTAGGGCCGTGCAGGCGCAGCGCCTCCAGATGCTGGGGCGTGCCATAGCCCATGTTCGTTTCCCAGCCGTAATGCGGATGAGCGCGGGCATGTTCGCGCATCAGGCGGTCGCGATGCTCCTTCGCGATGATCGAGGCGGCGGAGATCGCGGGTTCCAGCGCATCGCCCCCCACGATCGGCCGCGCGTTCCAGCGCCATTCCTCCCGCCGGCCGGCGGGGGTGAGGTTGCCGTCCACCAGCACCTCGCATGGTTCGGCCCCCATCGCGGCGCAGAGATTGTGCATCGCCAGGGCCATCGCCAGCATGGTCGCCTGGAAGATGTTCAGCCGGTCGATTACCTCCACGTCCACCACGCCGATCCCCCAGGCGCAGCGCGCACGAATGCGGGCGTCCAGCTCCGCCCGGCGGGCCGGGGCGAGCTTCTTCGAATCGTCCAGCCCTGACGGTCGCGGCTTGCACAACACGACCGCAGCAGCCACAACAGGGCCTGCCAAGGGCCCGCGCCCCGCCTCGTCCACGCCGGCGACCAGCGTTTCGTGGCCCAGCCTGGCACAAAATTCCGGATGAGGGGTAGCAGACATCATGAGCAGGACATTCCAGATCGCCGCCATATTCTTCCCCGCCGCGCTCGCCTTCGCAAGCTGCAGCTCGGCCAATTCCGGGGATAGTGCCGCGCAATCGACTTCGGAGGCCACGCCCGCGGCCGATCCGGCGCCGTTCGCGATCAGCGAGAAAGGCAGCTTCGACGAGCCCTGGGCCATGGCGTTCGAACCGGGCACCGACAACCTCTTCATCACCGAGCGCAAGGGGGCGCTGAAGATCTACCATGCGGATGGCCATGTCTCCTCCGTCTCCGGCGTGCCGAAAGTGGATTACGGCGGCCAGGGCGGGTTCGGCGACATCGCCTTCGCGCCCGACTATTCCACCAGCCGCGCGATCTATCTCAGCTGGGCGGAAGCGGGGGACAACGACACGCGCGGCGCGGTGGTGGGGCGCGGCAAGCTCGTCTGCTCCGATAAGGACAATTGCCGGATCGACGGGTTGACGGTGATCTGGCGCCAGACCCCGAAGGTCACCGGGCGCGGCCATTTCTCCCACCGCCTCGCCTTCTCGCCCGACGGCGCCTATCTCTACGTCGCGAGCGGCGAACGGCAGAAATTCGATCCCGCGCAGGACCTCACCAACAATCTCGGCAAGGTGCTGCGCCTGCTGCCCGACGGAACCCCCGCCCCCGGCAACCCCTTCGCCGGCAAGGGCGGGCAGAACGCCGAGATCTGGTCCTACGGCCATCGCAATATCCTCGGCCTCAAGTTCGACGCTTCGGGCAACCTCTGGGACCTGGAGCACGGGCCTGCCGGCGGCGACGAGCTCAACCTGGTGAAGCGCGGCACGAATTACGGCTGGCCGGTGGTCTCGAACGGCGACAATTACGACGGCACCCCGATCCCGCGCCATCCGACCCATCCGGAATTCGAAGCGCCGGCGATCAGCTGGAACCCGGTGATCGCGCCGGGAGATTTCATCTTCTACAGCGGTTCGCTGTTCCCTGCCCTGCAAGGCGATGCGCTGCTTACCGGCCTCAAGACGCAGGCGCTGATCCACCTCAAATTCGACGGTTCCGCCGTGCGCGAAGTCGCCCGCTACGATTTCGGCACCCGCCTGCGCGAGATCGAGCAGGGGCCGGACGGCGCGATCTGGGTGGCGACGGACGGGCCGGACGCGAAGCTGCTCAAACTGACGCCGAAGGGATAGGGCATAGGGTTCCTCCTGCCGGCGCAAGCTGACATCGTGGGCCTTGCCCCATTTCGTCATTGCCGCGGAACCTCCGGTCCCTCGCAATGACGAGGTGTCGGAGGCCAGATCCGGTTTCCGTTGCATGCGCGCGCGCTTGGCCCTATCGGCGCGCGGCCCATGCCTACGCCCGACGAAACCCATGCCCTGATTCCGCTGGACCAGGTCGATCCCGCCCTGATCGAGCAGGTGCTCGACCGCGCCTTCGGGCCCGACCGTTTCGGGCGCACCGCCTACAAGGTGCGCGAGGGGGTGGACTGGCTGCCGGCGCTGAGCTTCGCCGCCCTCGACGAGGACGACCTGCTGGTCGGCACCATCCAGACCTGGCCGGTCGCGCTGACCGATCCGGCAGGGCGCAGCCACCCGATGCTGATGGTCGGCCCGGTGGCCGTGGTGCCGGAACGGCAGGGCGAAGGCTTCGGCCAGGCGCTGATGCTGGCGATGCTGGCCGCGCTCGACCCGCAGGCGCCGCTGCCGCAGGTGCTGATCGGCGATGCGGATTATTACGGCCGCTTCTTCGGCTTCGACGCCAAGGCCACCGGCGGCTGGAGCCTGCCCGGGCCATGGGACCCGGCGCGGCTGCTCGCCCGCTGCGCCAATCCCGCCGTGCTGCCGCGCGAAGGCATGCTGGGCCCGTGGCTGCCGCACTTGGCGAAGGCCGGCTGATCTGGCAACGCTCGGCCCATGGGCGTGCTTCTGGACAGGCTGACGCGGATTTTCGAGGAAGGGCACGGCGGGCAACTGCCGGAGCTGAGGACCGACGCCGCCTTCGCCCCACTCGGCGAGATGCGCCCGGCCGCCGTGCTGATCGGCGTGACAGAGCGGGCGGAGCCGGGCGTGCTGTTCACCCATCGCCCGCTCGATATGCGCCAGCATGCCGGCCAGGTCGCCTTTCCCGGCGGCAAGCTCGATCCGGGTGAGGACGCGATCACGGCCGCGCTGCGCGAGACGCATGAGGAATTGGGGATAAACCCTTCCCTCGTATCGGTTATCGGGCAGACGGATCGCTTCGTCACCGGCACTGGATACGACATCACTCCCGTGCTCGGCCTGATGCCGGCGGATCTGCCGATCGAGCCCAACCCGGCGGAAGTCTCCGGCTGGTTCGAGGCGCCGCTGCGCTATGTCCTCGATCCCGCCAACCGGGTGCGCAAGCAGGCGCTCTATCGCGGGCTCCGACGCGAATATACCGAGATCGTGTGGGAGGGGCATCGCATCTGGGGGGTGACCGCCGCGATCATCGAGAACCTTTCCCGCCGTCTCGCCTGGGAAGGGCTGATCGATGGCTGAAACCCTTCCTCCCGCAAGGTGGACGAGCCGCGAAGACCTCGCCCGCCTGGTCGCCGCGCTGGGCCCGGGCAATGCGCGCTGGGTTGGCGGCGCAGTGCGCGACACGTTGCTGGGGATCGAGGCGGCCGATGTCGATTGTGCAACGCCGCTGCTGCCGCAGGAGGTGATGGCCCGTCTGGAACGAGCCGGTATCAAGCCCATCCCCACCGGGATCGATCACGGCACCGTCACCGCGGTGCTGCCGGGCGGCAATGTCGAGATCACCACGCTGCGGCGCGACCTCTCCACCGACGGCCGGCGTGCCACCGTGGAATATGCGAGCGACTGGGAGGAAGACGCCGCGCGGCGCGATTTCACCATCAACGCCCTGTTCGCCGATCCGGGATCGCTGGAGATCTTCGACTATTTCGGCGGGCTGGAAGACCTCGCCGCGCGGCGGGTGCGCTTCATCGGCGATGCCCGGCAGCGCATCCGCGAGGATCATCTGCGCATCCTGCGCTATTACCGCTTCCAGGCGCGCTTCGGCGCGGAGCTGGATGCGCAGGCGGAGGAGGCTTGCGCCGAGCTGGCCGCCACGCTGAAGGGCCTCTCGCGCGAGCGGGTGGCGATGGAACTGCTCAACCTTCTCGCCCTGCCCGACCCTTCCGCCACTCTCGCCCGGATGCACCGGCGCAGGGTGCTGCAGGTCGTGCTGCCCGAGGCAACGGAGGAAACGATCGCCGCACTGGAACTGCTGGCGAGTGCGGAGCATGGCGCCGGCATCGCCCCGCAAGCGATCCGCCGTCTGGCTGCGCTGCTGCCCGCCTCGCCACCGGTCGCCGAAACGGTCGCCGCGCGGCTGCGCCTGTCGAAAAGTCAACGCGAGCGGCTGGCCTGCGCCGCCGCGCGCAGTGCCGACGACACCGACACCCCCCGCGCTCTCGCCTATCGCGAAGGGATGACCTGCGCAGTGGATCGCCTGCTCCTGGAAGGCGGAGATCTGGCCCTGCTGAAGGAATGGGACGTGCCCACCTTCCCGCTCAAGGGCGGAGAGATCGTCGCCCGCGGTGTGGCTGCCGGGCCGGAAGTCGCCCGCATCCTGCGCGGCGTGGAAACGCGCTGGATCGCCGAAGGCTTCCCCTCGCGCGAGCGCGTGGAAGAGCTGCTGCGGGAGTTCCTGCAGGGCTGAGCTCAGCCGGCCCGGAACGGAGGAATCGAAAAAAGCTTCCTTCCGTTCAAAGCGTTTTTGGCTCGGTTTGTCGGTCATTGCCTTGGCAAACGCGGATCGTTCCGCAGGCTTCGACGTTCCTTCGACAAGCGCGCTCGCCCTCCCGCCAGCGCGCGGGGCATATGAAATCCGTCTAATAAGGTATGGAGTAGACTGATGAAATTTTCCAAGCTGGTCGCTGCCTCATTGCTTGCGATGGCAAGCATCCCCGCCGCCGCTCAGGCGGACGACGCTCCGCGGGTGGAGATCGCCGTCGGTGCGGCCGTTTATGGTCCGGATGGCCAGGAAGTCGGCAAGGTCACCGAAGTCGGCGATGGTTTCGCCGTGGTCGATACTGGCACCAATCTCGCCACCCTCTCCTCCGACGCGTTCGGCAAGAATGCCGATCAGAAGCTGCTGATCAGCATGAACAAGGCCCAGCTCGACGAAGCCGTCGCCGGGGCCAAGCAGAAGGCCGAAGCGGCACTCGCCACAGCTCTCGTGGCCGGCGCGGCTGTCCACACCTCGGACGGCGCGCAGGTCGGTACGGTGCAGACCGTCAATGCCGACAATGTGGTGATCGAGCATCAGAGCGCGGGCGCGATCGCGTTGCCCAAGGCCCAGTTCACCGTGGACGCCAATGGCAAGCTGGCCCTGGGCATGACCGCCGCCCAGCTCGATGCAGCGCTGGCTCCGCAGGAGCAGCAGGCCGCTGCGATCGACGAGGCGCTGGTCGCCGGTGCGGCCGTCGCTACTTCGGATGGCGTCGCGGTCGGCACGGTGCAGGACATCCAGGCCGACGGCACGGTGGTGGTCGCCCGGGAGGCCGGCCCGATCGCTTTCCCCAAGGATCAGTTCACGCTGACCGAGGATGGCGGGCTCAGCCTGCGCTTCACCGACGCGCAGTTGAAGGCGGCGCTTTCCTCGAGCTGATCCGAACCCGCCGGGACGGCATCCTCGGGCGGAGGAAGGGCCGGATGCGAGCTTCGCATCCGGCCCTTTTCGTTTGAGGATCATATCGCTTGCAAGCACCCGTCTTTCGTCACCCGAAGCGATTGTCCTTCGGGAAGCCCGTGGGCGGCAGGCGCCCGGCGGCACCGCGCGCAACCTTCCACAGGTGGATGTCCTTCTCGGTCCGGATGCGGCCGGTATCGCCGCCCATGGTCCAGCTCAGGCCCTCCTCCAGCTTCAGCGTGGTCGCATCGGCAAGGCCGCCATCGCGATAGCGTTGCAGGGTCACGCCCTGCCCGCGCGCCATCACCGGCAGTTCCTGCAGATGGAACACTACCAGCTTGCGGTTGTCCCCCACCACCGCCACGTGATCGTGCCCCTCTGGGATCGGCCGCACCACGGTGAGCTTCACCCCGTCCTTCACATTCACCACCTGGCGGCCCTTGCGGGTTTCGGCGAGCAGTTCGCCCATTTCCGCCGCGAAGCCCTTGCCATTCGAGGCGGCGAGCAGGAGCTGCGCCTCCGGGCGATAGGCGGCGACCGCCACGATCGCCGCATCCGCCTCGATATCGACCATGTTGCGCACCGGTTCCCCGAAGCCCCGCGCACCGGGCAGCTTGTCGGCGCCGAGCGTGTAGAACCGTCCGTTATCCGCCGCGATGAGCAGCTTGTCGGTGGTCTGCGCATGGAGCGCGAAGGCCGGCCCGTCTCCTTCCTTGAACTTCCAATCCTGCTCCAGCGGCAAGTGCCCTCGTGCCGCCCGGATCCAGCCGCGCTGCGAGAGGATCACCGTCACCGGTTCCTTCTCGATCATTGCATCCATGCTGAATTCGACCGTTGGCGCCGCTTCGGCAATGGTGGTGCGCCGGCGGCCGAGCGCGGTGTCTTCCGCATAATCCTTGCGCAGATTGGCAAGATCGCGTTTCAGCCGCGTGCGCTGCCGGGCGGGAGAAGCGAGCAGCTTCTCCAGGTCCTCCCGCTCCGCCAGCAGCGCGTCCCGCTCCTGCCTGAGCTGCATTTCTTCCAGCTTGCGCAAGCTGCGCAGCCGCATGTTGAGGATCGCCTCGGCTTGCCGGTCGGTGAGCGCGAATTCCGCCATCATCACTTGCTTCGGCTCGTCCTCGGTGCGGATGATCTCGATCACCCGGTCGAGATTGAGGAAGGCGATGATGTAGCCTTCGACCAGCTCCAGCCGCTGCGCGATCCGGTCCAGCCGGTGCCGGGCGCGGCGCTGGAGGATGTCGATCTGGCTGGCGACCCAGTTGCCCAGCAATTCCTTGAGCCCCATCACCATGGGGGTGCGCGTGGCATCGAGCACGTTGAGGTTGAGCGAGAAACGGCTTTCGAGGTCGGTCAGCTTGTAGAGGCTTTCCTTGAGCAGTTCGGGATCGATGTTGCGGCTCTTGGGCACGATCACGATGCGGATCCGCTCGTCGCTTTCGTCGCGCACATCCTCCAATATCGGCAGCTTGCGGTCGGCGATCGCCTGGGCGATCTGCTCGATCAGCTTGCCCTTGGGCACCATGTAGGGGATTTCGGAGATGACGAGCTGGTATTGCCCGCCACCCAGCCGCTCGATCCCCGCTTCCCGATCCGCCTCGTCCTTCGCTTCCTCGGCATGGAACCGGCCGCGCACGCGGAAGCTGCCCCGTCCGCTTTCATAGGCGGCGGAAATCGCCTCCGGGCTGTCCACGATCACGCCCCCGGTCGGGAAGTCGGGGCCGTGGAACAGCTCCATCAGCCGGGAATGCTCGACATGCGGATTGTCGATCAGCTCCAGCGTGGCGTCGACGATCTCGGCCACGTTGTGGCTGGGGATCGAGGTCGCCATGCCCACCGCGATGCCGGTGGCGCCATTGGCCAGCAGGTTGGGGAACAGGCCGGGGAATATCTCCGGCTCCTCCTCCTCGCCATTATAGGTGGGGATGAAGTCGACCGTGCCTTCGTCCAGCCCCTCCATCAGGGTGAGGGCCGTCTTCGTCAGGCGACATTCGGTGTAGCGGTAGGCGGCAGCGTTATCCCCGTCGATATTGCCGAAATTGCCCTGCCCTTCGACCAGCGGATAGCGCAGCGCGAAATCCTGCGCGAGCCGGACCATCGCGTCATAGACGCTGGCATCGCCATGCGGGTGATACTTGCCGATCACGTCACCCACCACGCGGGCGGATTTCTTGTAAGCGCTGGCGGGATCGAGCTTCAGCTGCCGCATCGCCCACAGCAGGCGGCGATGGACCGGCTTCAGCCCATCGCGCAGGTCCGGCAGGGAGCGGGCGGTGATGGTGGAGAGCGCATAGACCAGATAGCGCTCCGACAGGGCGGAATCGAACGGGGCATCAACGATCGCGTCGAAGGGATCGGTGGATTCGTCTTCGGTGGTGGTGGCCATGCGAAGTGCCCTAACACTGCGCAGCCCCGCGCCAAAGCGCGGAACGGCTGCAATCCCCTGCTCTGTTCCCTATCCATGCCAGTAGCGGGGAATATGGAAAACGCCCTGGCACCTTCCCGCGCGAAAGACCGAAATTCGAACGGAACCATCCCGATTGGCGGCAAAGCCTTCCCTTTTTGCGCCCCCGGCGCTATGCGCCCCGCCATGACGATCATGGCACACGGGTATTGAGCTTTTATGGCGAAAGAAGAACTCCTCGAAATGCGCGGCAAGGTGGTCGAACTTCTGCCTAACGCGATGTTCCGGGTAGAGCTCGAAAACGGCCATGAAATACTCGGCCATACCGCCGGAAAGATGCGCAAGAACCGCATCCGCGTGCTTGTGGGGGACGAGGTGCTCGTCGAACTCACGCCTTACGATCTCACCAAGGGCCGCATCACCTATCGCTTCATGCCCGGCCGGGGCGGCCCCGGCCCGCAATAGGGCCGGCGCTTGACCGCGCCCTCGCTCATCCTCGCATCGGCAAGCCCCCGGCGGCGCGAGCTTCTCGCCCGGCTGGGGATCATGCCTGCGCGCGTCGGCGGCGCCGATATCGACGAAACGCCGCGCAAGGGCGAGCTGCCCCGCGACTATGCCAGGCGCATGGCGCGCGAGAAAGCGCAGGCCGCGGCGGACGACGCCGCCTTCGTCCTGGCGGGCGACACGGTGGTCGCGCTCGGCCGGCGTATCCTTCCCAAGGCGGAGGACGAGGCAACCGCGCGCAAATGCCTGGAGCTTCTTTCCGGCCGCCGCCACCGCGTTCTTTCCGCCGTCGCCCTGCGTGCGCCGGACGGCGGGCTGCGCGAAAGGCTGAGCGAGACCTCGGTGCGCTTCAAGCGCCTCTCCGAAGAGGAGATCCATGCCTATCTCGCCGGAGGTGAATGGCATGGCAAGGCCGGCGGATATGCGATCCAGGGCGCGGCGGAAGGGCTGATCGCCTGGATCGAGGGCAGCCATTCGGGCGTGGTCGGCCTGCCCCTGTTCGAGACGCGCGCGCTCCTCAAGGCGGCAGGGTTCCCGATTGGCTGAGTGGCTTGTCGAGGAAGGGATCGGCGAGCAGCGCGCGATCCGGATCGAAGGCGGGGAGATCGCCGCTGCCCGCCTCCATTGGCCCGGAAGCCTGACAGCCGGCCAGGTGGAGGACGCCCGCCTCGTTTCCCGCAATGCCGGCAGCCCGCGCGGAACCGCCCGTTTCGCCAGCGGGGAGGAAGCGCTGGTCGACGGCCTGCCACGCGAGGCCGCCGAAGGCGCCCTGCTTCGCCTCAGGGTGACGCGCGGCGCGATCGGCGAAGCAGGCCGCACGAAGCTTGCCCAGGCTCGCCCGAGCACAGATGCGCCCCGCCCTGCCCCCACGCTCGCTGAGGCGCTCGTGCTGGACGGGCATGATGTTCGCGCCGTGCATCGCTTCCCTGTCACCGGATGGGACGAGTTGATGGCCGAAGCCTTTGCTCGCGAGATCGCGTTCAACTGCGGATCGCTGCTGCTCGCCCCCACTCCCGCGATGACGCTGATCGATGTCGATGGCACGTTGCCGCCCGTCCGCCTGGCGCTCGCCGCCATTCCCACCCTTGCCGCCGCGTTGCGCCGTTTCGACATCGGCGGTTCGGTCGGGATCGACTTTCCCACCCTTTTCGACAAGGCCGACCGGCGCGCGGTGGACGAGGCGCTGTCCGATGCGCTGGGCGGCTGGCCGCATGAGCGGACGGCGATGAACGGCTTCGGCTTCGTTCAGCTCGTCGCGCGCCTCGAACGCCCTTCCATCCTCCACCTCGCCTCGCGCAGGCGGGCGAGCGCGGCAGCGCGGCTGCTGCTGCGCCGGGCGGAAGCCGTGGCCGATCCGGGTGCTATCCTGCTCACCTGCCATCCCGCGCTCAAGGCAAAGCTGCGCGAGGAATGGCTGGCGGAGCTCGCCCGCCGAACCGGCCGCGCGATCCGGATCGAAACCGATCCCGCCCTTGCGCTCGAAGCCGGTTTCGCCCAGTCGGTGGCGTCATGAGCGAGACGAAGCCTCCACAACGCGCGAAGCCCTGCCCGATCTGCCGCAAGAAGGCAGTGGAGGAGTTCGCCCCGTTCTGCTCCGCGCGCTGTCGCGATCGCGATCTCGCGAACTGGCTCAACGACGGCTACGCTCTGCCCGGCCCGCCGGCCGCGCCGGAGGACATCGCGGGCGAAGATTGATCAGCCCTGCAATTCACCCTTGCCAAGCCGGACTCGCTTCGCCATAGGCCCCTCTCCAACCGCTCGCCGGCCCTTCCGGGCCGCCGCCGCAGCGACGCCCAGGTAGCTCAGTTGGTAGAGCACATGACTGAAAATCATGGTGTCGGTGGTTCGATTCCGCCCCTGGGCACCACTGCTCCGCAGTTCCTTCTCCAGGGCTCTAGGAAGCCTTCAGCGGCACGGCAATCGCACGGGCAGGCCCCGGGTCCGTTCCCTTGCGCTCGGGATCGCGATTGAAGAAAAGGTTCGATTGCAGGACATAGGCCCGATCGCCCACGATCGTCACTGCGGGAGGTTGCGTGAAACCTTCCGCGATCGTCGTGATCCGCGCCTCGTCCCCCGCGATCTCGATCCGGCTGACCCGCCCGGCCTGTTCCGCAACGATCAGAGAACCGTCCGGCGCCGTCCGCATTCCATCCGGCTTGCCCAGCTCCCGGGAAAGGGTCAGCCGAACGGGATCGGCCGACTTGCCGTCCTCCGCCGGATCGAGCCGCAGGAGCTCCCCCGAAACGATGGAGTTCACATAGATGGATCCGTCGGAGGCGATCGCCACACCATCCACCCCTTCCAGCAGCGGGTCGGCGGACCAGACCTCCATCGGGCCGGCCGGATCGGCAAGGCGCAGAACACGGGCTTCCCTCGTATCGGTAGCGTATACCGTGCCCTTTTCGTCCACCGCGATGTCATTGCACAGCCCCTTCCCGTCCGGGAAAGGGAAGGTTCCGATCAGGCTCTGGTCCGACAGGCGAAAGGCGGCCAACCCGGTCAGGCTCTCTTCCGGTTTCGCCGTGTCTTGCGCCGAAGAGCAGACCCACAGCATATCGCGCTGCCCATCGGCCAGCACGCCCAGCACCCGGCCCAACGCGGCTTCCTTGCCATCGAACCAGGGTGAAGCCTCCTTCGCCCCCGGCTCTGCGCGAAGGATCGTCGACGTGGTCGTGCTGCCGAACAGCAGCGCACCGTCCGGGGTGGAGGTCAGGCTCTCGGGAAACAGCAGCCCATCGGAAATGATCACTTCGTTGGCAGGCTCGGAAGCCAGGGCCGGTGAAGCCGCCCAGAGCCCGAAAAAGGCGCCGAGGGCGGCAGCTCCGGCAGATACAGCTTTCCCGACGCTGGGCTGCATGGCCATTCGTGATCTCCTAGCTCGTTCATGGCGATCATCGCATTCTTGCACCACCGGGCGCAAGAGCGGCCCAGCCTGCACTGCGGAGCGGAGGCCTGCGGCGTGGCGGCTTGACGGGGCAAGCCGCCATCCGGCACCAAGGCCGGATGCCGCGATTGCGTTTCAGCCTTCCGCCTGTGGGCGGCAGACAGCCGGGATAAGCCGTGGACGTGCTGCCGAGCCTGGGTGAAGCCTATTACGTCCTCGAATGGATCATCCGCCTCGCGATGCTCGCCATCGTGCCTTTTCGCAGGAGCCCGGCGGCGACCACGAGTTGGCTGCTGCTGATCTTCTTCCTGCCGATTCCCGGCCTCCTGCTGTTCCTCGCGATCGGAACGCCCCGCTTTCCGCGCTGGCGGGCGCAGCGCTTCGCGTCGCTGCAAACGTTCTTCGCCGACATGGCCCGGCGGCTCGAGCCCATCCGGCCAAACGGCCCGCCCGCGCCAGGCGATGTGGTCGCCGTGGCCGAACGGCTGGGCGGCCTGCCCGCCACGTGTGGAAACGCCATCGAGCTGATTGACGATTACGGCGCTGTGATCGACCGGCTGGTGGCCGACATCGACGCGGCCCGGCGCCATGTGCGCGTGCTGGCCTATATCTTCGCCGACGATGCCACGGGCGGAAAGGTGATCGCGGCGCTGGGACGGGCGGCCGCGCGCGGCGTCGCCTGCCATGTGCTGATCGATCCCGTGGGCTCCTTCCGCTGGCGGAAGGGCACGCTGCGGCGCCTGGCGGAAGAGGGCGTGGAAGCCCGCGCCGCCCTGCCCTTCCGCCTCCTTCGCGGGCGGACGCGGCGCGACATGCGCAATCACCGGAAGCTGTTCCTGATCGATGGGGAGATCGGCTATGCCGGCTCGCAGAACATCGTCGCCCCGGATTTCCGGCCCGGCATCGTCAATCGCGAGCTGGTGGCACGGGTGACGGGACCTGCCGTCGCCGAGATGAGCGCGGTGTTCCTGGGCGACTGGTACCTCGAAACGGAGCAGATGCTGGACCCCAGCCCCGCCATTCCGGCGGAGACGGGATCGTCCCTGCTGCAGATCCTGCCCAGCGGGCCGGACTATCCACAGGAAGGCTTCCAGTCACTGCTCACCTGGCAGGTGAACCAGGCAAGGCGGGAAGTGGTGCTGGTCACCCCTTATCTTATTCCCGATGAAAGCCTGCTGTCGGCCTTGCGGATGGCCGTGCTGCGCGGAGTGGAAATCCACATCGTGGTCTCGGCGGTGGTGGACCAGATGCTGGTGAGCCTGGCCCAGGCATCCTATTACGACGAGCTCCTTTCCCACGGCATCCGCATCCATCGCTATCGCAACTTCCTGCTCCACGCGAAGAACGTGCGGATTGACGATCGGCTGGGCCTGATCGGGTCGAGCAATGTCGATATCCGATCGTTCCAGCTCAATCAGGAAGTCAGCCTGCTTCTCCTCGATCCCCCCACGATCGAGCGGCTGCGGGCGATCCAGCAGGGTTATCTCGAAGCGAGCGACGAAGTGGAGCTCCACGCCTGGCGACAGCGCGGGAGCCTGCGCAAGCTCGCCGAGAACGGGGCGCGGCTGGTGAGCCCGCTCTTGTGAGCGGAGCACGATCCGCTTTCGCGTGAGCGAGGGCTCAGATCGGCACCCTTGAGCCCCTGCCCATCTCCCGCAATGGGCCGCTCCGCATTTTTCCATCCCCTTTCCCGCTTTCACCTTGTAGGAGCGTCGGATGTTCGACATCTCCTCGATCGGTCCTGCCGACATATTGCCCTTCATCGCCGTTGGTTTCGCCGCCCAGATGGTGGACGGCGCGCTGGGAATGGCCTTCGGTGTCCTGTCGCAGACCATGATGGTCAGCCTGCTGGGCGTGCCGCCGGCCACTGCCTCGGCCGGCGTTCATCTGGTCGAGATCTTCACCACGGGCGCCTCCGGGGCGAGCCATATCGCGCATCGCAATGTCGACTGGAGGCTGTTCTGGCGGCTGGTGCCGGCGGGCGTGATCGGCGGGGCGACGGGCGCCTATCTCCTTTCGAATATCGACGCTTCGGTCGCCCGGCCCTTCGTGATGATCTATCTCGCGCTGATCGGCGTCTACCTGCTCTACAAGGCGATCCGGCTCGGCAGCGTGCCGCGCTTCCGCGATCCGCAGATGACACCGCCGTTGGCGCTCGCGGGCGGCTTCCTCGACGCGGCCGGCGGCGGCGGATGGGGGCCGGTGGTCACGTCCAACCTGCTGATCCAGGGCAGCGATCCGCGCCGCACGGTGGGCACGGTGAACGCGGCGGAATTCCTCCTCACCCTCACCATCTCGGCCACCTTCATCACCACGCTGGGCTTTGCGGTGTTCAGCACCGCGATCGTCGGCCTGATCATCGGCGGCGTGGTCGCCGCGCCTTTCGGGGCGATCCTGGCCAAGCGGATGAAGCCGAGGGTGCTGCTGGCCTCGGTCGCGACGATCCTGATCGCCACCAGCGTGTTCAGCATCACCCAGGCCTGGCCGATCTTCTAGGGGCGCGACCCGCGACAATGCCGGGTCACATCGCTGCAACAATCGGCGCGCAGGGCGGCGCGCATGAAAGCCTCGTTCCGCCTCGCGCTCGCCCTTTCCCTTATACTGTTCCCACCCGCCGCCCAGGCTGCGCCCGGCGATCCGCAAGTGCCGGAACGGGCCCGTAACGTGATCCTGTTCATCGGCGACGGGATGGGCGTTTCCACGGTGACCGCAGCGCGTATCTATGACGGCCAGTCGCGTGGGGAGGAAGGGGAGGAAAACTTCCTCCCCTTCGAACGCTTCCCCAATGTCGCCCTGGTCAAGACGTGGAACACCAACCAGCAGGTGCCCGACAGCGCGGGCACGGCCACCGCGATCAACACCGGGGTCAAGACCCGCGCCGGCGCGATCGGCGTGGGCCCCGCGGCCCATATCGGCGATTGCGCGGAAGGGCTCGCCAATTCCCTGCCCAACGCGGCCGAGAAGCTCTCCGCCGAGGGGCTGGCAATCGGCATCGTCTCCACCGCGCGGTTGACCCATGCGACGCCCGCCGCCGTCTATGCCCATTCGCCCGATCGTGACTGGGAAGCCGATTCCGACATTCCCGAAACAGAACGTGGCAAGGGCTGCACCGACATCGCCTGGCAGCTCACCCGCTTCCCCTTCACCGTGGCGCTAGGCGGCGGCAGCAATTACTTCTTCGGCAAGGCGAAAGGCGGCAAGCGGCTCGACAAGGCAGCGGACCTGCCGGCCCAATGGGCCAAGGCGAATAGCAGCCACTATGTCACCACTCGCGATGCGATGCTTGCCGCGAGCCGGGACGGCAAGCCGGTGCTAGGCCTCTTCTCCCCCAGCCACATGACCTACATGCTGGATCGCGCGCAGGACACAGCCGAGCCGACCCTGAGCGAGATGACCGCCGCCGCGATCGACAAGCTCTCCGCCGATCCGGACGGCTATTTCCTGATGGTGGAAGGCGGCCGGATCGATCACGGCCATCACGAAGGCAAGGCCGCCTATGCGCTGTCCGAAGCGCAGGAGTTCGCCCATGCGGTGCAGACCGCGCTCGACAAGGTGGACCTTTCGGACACGCTGATCCTCGTCACGGCAGATCACAGCCACACCTTCGTGATCTCCGGCTATCCGACCAAGGGCAATCCGATCCTCGGCCTCGCCATGGGGAACGACGCGCGCGGCGATCCCACCGGGCAGCCGATCCTTGGCGCGGATGGGCAGCCTTACACCACGCTGGGCTATATGAACGGCCCCGGCGCGGTGACCGAGCTGCCCCGCCCCGCCCCCTCCACCGATCCGCTGGCGCCGCAGCAGGCGCTGATTCCCACCGGGGACGTGTTCAACGGCAAGACCTCGCTCAGCGAGACCCATGGCGGGGAGGACGTCCCGCTTTACGCCACCGGCGCCGGCTCGCAGGGCGCGCATGGTGTGATCGAGCAGAACCGCATCTACGATATCGTGATGTGGGCCCTCGGCAAGGGGAAGCGCTGAGGGGAAAGGCGGCCCCTTCACCGTCCCCCCAAGTGAGAGCCGGGGTCTCAGGAAACTGCCTCCCCTCGTCATTGCGAGGGACAAAGTCCCGCGGCAATCCAGAGCCCCACGTGACGACCCTGGATTGCTTCGTCGGCTGTGCCTCCTCGCAATGACGAAGAGGTGGCGAAGAAGCCGCTAGAAGCTGAAGAACGCCCCGCCCTGCACCACGGTGGGGTTGAGCTTCACTTCAGCCGAGGCTGGGGCGGCGAAGATCGTGCCGCGTCCGTCGGTCTTGATCGGCGAGTAGCTGACATTCGCATAGAGCCCGAACCGCTTGTTCAGCCGGAGGTCGGCCCCGCCCTGGATGACCGCGCCCCAGGCGCCATCGACATCGAAGTCCGACAGCGCACCGTCGGTCTCGTCGAAGATGAACAGGCGGCCCACACCCACGCCCAGGAAGGGCGCGAAGCCGTTGCCGGCATCGAGGTGATAGCGCAGCGTCGCCGCGCCCAGGCCGTATTCCACGCGGCCCGCCTCGCCCGCCGGTGCCAGCGTGCCGGTTCCGTCCACCCGGGTTTCGAGGGGGATGCCGAAATTGGCGGAAACGGACAGTGCAGGGGTCAGGAAATACTCGATCTCCCCGCTCACGCTCGCTCCGTCCGACAAGGTCAGCCCGCCGCCCTCGACGGGTGCCCCGCCGATCTCGACCTTGGCCGAGCTGTCGAACAATATGCCGGCAGCGCTAGCCTTCAGCACCACGTCGCCCGCCTGCCAGTCGAGCTCGTCCGCCGCCGCGGCGGGTGCGGAAAAAAGCAAGCCCAGCGCCGCGGCCGAAAATGCGAACGCTCCGGGCACGAAGGCCCTAACCGAATTGTACATGCCTGAACTCTCCAGATTCAATGTCCGTCTCCATCGCGGGGAAATGCCGCTCGATCCAGCCCATGGCCGCATCGAGCGCCTGCCCGTCGACGAGAATGTCCCAATGCCCCAACCCCGCAAGGATCCGGCACTCTCCGGCCGGGGCGATACGCGCGAGGGCGCGGCGATAATGCGCGGCTTCGAAGCAATCGTCCCGATCCCCCGCCAGCAACAGCAGAGGCGCGCTGCCTTGCGCCATCCGGCGCGCCTGGGCAGGCCCCGGCCCGAAGCCGAAGATCGCGGTGAACGGCCATTCCCGCGCGAAGCGGGGATCGTGCAGGCAGGCCTCGCGGTCGAAGGCAAGCAGCGGCTTGCTGTTGTAACGGCGGATGCCCAAAGCGTTCGCCACGACCACGGCGGCGAGCTTCAACCGCTCGATCCGCGCGACCCAGCCGCCGAACCACGGCTTCACGCCTGGATCAGCGATGTTCATGAAGGGGGCGAACAGCATCCACCCGGCGATCCCTTCCGCGCCCGGCCCGCGCGCGATCGCGGAAACCAGGCCGCCGCCCGCCGAATGGCCGCCGATCACGATCCTGCGCAACGGATTTTCCGCCGCCAGCGCCCGCACATATTCGATCACGTCTTCGGCATAGCGCGCGAAATCCCGGGGATGGCCCGGGCTCTGGCCGTGGCCCCGCATGTCGAGCGTGTGGACGGTGGCGATCCCGCCTTCGCTCATTCGCCGGGCCAGGACATGGAATTGGTCGCCGAAGCAGGCCGAGCCGTGGATCAGGACGAGATGGAGCGCATCGGGCCCGGCATAGTTACGATAGGCGATGTCCGCCCCGTCCGATGCGGTGAAGAAGCGCTGGCGCGGCAAGTGGCGGACGTCGATCGCCGAGATGCGCGCGAAGGTGGATAGCCCGAGCCGCAGCCTGCGGCGCAGCGCGATACGCGGAAAGGCCCGCACGAAGGCGAGCGCGTCCAGCCAGCCGAAACGGTTGGCCACGGGCCGGTCGGAAGATGCGCGGGTCCACATCGCGCGTCGCTATGCGCGCGATGTGGTTACCATCCCGTCAATATTGTGCACTTTTCGCTGCCTTTCGGCGAACTCCGGAACGATCAGGTGAAGAAGACCGATCGTTCGCCCGCCGGCTTGGTCGCCGAAGCGGTCATCACGCTGAGGCCGGCGCAGAAACGCCCGTCGCGCACGCGCTGTTGCTGCTCCGTCCACCAGGCGTCCATTTCCTCGGCGGGCATGAGGCCGGCTTTCTTCACCCCTTCCACCACCAGGCCGAACTGGCAGGCGTGGTTGATCGTCTCGAAATCGCTGGAGACCAGGGCGACCGCATCGTGCTCCACCTCCTCCAGCTTCATGTCGCGCAGCATCACCCCGATGTCGCGCGGCAGGAAGGGGTGGAGGCAGGAACCGGCGATGGCGCGGGCGATCGCAGCGGAAGCGGCGGGATGGCTGGTGGAGACCCAGCAGCCGGACATGTCGGGCTCGCTCACCACCAGGCGCCCGCCGGGCTTCAGCACCCGCACCATCTCGTCCAGCACCGCCTGCGCATCAGGCACGTGGATCAGCACGCGGTCGGCGCGGATCGCGTCGAGCGTGCCGCTTTCGAACGGCAGGGCATCGGCGGAAGCCTGGCGGAACTCGAGATTGGGGATGCCGGAATAGCGGCGGCTCGCCTCGGCCACCATCGCTTCGCTGAGGTCGAGGCCGATCATCCGGCCGGATGGCATCAGCCGGGCAAGCCGGGCCGCATCCTCCCCCGTGCCGCTGCCGATCTCCGCCACCAGACTGCCTTCGCCGATCCGCAGCGCCGCGAAGCTCTGCCGCTTGTAGGCGCGGAACGCATCGAGCGTGTGCATCTTGTCGAGGCGTTCGATGAAATCATCCGCATCGGTTTCGTCGACGCGGGAAAAGGCGCCCAGCTCGCGCGCTTCGGTGGTTCCGTTCACGGTTCGACCTGTCCTTGCCAAGGCGCCTCATGCGGCGCGACCTGACCGCAGTCTGCCCGATTTCATGCCCCGCGCCTACCCCGCCGGGCAGGTTGCGCACAGCCGCGATTGTCACGGATCGGGACGGCGGGCGGGCCGCAACTTGGCGAGTGACTCTTCCCGCCGGATCGCTAGGCTCCTCCGCATGACCACGATCGCGATCATCGGCGCCGGGGCAATGGGCTCGGCCATCGCCCGGCGGCTGCACGGCAATGGCTGCACCGTCCCCACCTTCCTTGCCGGGCGCAGCGAGGAGACCCGCGCCCGCGCCGCCGATGCCGGCATGACGGACGCCTCGCCGGAGGAAATCGGCCGGGCGAAGCTGATCCTCTCCATCGTGCCGCCCGCCCAGGCCCAGGCGGTGGTGGAGGCTCTGGCCCCCGTCTTCGCCACCGGCAACGCCCCGCCCTTCTGCGATGCCAACGCCCTGGCGCCCGACACCAAGCGCCAGCTGGCGGCGCGCGTCGCCGAGTTGGGCGGGCGCATGGTGGATGGCTCGATCATCGGCTCCCCGCCGTCGGACAGCTATGCCGGGCCCCATCTCTATTTCGCGGGCGAAGGGGCGGAGGAGTTCGCCGGGCTGCGCGAGTTCGGCCTGCGCACCGCCGTGCTTTCCGGCCCGCTGGGCGCGGCCGCCGCGCTCAAGATGTGTTATGGCGGGATCAACAAGGGGATCATCGGCCTCACCACCGCCATGCTGCTCGCCGCCCAGCGCCACGGCGCGGCGGAGGATCTGCGGGCGGAAATGGGCATGAGCATGCAATGGCTGCTGGAACGGCAGCGCGGCTCGATCCCCTCGATGTATCCCAAGGCCTATCGCTGGGATGCGGAGATGCACGAGATCGCGGCCTTCCTGGCCGAGGGCGATCCCGCCGCGGCGAAGATCTGGGAAGGGCTCGGCGAGTTCTTCACCGATCGAGCTGCCGCGCATGAAGCGGGCGAGGAACTGGCGGGTCTTGCGCGGCTGCTGGGCTGAGCCGGGTCGAGCCTGAAACCTTCTCTCTCATGCTCGTCATTCCCGCGCAGGCGGGAATCCAGTTCCAGCGTCGCCACTAGATTCCCGCCTGCGCGGGAATGACGAAAGCCTCCGGAAATGACGAAAGCTTCCGCGAATACGAAAGAGGCCGAGAGTAGAGTCGATACCGCCTAGAAATCCGCTTCCACCGCCACACCCAGCACCCGCCCCTTGTCGACCGGCGAGAAAGTCCCCGCGGCGGGATTGGGATCGTAGGGCCGGTTGTCCCCATCCGAATAGGCGCCGCCGGCAAAGGCCAATTGCGTATCGCCGCCGAACTGCACCTGATCGAGCAGGTTGCGACCGAACAGGGTGAACGTGATCGCCCGATCGGCCAGTCGCAGCGCAAGGCTGGCGTCGAGCCGGTCGGAGGCCGAATTGAAGCCCCAATTGTTGTCGGTATAGGCATAGCGGCTGCGGTGCTGGAAGAATGCGCTGGCGATCAGCGTCCCCACCCCGTGCAAGGCCGCCTCGTAGCTGGCGCTGCCGCCCCAGGTCCATTTCGGCGCGCGCGGCAGGTCGAGGTCGCGATCGGCATCGTCGATCACCCCGTCCGAATTGAGGTCGTAGAACACCTTGCGATACCGGGCATCGGTCAGCCCGACCCCGGCGGAAAGCGTCAGCCCGTGCGCGGGCTGGACCATCGCCGTCACCTCCCCGCCAAGGATCCGCGCATCGGCGGTGTTGTAGACCGACTGCGCCAGGCCCGAGGTGGTGCTGGGCAGGTTGATCTCGCGCTGCAGGTCGCCGATCTCGGTCCAGAACAAGGCCGCATCGATCCGCGCGCGGCCATCGGCCGACTGCCACTTGCCGCCGACCTCGAACGAATCGACCGTCTCCTGGTCGAAGGCGGGCGAACCAAGCTCATCCGCCACCTCTTCGAAGGCGAGCGGCTGGGTGATCCGCAGGTTGTAGCCGCCCGAACGGAAGCCCCGCGTCCAGCTGGCATAGAGGTTGCTGCCGGCCGTGGGGCGGAAGGCGAGCGCCACCTTGGGCGAAAGGCTTTCCCATGCGCGGTGGTCGATGAAGCCGTTGTTCTCGCCCGGCGCGCTCTCGTTCTCGCCCGAGGTCGGACAGGTCCCGTCGATCGCCGAGCAAGCGGCGCGCGGGCGGACATAAGTGACGTCGGCCGCCTTTTCCTCGCGCGACCAGCGCAGCCCGACGGTGAGGGTCAGCGCCGGGGCGAGATCGTAATCGCCCTGGGCATAGAGCCCGTAGACATCGTGATCCTGCCGCCCGCCGCCATATTGCGGCACGGCAAGATCGCGGTACTCGTCATAGCCGACATTCTGGTGGAAGAGATAAGCCCCGGCGGTGACCGCCAGCGCGCCGTAATCGGCAGCGTAATAGAGCTCGTTCGACCACTGCTCCTGGCTGGTGCGGGTGTCGGAGTGGAAGATCTTGACCGGTGAGGAATCGATATCGTTGCGGGTCCTGAGATCGTAGTCGCGCCAGCCGAAGATGTTGGTCAGCCGCCCCTGCCCCAGCTCCCATTCGGCACGCAGCATCGCGGAGCCGCCCCGGCTGTGGTAGAAGCCCGGCTCGTCCACGGATATCTCGAAATTGTCGCGCGCATGCTGGCCGTTATTATGGGCGGTGGCGCCATCGCCGTCGCTTTTGGTCCAGTCGCCTTTCAAGGTCAGGGTCAGCCGGTCGGTCGCCCGCACCGTCAGCCCGCCACGCAGGACGGTGGTGGTCGACTTGCCGAAATCGGAACCATCGTAATCGTTGATGAAATAGCCGCCGTCATGGCTGTGCAGCGCGCCCAGCCGGATCGCGACGCGGTCGGACAGCGGGCCGGATACCACCCCCCGCGCGCCGAACATCCCCTCGCCCCGGCCGCCATCCACCGGGCCTTCATAGGACAGGCGGGCATGGCCTTCCCATTCCCAGGCGGGATCGGCGGTCTTCACCAGCACCGCCCCCCCGGTGGTGTTGCGGCCGAAGGCGACGCCCTGGGGCCCGCGCAGGATATCGACGCCCACCACGTCGAACAGGTCGAACACGTCGCCCGCATTGATGCCCTGATAGACCCCGTCGACGAACAGGCCGACCGAAGGGTCGATCGAAGGGATCGAGCTGTTGATGCCCAGCCCGCGGATCGAGAAGTTGGCCACGCCCTTGAAAGTCCCGATCGCATCGAGCGAGACGTTGGGGCTGGCATAACTGAGCGTGGTCAGATCCTGGAGCTGGCGCCGGTCGAGCTCATCCTTGCCGATCGCTTCGACGCTGCCCGGATAATCGAGCCGGTCGCTGCCCGGATCCTTGGCGGTCACGACGATGGGCGGCTCTGCACCCTCCTCCTCGGCCAGGCCCGGCGAAGCGGCGAGCACGGTAAACGCAACGGACGCGAAGCATGCCGTGCAGCGTATAAACTGATGCGACATTGTTTTCGTTCTCCCGACCGCTGCGGCGGTTCGTGCGGCCCTTTGGCCATGCGGAGGCTGCAAGTCAAATGACGCTACGGAAAGGCTGTTATATCGCCCGCAACACCCATCCTTCGTCATGCCGGCGACGGAAACCGTCAATCTACAGCGCGATCACCTCGACCTCCGGCAGCGGACCGGCGCCCGGCTGCTCCTCCCAATGCGCGACGTTGAGCACCGAGCCCGCGGCCCTGACTCTTGCAACGAGCGGCAGGTTTACCTCGCCCAGCACCCAGCCGGGCAGGTCCATCTCGCCCATCGTCACCACTCCGCTGTCGGGGAAGCCCTGGTCCGGCGGACCGTAGATGCCGGCGGCGCCGCGATTCTCGTCCACCGCGAGCGACCAGTCGGCATTGCCCACCGTGGGCGACTGCACCGCGTAGCACTGCCCCTCCAGCGCCCGCGCCCGCGCGCCGATCCGCACGCGGTGATAGCCGGCCGGCGTGTCCGTGCAACTCGGCACCAGGATCAGTTCCGCACCCGCTTCCGCCAGCGCGCGGCCCAGCAGGGGAAACTCGCAGTCGTAGCAGATCAGCACGCCGATCCGGCCAAGCTCCGTCTCGAACAGGCGCAGGGGCCCGCCGGCGGAGACGCCCCACTCCTCCCGCTCGAAACGGGTCATGACCAGCTTCTCCTGCACGCCCGCCGCGCCGGAAGGGGCGAACAGCCAGGCCGCGTTGCGATAATCCCCGCCGCGCCTGACCGGCTGGCTGGCAGCGAGGATATGGAGTCCGTACCGCGTCGCCAGCTCGCGGTGGAGATCGCCCACCCGATCCTCTAGCGAGGCGACGAAGGCCATCGATCCAGCGAGGTCACTCATCGTCTCCGGTTCGAGCGAGGCCAGCTCCATCGCGCCATATTCGGGAAACAGGGCCAGCTTCGCGCCCTTCCCCGCCGCATCCGCCACCCAGGCTTCCAGCTTCGCTGCATAATCGCCCCATTCGGCGAAGCGGCCGATCGGATATTGCGCGGCTGCCACGGTGAAGGCGGTCATAGCTGGCGCATCCAGTATTGCATCCGCTTGGGGCTTTCCTCCGCCTCGCCATGCTCCTTCCAGGCAAGCTCGGTGACGAGGCCCTCGATGGGGGAATAGCCGCGCTTGCCCCAGAAATCGTCCAGCGGGCGATAGCCGGCAGGGCGCGCCGGATGGCCATCGGCCCGGATCACCGCCGCGAAGCAGGCCGCGCCGGAGCCGGCCGCGCGGGCCGCCGCCTCGCGATGGTCGAAGAAGGCGTGGCCCACGCCATGGCCACGATATTCGGGCAGCAGCACGCTTTCCCCGAAATAGAACAGGCGGGCCGTATCGATGCCGAGCGCCTCGAACGGCGCGCGGAACTCCGCCTTCTGCGCCCACATGGGGGAAGCGGTGGCCGCCCCCACGATCCGCCCTCCGTCGAAGGCGGCGACCAGCACGGCATCGGGCGCGGCGGCGAATTCCTTGAGATAATCCGCCTCGTAGCCCTCGTCCCCGTCATAAAGATAGGGGTAAGCGGCGAAGACGGCGATCCGCAGCCGCGCGAGATCATGGAGATGCGCGGCGATCTCCTCGCCCGCGAGGGGGCGGACGGAAACGCTCATCCGCCGACCTGCCGAATCCAGTCCTCGAGGTTGTAATAGACGGTGACGCGCGCGATCAGCCCGTCGCGCACGTCGAAGAACGCGCCGGCCGGCAGGACATAGGTCTGCCCTGCTGCCTCGGGCAGCCCTTCGTCGGTCGCCAGATATTCGCCGTGGACGATGAATTCCGCCGCCCCGCGCGCGCCGTCCGCGCTGGCCATCACCACGATGCCTTCCAGCCGCTCGCGATAGCAGCGGTCCATATGGGCGAGGAAGGCGCGGAAGGCCTGCTTGCCTGCCTGCCGGGTGCCCTGGTTGATGTCGTGCACGACATCATCGGCCAGGCAGGCGAGCATGCCTTCCCCGTCTCCCGCGTTGAACGCGGCATAATAGCGGTCGAGCAGGGCGATCGTGGCGGCTTGGGTCATCTGGGGACTCCGGATTCGCAGAAGCCCCGTTCAAGCCGTCTCCCCGGCCCTTTCGTCAAGCCCCTAGCTCTCCGGCGGACGGCCCGCCCAGGCGAGGAAATCGAAATCGTCCGGCATCTGGAGGAACAGGTTCGCGACTTCCGACAGCAGCTGGGTGAGATGGCCCTTGCCGGTCGTGTCCTCGAGATAGACCAGGTCGCCCTTGCCGATCGGAACGCTCGTGCCGTCGCTGAACTCGCCCCGTATGTCGCCCACCGTGTTGATGGTGAAGGTCTTCATCGGCGCGTTGTGCCAATCCTCCACTCCGGGAGCCATGCAGGTGGCGACCACCCTTGCCACCGGAAGTTCCTTCATCGTCCCGTAGACGGGCACACGCCGGTAATGCGAGGTGCCGTCGGCATCGGCATAGACGTGGATCACTTCCATCGTTCCCGGCTTGCAGGCCGGCACGGCGGGGCGAGCCGCCCGCGGCGCCGGCTCGGCGGCGCTGCCCGTCGCCACGAGCGCGGTGAGCGCGGTTCCTGCGGCCAGGATGTTGCGGCGGCTGGTTTCCATTGTCCTTCTCCCTTGTGTTCGGACCGTCCTATAGGAGGGCCGGCCCTCCTCAAAGTGCTTCCATTGCGCCCCGGCATGATTTGGCCTATTGGCTCGGCCTGTCGCCCCGGCCGTGCAGTCACCCCGACTCGCGAGCGCGGGGTTTCTCGTTTTCGAGGTATGTCATGACCCGTCGCCGCCAGATCTACGAAGGCAAGGCCAAGATCCTCTATGAGGGGCCGGAGCCCGGCACGCTGATCCAGTATTTCAAGGATGACGCCACCGCGTTCAACGCGGAGAAGCGCGGCACGATCAACGGCAAGGGCGTGATCAACAACCGCATTTCGGAGCATGTCTTCACCCGCCTGTCGCATATCGGCATCCCCACGCATTTCATCCGCCGCCTCAACATGCGCGAGCAGCTGGTGCGCCAGGTGGAGATCATCCCGCTCGAAATCGTGGTGCGCAACGTGGCGGCCGGATCGATCTGCAAGCGCCTGGGCCTGGAGGAAGGCGAGCCGCTGCCGCACACGCTGATCGAATATTATTTCAAGGACGATGCGCTGGGCGATCCGATGGTGGCCGAAGAGCACATCGCCTGCTTCGGCTGGGCCTCCAACGAGGAGATGCAGGACATCTCCGCGATGGCGATCCGGGTGAACGACTTCATGTGCGGCATGTTCGCCGCGATCAACATCCGCCTGATCGACTTCAAGCTGGAGTTCGGCCGCATCTGGGACGGCGATTACAGCCGCGTGATCCTGGCCGACGAGATCAGCCCCGACGGCTGCCGCCTGTGGGACATGGCGACCGGCGAGAAGCTGGACAAGGATCGCTTCCGCCGCGACCTGGGCGGCGAGGAGGAAGCCTATCAGGAAGTCGCCCGCAGGCTGGGCCTGCTGCAGGACGACGGCAGCCCGGGCGAGGTGTTCGACCTCTCCGCCCACCGCAAGCTGCGCGGCAAGGCCGAGAAGCCGAAGAAATAGCGAAGGGGGACAATGGACGCCCCTGAATTCCTCCCTACCCCGAAGGGGGTGGGGAGGGGGATCGCGTCGCCGGAGGCGACGTGGTGGAGGGGTAGGCCACGAAGCGGCGTTCCGCCGCCCCCTCCACCGTGCTGCGCATGGTCCCCCTTCCCATCCTGCGCGACAGGGAGGACTCCTGAGGCCCCACCCCATTGCCCGCCGGGCCAATGTCGGCCAATGTGCGGAAATGCTTCGCAAATTCCTCCCCGCGCTGCTGCTTGCCCTCGCCGCCTGCGCCGCGCAGCCCGGCGCGATCGCCGAGGCCCCGGCACCGGCGGCCCGGTCAGCCTGGGCGTTCGAGGATAGCGACCTCGCGCCCGATCCCGCCTTCCGCTTCGGCCGGCTGGATAACGGAATGCGCTACATCGTGCGCAGGAACGGCACGCCCGCCGGGCAGGGGCAGGTGCGGCTGCTGATCAAGGCCGGCTCCAGCTCCGAAACGCCGGGCGAGCTGGGCTATGCCCATTTCATCGAGCACATGGCCTTCAACGGTTCCACCCATGTGCCCGAAGGGGAGATGGTCAAGCTGCTCGAGCGCGAAGGGCTGGCCTTCGGCGCGGATACCAATGCCAGCACCACCTTCGATGCCACGCTCTACAAGCTGGACCTGCCGCGCAACGATCCCGCCCTGCTCGAAACCGCGCTGATGCTGATGCGGGAGACGGCCAGCGAGCTGACCTTCGACCCGGAGGCGGTGGAGCGCGAGAAAGGCGTGATCCTGTCCGAAAAGCGCGAGCGCGACACCTTCGCCCTGCGCAATGTCATGGAGCGCTTCCAGTTCCTCTATCCCGGCGCCCATTTCGTGCAGCGCTGGCCGATCGGCACGGTCGAGACGGTGCAGGCCGCCGATTCGGCGCGGCTGCGCGGGCTCTACCGGCGGATCTACACTCCCGGGAACGCCACGCTGGTCGTGGTCGGCGATTTCGATCCCGATGCGGTGGAGGCGGCAATCAAGGCCCGCTTCGCAAGCTGGGCGGCCGCCCCTACCCCCGCCGAGCCCGACCAGGGCCCGGTCGATGCGGCGCGGGTGGGCCTTACCGACATCTTCATCGATCCCGCTCTTTCCGAACGGGTCACCGCCTCGCGCAACGGCCCCTGGCTCGACTGGAAGGACACTGCGCAGACCCGGCGCGACAACCTGCTGCGGCAGATCGGCTATGGCATCGTCAACCGCCGGCTGCAGCGGATCGCCAATGGCGAGAAGCCGCCCTTCCGCGCCGCCGGCTTCGGCACCGGCAATGTGTTCAAGGCCGGCCGCACCACCAATCTGGTGGTCGACACGGGCGATGGGGAATGGCGGGTGGGCCTGCTCGCCGCGGTCGCCGAATATCGCCGGGCGATGGAATACGGCTTCACCCAGGGGGAAGTGGAAGAGCAGCTCGCCGGCATCCGCACCTCGCTGGAGAACACGGTCGCGGTGGCGGACACGCGCAACAATTCCACCCTCACCGCCGCCGCGCTGGCGCTGGTGCAGGACGAGCAGGTGCCCACCACGCCCGAAAGCGCGCTGGAGCGCTTCCGGGCGTTCGAAGGGAAGATCACGCCCGAAGCGGTGATGAAGGCGCTCAAGCAGGAGGCGCTGCCGCTCGACGATCCGCTGCTGCGCTTCGAAGGGCGCGCCTTCCCGGCCGGGGGGATAGAGGGCCTGCGCGCCGCCTGGAACGAGGCGACCGCCACGCCGGTCGAGCGCCCGCGGGAGCTGGCCGCGGCCGAGTTCGGCTACACCGATTTCGGCACGCCGGGCACCGTGGTGGAGGACAAGGTGGACCCGCGCCTGGGCATCCGCGCCCTGCGCTTCGCCAACGGGCTGCGGCTCAACCTCAAGCATACCGACATCAAGCACGACCGGATCAATTTCGAGCTCAATATCGACGGCGGCGAGATGCTGGACACCAGGGCCGATCCGCTGGCGACGGCGATGGTCTCCCTCCTGCCCACCGGCGGGCTCGGCAAGCATACCTATGACGAGTTGCAGACGATCTTGGCTGGCCACAGCGTCCGCTTCGCGATCAGTTCGGACGCCGAGACGTTCGAGATGGACGGCACCACCACCCGCCGCGATCTGGAACTGCAGCTCCAGCTGATGGCGGCAGGGATCACCGATCCCGGCTATCGCCCACAAGGCGAGGAGCAATACCGGCGCAACGTCGCCAATTTCTTCGCCAGCAAGGACGCCACCCCTTCCAGCGCGCTCGGCAATGCACTGGGCGGGATCATCTCGGACAACGATCCGCGCTTCTCGCTCCAACCGCAGGGGTCCTATCTGGCCCTGAGCTTCGCCCGGCTGCGGCAGGCTATCGGCGAGCGCATCGCCCATGGCGCGATGGAGCTGGCGCTGGTGGGCGATTTCGACGAGGAAGAGGCGATCGCCCTCGTCGCCCGCACGCTGGGCGCCCTCCCCCCGCGCGAGCCGGACTTCCGGGCCTATGAGGATAATCGCCGGCGCACCTTCACCGCCGACCGCACGCCGCGCGTGATCCGCCATGGCGGCGAGGCGAACCAGGCGCTGCTGCGCTTCACCTGGCCCACCCGCGACGATGCCGATCCGAAGGAAAGCCTGGCACTGGGCCTGCTGGAGCGCCTCGTCCGCGTGGAGCTGACCGACGTGCTGCGCGAGAGGCTGGGCCAGACCTATTCGCCCGGCGTCAGCGCCAGTCAGTCGCGCGAATATCCGGGCTACGGCACCTTCACCGTCGCCGCCGGGATCGACGTGGCCGAAGTGGCCATCGCGCGCGAGGCGATGATCGAGACGATCGCCTCGCTGCGCGAACGCCCGGTGGACGAGGACACGCTGCTGCGCGCCCGGCGGCCGATGATCGAAAGCGTGGAGAATCTGCTCAAGACCAACGAAGGCTGGATGTCGCTGGTGGACCGCGCACAGAGCGAGCCGGACCGGATCGACCGCTATCTCGGCGCGCTCGCCGTGCTGAACGCCCTCACCGCGCAGGACCTGCAGCAGCTCGCCCGGCGCTATCTCGATCCGGCGCAGCGGCTTGAGATCCTGGTCCTGCCGCGGGAAAGGCCGGTCGTGCCACCCGGCGGAGCGGCAGGGCAAGCGGGGAACGAGTGATCGGCCCGCTTGCGCATCACGCGCGGCGGTTGCATAGGCTGCGCGCGACTCCCGCCTCCGGCACATATTCGCGACGCATGGGGATCCCGATGAAGATACAAGTCCAGGTCAGCCTCAAGCCCGGCGTGCTCGATCCGCAGGGCCGCGCGATCCATCACGCGCTGGAAGGGCTGGGCTTCGCCGGCGTCAACGACGTGCGCGCCGGCCGCCTGATCGAGCTCGACGTGGCCGACGATGTGGGCGACGACCAGCTGGAGGAGATGTGCCGCAAGCTCCTCGCCAACATGGTGATCGAGAACTATCGGATCGAGAAGGTCGGGAAATGAGCTTCCGCGGCGCCGTCATCACCTTCCCCGGTTCCAATTGCGATCGGGACATGGCGGTGGCGCTGGAGCGGGTTTCCGGCGCCCCGGCCCTGCGCGTGTGGCACCGCGACGCCGATCTGCCCGAACGGCTGGACTTCATCGCCCTGCCCGGCGGTTTCTCCTATGGCGACTATCTCCGCTCCGGCGCGATGGCCGCGCGCAGCCCGATCATGCAGGCGGTGATCGCCGCCGCCGGGCGCGGCGTGCCGGTGCTGGGCGTGTGCAACGGCTTCCAGGTGCTGACCGAGGCAGGCCTGCTGCCCGGCGCGCTGATGCGCAACGCCAGCCAGCATTTCATCTGCCGCACCGTGGCGCTGACGGTGGAGAACAGCCAGTCGCTGTTCACCGCCGGCTACGAGGCCGGGCAGGAGATCCATATCCCCGTCGCCCATCACGACGGCAATTATTTCGCCGATTCCGCCACGCTCGACCGGCTGGAAGGCGAAGGGCGCGTGGCGTTCCGCTATGCCGAACCGGTCAACGGCTCCGCACGCAATATCGCCGGCGTGCTGAACGAGGCAGGCAACGTGCTCGGCATGATGCCCCACCCCGAACGCGCAATCGAAAGCGCCCTGGGCAGCAGCGACGGCCGCGCCCTGTTCGAAAGCGCGATAAAGGCGCTCATGGCCGCCTGAAGGGGCGTTTTCCCTTCGCACTGCCGGGGCCCCAAGCGTCATGCCAGCGAAAGCCGGCATCTCCTGCCCTGGGGTAACGAGCCTCTCCCCTCGTCATTGCGAGGAGGCGAAGCCGACGAAGCAATCCAGGGCGGTTATGTGGGGCCCTGGATTGCCGCGGGGCCTCACGGCCCCTCGCAATGACGAAGGGGGG
>Ga0164243_10000995_pt1 | contig 49243 bp, 48 predicted proteins | sample OricompcompostOP_FD_108781 | JGI IMG/M metagenome (GOLD analysis project Ga0164243, IMG submission 108781) | Organic Plus compost microbial communities from Emeryville, California, USA - Original compost - Organic plus compost (OP) | ecosystem: Engineered > Solid waste > Mixed feedstock >... | reverse complement strand
TTCCCGATCAACCAGTACTCCACCGTCGGCCTGCGCTACTCGATCCACTCCGACAAGGTGTCGCTGCCGAGCTATGTGATCGACCCGACCACGGGCCGCTGCATCGCCGGCTACTCGCAGAGCCTGTGCGACGAGCTCGGGACGGCCCTGACCTCCTCGATCGGCTACTCGGTGAGGTGGGACCGCCGGAACGATCCGATCCTGCCGACGCGCGGCTTCTACGTGGACTTCGCCCAGGACTTCGCCGGCGTCGGCGGGGACGTGCAGTACGTGAAGTCGGAGGTGGACGGGGCCTGGTACTACGGCTTCACCCCGAGCTGGATCCTGAGCTTCCAGGGCTCGGGCGGATACATCACCGGCTGGGGCGGCGACTCCGTCAGGATCAACGACCGTTTCTTCCGCGGCGGCGAGAGCTTCCGCGGCTTCGAGATCGCCGGCATCGGGCCGCGCGACGTCAGCCTGGTCTCCACGTCCGGCGCCCCGATCGGCGACGCCCTCGGCGGCAAGCTGTACGGCATCGGCACAGTGGAGCTCAGCGTGCCGACCCCGATCCCGCAGCAGTACGGGATCAAGACGGCGCTGTTCACCGACTTCGGCACGCTCGGCCTTCTGGACGATCGCGTGAAACGCAACCCCGACGGCACGATCGACCCGAACATCAAGGACAACCTGGCTTTCCGGGCGTCCGCGGGCATCACCGTCAAATGGAAGTCGCCGATGGGACCGCTGCAATTCGACTTCAGCAAGGTCTTGAAAAAGGCGCCTTACGACAGGACGGAGACCTTCCGGTTCTCCACCGCAACGAGGTTCTAGATATCTGATGACGACCCGAGTCTTCGCCAAATTGATCGCCGCGGCGTCATGCGCCGCCCTGGTCTCCGCCGCCGGCGCGGCCTTCGCCCAGGCCCCCACCGCGACGGCGCCCGCCGCCGCCGCACCCGCCGCGGCGACCCCGCTGCCCGCCGGCCCGGCCATCCCGGGCGTCTGCGTCTTCTCCAGCGAGGCGGCCATCGGCTCCTCGGCGGTCGGCAAGTACGTCGGCTCCCGGCTGCAGCAGCTGCAGAGCCAGGTCCAGGCCGAGCTGCAGGGGCAGGAGACGTCGCTGCAGAACGACGCCAAGGCCCTGGAGGCCCAGCGCGCGAGCCTGGGTCAGGACCAGCTGCAGCAGCGCGCCCTGACCCTGCAGCAGCGCCAGAACTCCCTGCAACGGACCGCCCAGATCCGCGACCGCGAGCTGGAAGCCACCCAGCAGAAGGCCCTCGGCCGCGTGATGACCGAGATCAACCCGCTGCTGCGCCAGGTCTACGCCCAGAAGCAGTGCTCGCTGCTGCTGGACGGCAACGCGGTGCTGGGCTCCAACCCGGCGATGAACATCACCGCCGACGTGGTGCGCCTGCTGGACGCCAAGATCACCCAGTTCCCGTTCGAGCGTGAGCGGCTGGAGCAGCAGGCCGCCGCGCCCGCCGCCGCGCCTGCGCGGAAGTAGGGTGTCCGCGGGCCCAGATCGGGTCTGACCATGCCCGATCCGCGCTTCTACGAGGACCTGGGACCGATCGCGGCGGGCGAGCTCGCCGCGATCGCCGGCGCGCGCGCGCCCAAGGGGGAGGGCGCCCGTCGCCCGATCCGCCTGGTCGCGCCGCTCGCCCGCGCCGGCGCCGAGGCCGTGAGCTTCTTCTCGGACCGTCGCTACCTGGCGGACCTGCCGGGCACGGGGGCGGGCGCCTGCTTCGTCTCCGAGGCCCATGCGGGCGAGCTGCCGGCCGGATGCCTGGCCCTGGTCACGCCCGAGCCCCAGGCCGCCTACGCCCGCGCCGCGTTCCGGCTGCACCGGGCGCGCCGGCACGATCCTTCCGACCCTCCGGTCCATCCGTCCGCCGAGATCGAGGAGGGCGCGCGGATCCGGCACGGGGCGGTGATCGGTCCGGGCGCCCGCATCGGGCGGGGGACCGAGATCGGGGCCAACGCCGTGATCGGGCCGGGCGTGGCGATCGGCCGCGACTGCCTGATCGGCGCCAACGCCACCATCGGCTTCGCCCTGATCGGCGATCGCGTCCGCATCCTGGCCGGGGTCGTGATCGGGGAGGCCGGCTTCGGCGTGGCGGTGAGCCGCTCGGGCATCATGGACGCGCCGCAGCTGGGACGGGTGATCATCCAGGACGGGGTGACCATCGGCGCCTGCACCTGCGTGGACCGCGGCGCCTGGGACGACACCGTCATCGGCGAGAACACCAAGATCGACAACCTGGTGCAGATCGCCCACAACGTGCGGCTGGGACGCAACTGCGTGCTGGCCGGCCACGTCGGCATCTCCGGCAGCGTCCAGGCGGGCGACGGGGTCATGTTCGGCGGACGGGCCGGCATCGCCGACCACGTCAGCATCGGCGACGGAGCCCAGGTGGCCGCGGCCTCCGGCGTGATGCACGACATCCCCGCCGGAGAGCGCTGGATGGGATATCCCGCCAAGCCGATGCGCCGCTTCATGCGCGAATCGGCGTGGCTTGCGAAAATGGCGTCCGCACGCGAAGGGGGCGCGGACTGATGAACAAGAAGAGTGAAGAGGTGGGCGCCTCGATCGATTACGCCGAGGTGGCGCGCCGCATACCGCACCGCTACCCGTTCCTGCTGGTGGACCGCGCGGAGGACTACCGGCCGCACCAGTCGATCGTCGGGATCAAGTGCGTGACCATCAACGAGCCCTTCTTCCAGGGCCACTTCCCGGGCAACCCGGTCATGCCCGGGGTGCTGATCGTCGAGGCCATCGCCCAGTCGGGGGCGGTGCTGATGTCCAAGTCGCTGAACGCGGACGTCACGGGCAAGACCATCTTCTTCGTGTCGCTGGACAACTGCCGCTTCCGCAATCCGGTGCGGCCCGGCGACGTGCTGCGCATGCCCGTCGAGGTGCTGCGGGCCCGCGGGGACCTGTTCAAGTTCCGCGGCCAGGCCATGGTGGGGGACAGGATCGCGGCGGAAGTGGAGTTCGCCGCCATGGTGGTGGAAAACGCCGGATGACCCGGGTGCATCCGACGGCCGTGGTCCACGAGGGCGCGCGGCTCGGCGAGGGCGTCAGCATCGGGCCCTACAGCGTGGTCGGCCCGAACGTCGTCCTGGGCGACAACGTCCAGCTCACGTCGCACGTGGTGGTCGACGGACACACCCAGATCGGCGCCGACTGCATCGTCCATCCGTTCGCCTATCTCGGCGGGCCGCCCCAGCACCTGGCGCACAAGGGCGAGCCGACCCGGCTCGTCGTCGGCCCCCGCAACCTGATCCGCGAGCATGTGACCATGCATACGGGCACCGCCGGGGGACGGGGGGTCACCACCGTCGGCTCCGACGGCCTGTTCATGGTCGGGGTGCACATCGCCCACGACTGCATCGTCGGCGACCACATCGTCATGGCCAACAACGCCACCCTCGGCGGCAACGTCCAGCTCGGCGACCACGTGTGGATGGGCGGGCTCTCGGCGGTGCACCAGCACAGCCGCGTCGGACGCCACGCCTTCATCGGCGGGCTGGCGCCGGTCACCAAGGACGTCATCCCCTACGCCCTGGTGGGCAACGACGCGCACCTGGAAGGCATGAACCTGGTCGGGCTGAAGCGGCGCGGCTTCTCGCGCGAGGCGATCCACGACCTCAGGGCCGCCTACCGCCTGCTGTTCGCGCCGGAGGGCACGCTGCAGGAGCGCGTGGACGACCTCGCCAGCGTGTTCGGCGCCTCGAAAGAGGTGATGGAAGTGGTGGAGTTCATCCGGGCGGACGCCAACCGGCCGCTCTGTCAGCCGAAGGACTGACCCGATGACGGGCAAGCTCGGGCTCGTCGCCGGCGGCGGGGGCCTGCCCGTCGCGATCGCCGAGGCCTGCCGGACGCAGGGGCGGCCCTATTTCGTGATCCGTCTCAAGGGCATGGCCGAGGCGGCTCTCGGCGGGCACCCTGGCGAGGACGTGGGCCTGGCGGAGCTCGGCCGCTGCCTGAAGGCGCTCAAGGCGGCCGGCTGCGGGTCGGTCTGCTTCGCCGGCAACGTCCGCCGGCCGGACTTCACCGCCCTGCGGCCCGACCTGAAGGGCCTGCAGCACCTGCCCGCGATCATGGCGGCCGCCCGCCGCGGCGACGACGCCCTGCTGAGGGCCGTGCTGAAGGTGTTCGAGGCGGAAGGCTTCGCCGTCGAGGGCGTGGGGGAGGCGGGCTCGAGCCTGCTGCTGCCGGCCGGCCCGCTCGGGACCTTCCAGCCGCTGGAGAGCGAGCTCGGCGACGTGCAGCTGGCCGTCCGCGCCGCCCAGGAGGTGGGCCGCACCGACATCGGCCAGGCGGCTGTCGCCCGCGAGGGCGCGGTGGTCGCGCGCGAGACCGAGGCGGGCACGGACGCCATGCTGGCCGCCTATGCGGAGGAGGCGCCCTCGGGCCGCGCCGGCGTGCTGGCCAAGATGCCCAAGCCCCACCAGGACCTGCGGGTCGACATACCGACCATCGGGGTGGCCACGGTGGAGGCGGCCGCCTGGGCGGGGCTGGTCGGGATTGTCGGCCAGGCGGGCGCCCTGCTGGTCGTGGATGCGCCGAAGGTGCGCGAGGCCGCCGACCGGCTGAGGGTCTTCGTCTACGGCCTCGAGGTGCGGCCCCGATGAGCGCCTGCGTGATGCTGGTGGCGGCCGAGGCTTCGGGCGACCTGCTCGGCGCAGACCTGATCGCCGCCCTGCGCCGGCGGCTGGGGCCCGACACCAGGTTCGTGGGCCTGGGCGGAGCCGCGATGGCCGCCGAAGGCGTCGCGAGCGCCTTCGACATCTCCGAGCTGTCGGTGCTGGGCCTGCTTGAGGGGCTGCTCGCGGCCCGCCGCGCGGCCCGGCGGGCCGACCAGCTCGCCGCGCTCGCCGAGCGCGAACGGCCGGACGTGGCCGTCCTGATCGATTCCTGGGGCTTCAGCTACCTGACGGCCCGAAGCCTGCGCCGCCGCCTGCCCGGGCTCAGGCTGGTCAAGTACGTCCTGCCCCAGGTGTGGGCGAGCCGCCCCAGGCGGGCCAGGTCGGCCGCGCGGCTGTTCGACCTGCTCCTGTCGATCATCGCCTTCGAGGCCCCGCTGTTCGAGCGGGAGGGGGGCAAGGTGGCCTTCGTCGGGCATCCGGCCGGCACCCGGAGCTTCGCCGGCGCCGACCCGGCGCGCCTGCGCGCGCGCATCGGCGCCGGGCCGGACGATCCGATCCTGCTGGTGCTGCCGGGCAGCCGGGGGTCCGAGATCGAACGCCTCATGCCGCCCTTCGAGGACGCAGTGCGCCGGCTCGCGGCCGGCCGACCGTCCCTGCAGGTGGTGCTGGTCGCCGCTCCCTCCGTGGCGGCGGCGGTGAAGGCGAGGCTCGCCGGCTGGCCCGTCCGGCCGCACCTGATCGAGGACGCCCAGGGCAAGGACGACGCCTTCGCCGCCGCGACCGTGGCCCTGGCCTGCTCGGGCACGGTGACCACCGAGCTCGCCGCCGCGGGCTGCCCGATGGTCGTGGCCTACCGGCTGGGGCGGGTGACCTACGAGATCGCCCGCCGCATCGTGCGCACGCGCTACATCACCCTGTTCAACATCGCCGCCGGCGCGCCGATCGCGCCGGAGCTGATCCAGGACGCCTGCAACGGCCCCGCGCTCGCCCGCGAGCTGGCCCTGCGCCTGGACGACCCGCAGCTGCGCGCCCGTCAGGCCGCCGCCCAGACCGAGGCGCTGGGCAGGCTGGGGCTCGGCGGGCCGTCGCCGGCCGAGCGCGCTGCCGAGGCGATCGCGGCGCTGGTCAGGCGCCCTTCAGACGCCGGAAGGTGATCGAGTAGCGCAGCGCCTTCATGGGCGCGATGGAGTGCTCCCATTCGCTTCGGGCCGGCCCGGACAGCAGGTAGGCCGAGCGCGGCTCGGCGGTGAAGGCGTCGCGCTCCCACCGCGGTCCCGCCCGCCGGCGCAGGCGCAGCACGCACGGCGACAGCAGCGAGATCCCGATCACCTCCGCGAAGTCGGGCCGGTCGCGATGCCAGCCGATGCCCGCGCCGGGCGCATATTCGGTGACCAGGGCGTGCTGGAGCTCGCCGGCCGGCAAACCCGCGAAGGCGGCCGCTTCCTCCCTGAGCGGCAGCAGGAAGGCGGGAAGCTCCGCGGCCCGCTGCAGCGCGCGCTCCCCGTAGTCGTAGCGCCAGCCGAAGGCCGCCACCCGGCGCAAGGCCTCGTAGCCGTGGAACTGGAACGGCCGCAGCGGCATCCGCTCCAGCTCGGCCACGAGCGCCCGCTCCGCTCCGGAGGAGATCAGCTCCGGCCGGTAGCGCAGGCCTTCAGGCAGGAAGAGGCTGGGCTGGGGCATGGCCCGGCCGGAACGCCTGATCGACCGCCTCGATGCAGGCGAGGGCGTCGGCGATGACGCCCTTGCCGCCGTCGCCCGCCGCATGAGCCTGCGCCGCCAGGCGCGCGCTGGCGCAGAGCCGCAGGGCCGCCACGCCGGGCCGGACCTCCACCGGCTGGCCGAGCTGGATCGGGCGGCCCGCGGCCCCGGTGGTCAGCGCCCTGAACACGGCCGCGGTCTCCGCGGCCGAATGCGCCTTGGGGACGAAGGGCAGGATGGTCGGCACGGCGTCCCAGCCGAACGGATCATCCCGGACCAGGGGCGCCGTGGGCAGTCCCTGCAGGGACGGGGCGTCGGCGAGGGCCCGGGTCGCGGCGGCCGCGAAGGCGGAGAAGAAGGCGGCCGTCTCCGCCTCGGGCGCGGCGCGGAAGGCCCTGAGCTCGTGCAGCGCCGCGCGCCAGCGCAGCAGCAGGCTGAAGTTGGAGCCGCTCGGCAGCAGGGCGCGTCCCCGCCAGGCCCGCGGCCACTCCTGACGCAGGCTGTCGTCGCAGAGGCCGATCGAAGGCGGCGCCTCCCGGCCGAGGCGCTCCATCGCCGACGCGGGAACGAACAGGGCGCCCGAGAAGGGCGGGCCGGTCAGGAACTTGGATCCGGTCGCCGCCACCAGGAAGCCACGGCGCAGATAGCCGGCCAGGGTCCTGGCGGAGATCCGGAACTGGCAGGCGTCCACCAGGACCTCGACCACGTCCGGCCAGCGCGCCTTGAGGGCGGCTGCGCAGCCAAGGCTCGGCGCCACGACCCCGGTCTTGGACACGTCGGCCAGCACGATCAAGACCTTGCCGCCACATCTTGAGGCGCGCGCGCAGGCCGCCTCGAAGTCCCTGTCGATCTCCGCCACAGGCCGCAGGGCGCCGTGGGCCGTGCGCAGCGGGACCTGGACCATGGCCGCGGCGCCGGCGCGCTGCAGGGCGGAGGGCACCCCGCGTCCGGTCTCGGCCGCGCCGGGCGTCACGCAGAGGAGGGGCCCGCGCGAGGCGCCCCGGGCGAGATCGGCGCCGATCAGGTGCAGGTCCGTCCCGGAGGCGGCCAGGACCATGCCTGTTCCCGCCGGCAGGTCCAGCAGGCCGGCGAGGTCGTCGCGCACCTGCTGCATCCCCGCCTCGTAGACGGCGTCAGGGCGGGCGTTGCTCTTCAGGTCCTCCATCACCTGCAGCAGCTCGGCCTGGGCGGAACCGGAGAGGGTGGAGCAGGTGGCCGAGCCGAAGGCGGCGATCCGGCCATCCGGGAAGGGCCCGCAGCCGTAGCGGTTGACGCCCAGCGCCCGGTCGAGCGCCAGGCGCTCGTCCCCGCCCTGCACCAGCAGCATGGCCACGGCGGCGGCCTTGGCGTCTGAGGCGGCTTCTAACGTCGGCATGCGGCGGCCCTCGGACTCACGGACCGGTCCAGTACCGCGCCGCCGGATTAATCAATCGCTAACCATAAGGGGCGGACCTGAGGGCGCGTCTTCCGACGCCGTGAGTCCCGCATGAGCGCCGCACAGTCGCTGGATCCCCCCAATTGGCCGGCCGCGCGCGCCGAGGCGCACCGCATGCTGGACGACGTCCTCGACCACATGGCGGGGCTGCGCGACCAGCCGGTCTGGCGCGAGCCGCCCCAGGACCTGCGTGAGGCGTTCCGCGAGCCGCTGCCGCAGGCGGGCGCGGAGCTGGCGGAGCTGCGCCAGGTGTTCGGCGAGCGCATCGCGCCCTATTCCAGCGGCAACGCCCACCCGGGCTTCATGGGCTGGGTGCAGGGGGGAGGCGCCCTGGCCGGCGTGCTCGGGGAGATGCTGGCCGCGGGCCTGAACTCCAACCTCGGCGGGCGGGACCACATGCCCCTCGAGGTCGAGCAGCAGGTGCTGGCCTGGGTCCGGGAGATGTTCGGCTTCCCGCAGGACGCCAGCGGCCTGTTCGTCACGGGGACGTCGCAGGCGAATTTCCTGGCCGTGCTGGTCGCCCGCACCCGCGCCTTCGGCCGCGCGGTGAGGGGGCTCGGCCTGGCGGCCCAGACCGCGCCCCTGACGGCCTACGCCTCGCGCGCCGCCCACGGCTGCATCGCCAAGGCCATGGACATGGCCGGGATCGGCTCGGACCAGCTGCGGCTGGTGGCGACCGACGAGGAGCACCGCATCGACGTTCAGGCGCTGGCGACGGCGATCGCGGAGGACCGGCGCAAGGGCTTCCGGCCGTTCCTGGTCGTGGGCGCGGCCGGGACGGTGGACATCGGCGCCATCGACGACCTGGCCGCCCTGGCCGAGCTGGCGGCCGCCGAAGGGCTGCACTTCCACGTCGACGGCGCCTTCGGGGCGCTGGGCGTGCTGGCGCCCTCGGTCGCGCCCCGCCTGAAGGGCCTGGAGCGGGCGGACTCCGTGGCCTTCGACTGGCACAAGTGGGGCCAGGTCCCCTACGACGCGGGCTTCCTCCTGGTGCGCGACCGGCGGCTGCACCTGGAGGCCTTCGCCGCCGAGGCGCCCTACCTGACCCGCGCCAGCAGCGGACTGGCGGGCGGGGACTTCTGGCCCTGCGACTACGGGCCGGACCTGTCGCGGGGCTTCCGGGCCCTGAAGACCTGGTTCACCGTCAAGGCCTATGGCGCCGAGGCGCTCGGGGCGGTGATCGAGCGGACCTGCGCCCTGGCGCGGGAGCTGCAGGCGCGCGTGGCGGCCGAGCCGGAGCTGGAACTCCTCGCGCCGGTCCCGCTCAACATCGTCTGCTTCCGCCACCGGGGCGCCGATCCCGACCGGCTGAACGGCCGGATCGTCGAGGTCCTGCACGCGCAGGGGCGCGCCGCGCCCTCGCTCACCCGCGTCGACGGCCTGGTCGCCATCCGCGCCGCCTTCGTGAACCACCGCACCCAGTCCTGCGACGTCGAGGCGCTCGTCTCGTCCGTCCTCGCCGCCGGCCGGGACCTCATCCAAAGGAAGGCGGCATGAGCATCACGGACGAAGCCCTGCCGGCCACCCTGGGCCTGGCCTATCTCGCCCGCATCGCGTCCGATCCGGCCGGACTGCCGAAGGTCTGGGAGGCCCTCGTCGAACGGGCGACCTCGAACCCGGAGGACTCCGGCGCCTGGCTCGACCTGTCCACCCTGCTGCAGCTCACCGGCAACCGCGAGAAGGGCCTCGAGGTCCAGGCCGCGGCCCTGTCCGGCCAGCGCTGCTTCCGCAAGGTCCATGGGCGGGGCGGGGGGCTGCGCATCCTCGCCTTCATGACCCCCGGCGACATGATGGCCAACACCCCGCTGGATTTCCTGCTGGAGGGGTCGGACTGCGAGCTGACGCTCTGCTACCTCGACGGGGAGCCCCCGCCGTACGCCGACCTTCCCGAGCATGACCTGGCCTTCCTCGCCGTCGGCCAGTCGGAGGAGAGCGGCCCGCTGCTGGGCCTTCTCAAGGGCGCGCTGGACGCCTGGCCGAGGCCGGTGGTCAACGGCCGCCCGGAGGCCATCGCGGCCCTCACCCGCGACCGGGTCGCGGCGCGGTTCTCGGGGCACCCGCGGATCCTGTCGCCGCCGACCTTCCGCACGTCGCGCGCGGCCCTCACCGCGATGATCCTGGACGGGACCGGCGGCCTGGACTTTCCGCTGATCGTTCGTCCGATCGGCTCGCATGCGGGCCACGGACTTGAGCGGGTCACGGGGGCGGGCGCGCTCGGCGCCTATCTGGCGCTGCATCCGGCGGCGGAGTTCTACGTCGCGCCCTTCATCGACTACGCAGGCGGCGACGGCCTCTACCGCAAGCTCAGGGTGGTGTTCGTGCGCGGCCGGCCGTTCCTGGCCCACATGGCCGTCTCGGCGAACTGGATGGTGCACTACCTCAACGCCGACATGGACAAGCATCCCTCCCGCCGTGAGGAGGAGGCCGCCGTGATGGCGTCCTTCGACGAGGGCTTCGCCGCCCGCCACGCGGGGGCCTTCGCCGCCCTGACCGAGGCGTTCGGGCTGGACTACTTCGGCATCGACTGCGCCGAGGCGCCCGACGGACGTCTGCTCGTGTTCGAGGCCGACGTGGCCATGATCGTGCACGACATGGATCCGCCGGACCTCTATCCCTACAAGGGCCCGGCCATGAGGCGGCTATTCGACGGCTTCCTGCAGGGTCTGGACGAGCTGAGGCCCGCGGCGCGGTCCGCGGCCTGATCGCGGCCACGCATCCATCCCGCTTTCCCGTGCGGGACCGCCCGGCGTAGCTTGCGGGCATGGAGACCCTTTCCCTGCCGGCGGCGCGCCGGATCGCCCTGGCCGCGCAGGGATTCGGCGAGGACCGGCCGGCGGCCACGCCGGACTGGCGGCGCATGGGGCGCGCGCTGGAGCGCATCGGCCTGTTGCAGATCGACAGCGTCAACGTCCTGGCCCGGGCCCACTACCTGCCGCTGTACGCGCGCCTCGGCCCCTATCCGCGCGGGTCGCTGGAGGCGGCGGCCTGGGGCCGGCCCCGGCGGATGTTCGAGTACTGGGCGCACGAGGCCTCGCTGCTGCCGCTCGACCTGCATCCGCTGCTGCGCTGGCGCATGGCGCGGGCCGAACGCGGGGAGGGGACCTGGAACCGGATGAAGCCCTACGCGGGCGAGCGGCGCGGGCAGGCCGAGGCCCTGCTGGCCCGGATCCGCGACCACGGCCCGCTCGCGGCCTCCGATCTCGAGGCGCCGAAGGGCCAGGGCGGCTGGTGGGGCTGGAGCGAGGCCAAGACCGCCCTGGAGTGGCTGTTCTTCGCCGGGTTCATCACCACCCGCACGCGCCGCGGTTCCTTCGAGCGGGTCTATGACCTCGCCGAACGGGTGATCCCGGCCCGGGTGCTGGACCTGCCGACGCCGGACGCCTGCGAGGCGCAGCGCCGGCTCCTGGCCATCGCCGCGCGGGCGCTGGGCGTCGCCACGGCGGGCGACCTGCGGGACTACTTCCGCCTGACCGCCCAGGACGCGGCGGCCCGCATCGCGGAACTGGTGGAGGCCGGGGAGCTGGTCCCCGTCAAGGTGAAGGGCTGGCCCCAGACCGCCTATCTGCACCGGGGCGCCCGCCGGCCGCGCCGGATCGGCGCCCGGGCGCTGCTGGCGCCCTTCGACCCGCTGGTGTGGGAGCGCGCCCGGGCCGAGCGGCTGTTCGGCATGAGGTACCGGATCGAGATCTACACCCCGGCGCACAGACGCACCCACGGCTACTACGTGCTGCCGTTCCTGCTGGGGGAGGCCATGGCCGCGCGCGTGGACCTGAAGTCCGACCGCGCCGGCGGGGCTCTGGTCGTTCAGAACGCGCACCTGGAGCCGGACGCGCCGGCCCACACCGCCGAGGCCCTTGCGGCCGAGCTGGCGACAATGGGCGCCTGGCTCGGGCTGGAGCGGGTGGAGGTGTCCGGCCGCGGCGACCTCGCCCCGGCGCTGACGAGGGCGCTCGGCTCGCCGTGAAAGCCATGAAGCTTGTCCAGGGTGTTCACCGGGGGGCCGTCTGAACGAAGCGGGAGGCGCGACACGCCCGCTTCCTCGGAGCGCCCCGGATGAACGTCCATCGAATGTCCGTCGGACGCCGTTCGGTCGAGCCGGGATGGCGCGACGGCGGCCGCTTGACGGCCGCGTGGCGGCAGATCAGCCGCGCTTGTCGATGGGGACGTACTCGCGCGGACCCGAGCCGGTGTAGAGCTGGCGCGGGCGGGAGATGCGGTGGCCGGGGTCCTCGATCATCTCGCGCCACTGGGCGACCCAGCCGACAGTGCGGGCCAGGGCGAACAGGACGGTGAACATCTCGGGCGGGAAGCCCATGGCGTTCAGGGTGATGCCCGAATAGAAATCCACGTTAGGATAGAGCTTGCGCTCAACGAAATACTCGTCGTTGAGTGCGATCTTCTCCAGCTCCATCGCCACCTTGAGCAGCGGGTCGTTGTGCTTGCCGAGCTCGTCCAGCACCTCGTGGGCGGTCTCCTGCATGACCTTCGCCCGCGGGTCGTAGTTCTTGTAGACGCGGTGGCCGAAGCCCATCAGCCGGTACTTCCGGTCCTTCACCCCCTGCACGTACTCGGGGATGCGGTCGACGGTGCCGATCTCCTTGAGCATGTTCAGCGCCTCTTCGTTGGCGCCGCCGTGCGCGGGGCCCCAGAGGCAGGCGATGCCGGCCGCGATGCAGGCGAAGGGGTTGGCGCCGGAGGAGCCGCTCATCCGCACCGTCGAGGTCGAGGCGTTCTGCTCGTGATCGGCATGCAGGATGAAGATCCGGTCCATGGCCCGGGTCACGATCGGGTTCGGCTCATAGTCCTCCGCCGGTACGGCGAAGCACATGCGCAGGAAGTTCTCCGCGTAGGAGAGGTTGTTGCGCGGCGTCACGAACGGCTGGCCGAGCCAGTACTTGAAGGCGCGGGCGGCGATCGTCGGCATCTTGGCGATCAGCCGGTGGGTGGAGATCTCCCGCTGCTTGGGGTCGGTGACGTCTATGGAGTCCGGGTAGAAGGCCGACAGCGCCCCCACGGTCCCGGTCATCACCCCCATGGGGTGGGCGTCGCGGCGGAAGCCCTCGAAGAACCGGTCGAACTGGGCGTGCAACATCGTGTGGTAGGTGATGTTGTGCTCGAACTGGGCGTACTGCTCGGCCGTCGGCAGCTCCCCGTAGAGCAGCAGGTAGCAGACCTCCATGAAGTTCGAATTGTAGGCGAGCTCGTCGATCGGATAGCCGCGGTGCAGCAAAATCCCCTTGTCGCCGTCGATGAAGGTAATCTTGCTCTCGCAGCTGGCCGTCGAGGTGAACGAGGGGTCGAAGGTGAAGACGTCCGCCTCACCGTAGAGCTTGCGTACATCGACGACGTCGGGGCCAAGACTGCCCTTCAACACCGGCAATTCGTAGGAATTCTCGCCCAGCTCCAGTCTGGCAGGCGCGACGTTGTCGACCATGCGCGACTCCTCTGATCGCAGGAAAAAGCGGGGCGACCCCCCGGTACGTTCCAGCGGCCTTATAACGACTTACGCCGGCCTTGAAAGGGCGTCGTCGATCCGTCCGAGGGCCTCTTCTCGCCGCAGCGCAAAAAGAGTGCTCCCCAGGTCCGGGGCGGCGGCCCCGCCGGAGAGCACCCCCCGAAGCACCGGTCCGATGACGCCCAGGCCCACGCCTTCCTCGGCCGCGAAGTCCTTGACCAGCCGGGCCAGCTCGCCCGCGGTCCAGCCCGGCGCGCCCTCCAGCCGGGCGCGCAGGCGCTGGAGCCGGCCGTGCGCCTCGGGCGTCAGCATGGCCCGGGTCTTCTCGTCCAGCCGGAATGGCCGCGCCTTCAGGGCGAAGGCGGCGAGCCTGGGCAGGTCCAGCAGCGTCTTGGCCGCTTCCTTGACCACCGGGATGGCCCGCGAGAGCGCCTCCCGGTCCCGGTCGGAGAAGGGCTCGCCCTGTTCGGCCTGCAGTTCGCAGACCAGCTCCAGCAGGCGCTGGTCGTCGGCCAGGCGCATGTAGTGGGCGTTGATCGCGGTCATCTTCGCCAGGTCCAGCTGGGCCCCGGCCTTGACCACGTCCTTGATGTCGAACCAGGCGATGGCCTGCTCGGTGGAGAAGATCTCGTCGTCGCCATGGCCCCAGCCGAGCTTGGCCAGGTAGTTGCGCACCGCCTCCGGCAGGAAGCCCATGGCGCGGAACTCGCCCACGGTCTGGGCGCCGTGGCGCTTGGACATCTTGGCCCCGTCGGGCCCCAGGATCAGGGGCACGTGGGCGAACTGGGGGACCGGCCAGCCCATGGCCTGGTAGATCAGGGCCTGGCGGGCGGCGTTGGACAGGTGCTCCTCGCCGCGGATCACGTGGGTGACGCCCATGTCGTGGTCGTCCACCGTCACCGCGAGGTTGTAGGTCGGCGAGCCGTCCGAGCGGACGATCACCAGGTCCTCCAGGTCCTTGTTGGGGAAGCGCACGGTCCCGCGCACCAGGTCCTCGATCACGGTCTCGCCGTCGTCGGGCGTGCGGAAGCGGATGACGAAGGGCTTGCCCGCCTCGTCCGGACCGGGCTGCTTCTCGCGCCAGGGCGAGCGCAGCGCATGCCCGCCGCTGCGGGCCGCAGCCTTGGCGGCTTCCGATTCCTCGGCGCTCATGTAGTCGCGGTAGGCCCAGCCGCGGGCGATCAGCTCCTCGGCCGTGTCACGGTGCAGGTCGGCGCGGGCGAACTGGAAGACCGGCGGCTCGTCGTAGTCGAGGCCGAGCCAGGCCAGGCTGTCGAAGATCACCTGCACGGCGGCCTCGGTGGAGCGCTCGCGGTCGGTGTCCTCGATGCGCAGCAGGAACTTGCCGCCGCAGTGACGGGCGTAAAGCCAGTTGAACAGCGAGGTCCGGGCGTTGCCAATGTGCAGGGCGCCGGTGGGCGAAGGGGCGGTCCGGGTGACGACGGCTGACATAGACGGCCTGGGCGGGTCAGGGGGAGCAGGGGAGGCCGGCGGCCGGGCCGCCGGGCGGGCGCCTCTTAACACGCGGATTCGCCGCGGGCCTAGCCCGAAGGCCTGGCTGGAGCTCGCCAGGGAGGAGGCGGCGGCCCAGGCCGAGCGCTGGCCCCTGTGGACGCCCGTGGCCCTGGGCGGGGGCTGCGCCCTCTATTTCGCCCTGCGGGAAGAGCCGCCCTTGTGGACGGGCCTCCTCGGCGTCGCGGCGGGGTTGGGCCTGTGGCTCGCGCTGCGCCGGCTGGCGGGGGCGCGCTGGCTGGCGATCGGCGCGGCGCTGGCCGCCTTCTTCGCCGCGGGCCTGCTCCTGGCCGAGCTGCGCGCCCGCGCGGTGGCGGCGCCGGTGATCTGGGAGCGGGCGAGCTTCGAGGTGTCCGGCTGGGTCGTGGACGTGGCCAGCCCCGGCTCCGGCGGCGGACGGCTGGTGATCGCGCCCTTCGACATCCCCGGCATGGCGCCGGCCGCGACGCCCCGCCGGGTGCGGGTGACGGTCGGGCCGGACGCCCTCGTCGGCCCGGGTCAGGCGGTGCGGCTCAGGGCCGTGCTCGGCCCGCCGCCCGACCCGGCCAGTCCCGGCGCCTACGACTTCGCGCGGGATTCCTTCTTCCAGGGCATCGGCGCGGTGGGCTTCAGCCTGAGCGATCCCCAGGTGGTGTCCGGCCCACGGCCTCCGCTGCTGCTGCGGGCAGGCATGGCGGTGAACGCCGCGCGGTGGCGGCTGTCGCGCCGCATCGTCGCGGCGCTCGGGCCGGGCGAGGGCGGGGTGGCCGCGGCCATGACCACCGGCCACGAGGCCTGGCTCGATCCGGACGACGTGCAGGCCATGCGGGACGCGGGGATTTCCCACGTCCTGTCCATCTCCGGCGTGCACATGGCGATCGTCGGCGGCTTCGTGTTCTTCCTGGCGCGCGCGCTGGTCGCGTTGTGGCCCTGGGCGGCGCTCAGGGCGCCGGGCAAGAAGCTGGCGGCCGGCGCGGGGCTCGCGGCCACCGCGGTCTATCTGGTGGTCTCCGGCGCGCCGCCGCCGGCGGTCCGCTCGGCCGTGACCCTGTCGGTGGCCTTCCTCGCCGTGCTCGCCGACCGGCGGGCGATCAGCCTGCACGCCCTGGCTCTGGCCGCCCTGCTGGTGCTCGTCCTGCAGCCGGAGGCGGTGGTCCAGCCCGGGTTCCAGATGTCCTTCGCCGCCACCGCGGCGCTGGTCGCCCTGGCCGAGCTCTGGCGGCGTCCGCCGAAGGAGATCAACGCGCCCTGGTGGGCGAGGCTCTGGCAGACGGCGGGCGCCTGGCTGGCGCTGGCGGTCGCCGCGAGCCTGGCGGCGGGTCTGGCCACCACGCCCTTCGCGGTCCAGCACTTCAACCGGGTCTCCCTCTACGGCCTGCCGGCGAACCTGATGATGGAGCCCCTGTCGTCCTTCGTAATCATGCCCGCCCTGGCGGCCGGGGCCCTGCTGGAGGGGATCTCGCCGGGCGCGGGAGCCTGGCTGCTGCAGCTCGCCGGCTGGGGCGTGGGGGCCCTGCTGGCGCTGGCCCGCGCGGTGGCGCTGTGGCCGAGGGCCGTGTGGATCGTCCCGAGCGCCCCGGACGTCGCCCTGCCGCTCGCCTTCCTGGGCCTGCTGTTCATCTGCCTCTGGAAGGGGCGGCTGCGGTGGCTGGGCCTGCCGTTCGCCCTGGCCGTGACGCTGTGGCCGCGCCCGCCGGCGCCGGACGCCTGGATCGCGGCCGACGGCGGGGCCGCGGCGGTGCGCGACGGCCGTCAGGCCGTGTTCCTGAGGCCCGACGCCAAGCAGTTCGCCGCGGATCTCTGGGCCCGGCGCAGGGGCCTGGCGGAGCCCGCGGACCCGGAGGCGGCGCGGGACGAGCGCTACGACTGCAACCGCCGCGAATGCCTTCCGCTCGCCGCGGGCCGGCCGCGGCTGGCGGCCTGGTGGGTGCGCCGGACGCCCGGGTCGCGCCAGACCGCGGAGCTCTGCCAAGGCGCGGACATCGTGGTGGTGCGCGGCGCCCTCCGGTTCGCCTGCGCGGCGCCGGTGGTCCTGACCGGGGCGGACTTCGCCCGGGGCGGCTCGGCGGAGGTGTTCCGGGTCAAGGGCGGCTGGCGGGTGGACTGGGCCAACGACCGCCGGGGCCGGCGCCCGTGGACCCGTGCCCCGCCGCCGCCGGCTCCAGCGCCAGACGCCGCTAGTTCGCCCACCACACGATGGTGAGGACGGTGATGCCGATGGTCATCCACAGCACCGTATTGACCAGCATGCGGACCATGCCGCGTTCGTTCTCGTCCTCGATCTTCATCGCGTCGCAGACGAGGTTGGAGGGCAGGAGCAGCAGGCGGAGCATGGTCAGACCCGGGGCTTGAGGGGAACCAGGCCGCCCAGGGCGAGGGCGGCGATCTTGAGCGCCTCGGCGCCGATGTAGGCGCCGTGCAGGGCGGAGGGGCGCGCCGGCGGACGCCCGGCCAGGATCGCGGCCACGCGCGCGTCGAGCTCCGGGATCATCCAGAGCGCCTGCGCCAGCACCACCGCGCCCGCGACGGCCAGCGTCAGCAGCCAGCGCCGGCGGCGGGCGGCGAACAGGCTCGCCAGGAGCAGCGCGGCCAGCAGCAGCAGCTCGATCCGGTTGAACACCGCGAAGGTGTGGCGCCCGACGTCCAGGGCGACGGGCAGGGAGAGGGAAGGGGCCAGGAACTTGGCCGGCGTGGCGACGAAGGCCACGCCGACGGCGATCCCGGCCCACAGCAGCAGGATCCGCCCGATCAGGGCGTCCGAAGCGGGCCGGCGGGGCGTCACGACGCCGCCCCGCCGGCCCGGTGGAACTCCACGAAGAAGCGCACGGGTCCGAGGGGCTCGACCTCGTGCAGGATCGTGGGCTCCACCACGCCGGGCTCGCCGCCGGGCGTCAGCACCGTCTCCGACGGCGCCCGCCTGGGGTCCGTGACGCGATAGGCCAGGCGGCCCTCCAGCACGTGGATCAGGCCCCAGGCGCCGGCCTTGGTGCTGTGGGCGCTGAGCAGGGCCGCCGGAACGGTCTCGTGCGTGAACTCGGCCGTCCGCCGATAGGGGACGACGTCAGTCGGCAGAGGCATCCTCGGTCTCCTTGTGGGGCTCGCGGCTGAGCAGCGGGGCCTTGTCGGGCCGGCCGTTCCAGTCCTCCGCGTCGGGCGGGGGGACGCCCTTCTTGACGATGTTGGGCCAGACCTTGGCCAAGTCGGCGTTCAGGCCCAGCCAGTCGCCCGCGCGGCGATCGGTGTCCGGGACGATCGCATCGGCCGGGCATTCGGGCTCGCACACGCCGCAGTCGATGCATTCGTCCGGATGGATCACGAGGAAGTTCTCGCCCGCGTAGAAGCAGTCCACGGGGCAGACCTCCACGCAGTCCATGAACTTGCAGCGGATGCAGTTCTCGGTGACGACGTAGGTCATGGCCGCCTCACGCGCGCACCGCGCCGTCGAAGTCGCCGCGCGCGAGCTGGATGCCCATCTGCAGGCTGCGGCCGATCATCTGGGACTTCTCGATGAAGACCTCGGCCGCCTCGGGCGGGCACACCTCCTGGGCGGTCTGGTGGAACAGGTGCAGCCAGCGGGCGAAGTGTGTCGGGCGGATCTCGGGGATGCGGGCGTGCGCCTGCATGGGCGAGCCCTTGAAGCGGCCCGTCATCAGGGTCACCGCCGACCAGAAGTCGCACATCTTGGCCAGGTGCTCGGGCCAGGCCTCCTCGGCGATCACGCGGTTGAAGATGGGCCCGAGCGCCGGATCCTTGCGGATCTTGCCGTAGAAGGTGTGCACCAGGTCGTGGATCATCTCTTCCGTGACGGGCGAGGCGGCCGCGAAAGCCTGGCGGCGGGCGCTGGCGGCGGGAAGGGACTCGGTCATCGGCAGGGACTCCGGGGGGGACTCGGGTTATAAGATGTATATAGAATATTGCTTTTAGTGGCGCCAGACCCTAGGTGTCGCACAGGAGCGGCCCCATGTTCGTGCTCACCGAACACACCCCCAACCCCGACGCGCTGAAGTTCGTGCCGCACGTGAAGCTGACGGCCGGCTCCAGCCGCTGGTTCGAGCCGGACCGGTTCGCGGCCGAGGAGTCGCCTCTGGCCGCGCGGCTGTTCGAGCTGGACGGCGTGCGCAGGGTGTTCATCGCCCCGGACTTCGTCACCGTGACGCGCAGCGCCGCCGGGCCCGGCTGGCCGGACCTGCGCTATCCGGTGATCGCCGCCATCGCCGAGCATCTGGAGGCCGGGCGGCCGGTCATGACCGAGACGGCGCCGGCCGGTCCCCAAGACGACGAGGAGGACGAGATCGTCTCGGAGATCCTCCAGGTGCTGGGCCGGCACGTGCGGCCGGGGGTGGCCCGGGACGGCGGCGACGTGCTGTTCGAGAGCTTCGATCCTGACACCGGCGTGGTGCGGGTGCGCATGCAGGGGGCCTGCGGCGGCTGCCCGTCCTCGCGCCTGACGCTGAAGGCGGGGATCGAGCAGATCCTGCGCCGCTACGTGCCGGAGGTGACGCGCGTGGAGGAGGCCGTCCCCGCCGAGCCGGCCGAGCCGCCCGCCGCCAGGTGGAAGGCCCTGGCGAAGGCCGCGGGCGAGGGCGCCCGGCGCGCAAGGACCCTGTTCACCCACGGGGGCCAGGAGATCCGCAAGGAAAAGGCGTAGGCCCCACGGGCCGAGGCATGGCGAAGGGGCAGGGGGAAGATCAGTCGCCCATCCTCTCCGCGGTCATCGCGGCGCCGTTCAGGACCAGGTGAAGGCCGGTGGCGCGCCCGTCGGGTCCGGGGGCGAGGTCGACCTGAGCGTTCACCGCCTTGGCGAAGAAGTGTGTGGGGCTGGTGGCGAACAGCTCGATCAGCGGACCGCCGACGCCGCTGTTGACCATCTGGCCGAAAAGCCGTCCGCCCTGGCGCGTGATGGCGATCGTCGCCTGGGGCGTGAGGCGGTAGCGGCCCACATAGCCGGCGAGGGTCGCGGCCGGCACGGCGACCTCCGGCGCTGCGGTCCTGGCGGGGGCGGGCTGCAGGGGCGGTATCGGCCGGCCGGTCAGGACATAGAGGCCGATGTCGTCAGGACTGGCGGCCGTGGACGCGTTGGACAGAACCACGACCCCGGTGCGGGTGTCCGGCCGGAACGCGGCGTAGGCCCGAAAGCCGTTCGAGCCGCCGCTCTTGGCGAACACCTCCGCGCCCGGCGGACCGATGTGCTCGATCTCCCAGCCGAGCGCCTGGTCGGCGTCTGGAGCGATCGGGACGCGCACGCTCCGGGCCAGCTCCGCGGCGCGGTCCAGCGGGGTGCGGGCGTAGCCGAGCTCGAACGCCAGGTATTTCAGCAGGTCGTCTGCGGTCGAATACAGGCCCACGGCGCCTCCAAAGCCCCCGACGGCCTCCTCCTCCACGGGCTGCAGTCCGGAATTGTGGCCCCTGGGCACGCGTGCGCGCAGCTGCGGGTCGGGACTCCATGTCGTGGACGACATGCCGAGGGGATCGGTGATCCGGGCCTTCACCAGGGCCTCGAAGGGCTGGCCCCCCCGACGCGCCAGGGCGTCCGCGAGAAGGGCCGAGCCCAGATTCGAGTATTCCCACCGGGCGCCCGGCGCGCGCGTGAGCCGATAGCTCGAGAGGAATCGGAAGATCCGGTCGGAACCGTAGCCCGGCGCATAGTCGAAGGGCGTGCGCGGCAGGCCGGAGGTGTGGGTGGCGAGATCCTTGAGGGTGATCTTGCGCCCGTCGAACTCGGGGACCCGGACCTCCGGCGGCAGATAGGCCTGCAGCGGATCGTCGAGCTTCACCTGCCCGCGCACGACCATGTCCGCCAGCAAGAGCACGGTGAAGGTCTTTGTCACCGACTCGATGGGAAAGGGCGTGTCGGCGCCGAGGGGGCGCGGATCGGACGGGTCGGAGACGCCCTCGGACACCACCATGCCGCCGTCCGGGCCGATGACGCCGACGACGAGCCCCAGCGCCTGGCGGGCGGCGACTTCGGCCTTGAGGATCCGCCGGATCTGCTCGGTCGATGGCGTGCGCCAGGGCCCCGCCGGCCCGGCGGCCTTGAACGGTGGAGGCGGCGCATCGGAGGCGGTGAAGGCCAGGATGAGCGGCTGGGCCAGCCCGTGGTCGGTGAAGGTCCCGCGAAGCTCGCGCCCGCCCGGCTGCAGCTCGCCTTCGAAGCGCACGTCCGCGGCCGGGATGGCGAAGACGACGGACGCGCCGTCGCGGGTCAGGCCGGCGATCGGCACGCCCTGCACGCCGAGGTCGGGCACGTCGAGGCTGGCGCGGACCTCCTCGCCCGCACGGCGGACATGCAGGATCACCCGCTTGGGCGGCAGGAAGGGCAGGGTCCCGGACCAGTCGCCGGCGAGCGTCGAGGCCTGCGGCGGCGTGGCGACGGCGGGAGGCGCATCCGCCGCGGCTGCGAGCAGGGCGGCGGCCATGGCGAAGGGCAGGGACCTGGGAGAGGACATCTGAGGCTCCTTCCGCTGCGCCGGGCGCTCCGGCGCAAAGCAGACTACAAGTGTAGACTGACTCGAAAGACTACAGATGTAAACCATCATGTGCGCGGCCGTGGCGTCAGCAGATCAGCCGGTCGCGAAAGGGGTCAGAGCACCTCGAGCTCCTGCGCGGCCGCCCCGCGGGAGAGCAGGGCGCGCAGCTCGGGTCCGTTCCTGACCAGGTCGGCCAGGGTGTAGCTGTCGAGCACCTCCATGAAGGCGGCGCGGGCCCGGTGCAGCGCGCCCTTGAGGCTGCACGCGGGCGTGATGGCGCAGCAGTTCGCGCCCGAGCGCGCAAAGCAGGGCACGAGGTCGAGGTCCGGCTCGGTGTGGCGGATGATCTCGCCCAGGCCGATGGCCTCGGGCCGGCGGCCCAGCCTCAGCCCGCCCTTCTTGCCGCGCACCGTCTCGACGTAGCCGGCGACGCCCAGCTCGTAGACCACCTTCATCAGGTGATTGCGCGAGACACCGTAGCTGGCGGCGATCTCCCCGATGGTCGGCATCGGCTCGGAATGGACCGCCAGGTACATCAGCACGCGCAGCGCGTAGTCGCTGTAGACGGTCAGTCGCATCGAACCGGAGCGGAATCCACGGGCGGCCGGCCGGATGCGCCGGGCCCTCTACATATGAGCCCGACGGACGGAGGCGGCAACCTGGGATGCTGGAAGTGGCGGCGCCAGCCTGATGTCCGCCGGGGGGAGCGGACGCTCCCGTCCTAGTGATACCGGCGCACGAGCCCGACGAGCTTGCCCTGCACCTGCACCTGGTCGGGGCCGAAGATGCGCGTCTCGTACGCGGGGTTGGCCGCCTCCAGGGCGATCGAGGCGCCCTTCTTGCGCAGGCGCTTGAGGGTGGCCTCCTCGCCGACCAGGGCCACCACGATCTCGCCGGAATTGGCGGTGGAGCCCTTCTTGATGATCACGTGGTCGCCGTCGAGGATGCCGGCGTTGATCATGGAGTCGCCCTGGACCTCCAGCACGAAGTGCTCGCCGGGGCCGAGCAGGGCCTCGGGGACCTGCAGCCGGTCGCGCTCATGCTGGATCGCGTCGATCGGGGTGCCGGCGGCGATGCGCCCGAGGATCGGCAGCTCGCGGATGTCGTTGGCGGCGGCGGGCGCGGCCGGCCGGCCGGCGCCCTCGACCAGCTGGGGCTTGAAGGCGGCCCGGCGCGCGCCGGGGGCGGCCTCCTCGGGCAGGCGCACCACCTCCAGGGCGCGGGCGCGGTGGGCCAGTCGCCGGATGAAGCCGCGCTCCTCCAGGGCGGTGATCAGCCGGTGGATGCCGGACTTGGACGCCAGGTCCAGCGCCTCCTTCATCTCGTCGAAGGACGGCGACACCCCGGTTTCCTTGATCCGCTCATGGATGAACATGAGCAGCTCGTGTTGCTTGCGCGTCAGCATGGCGGACCTCGGAACAAATCCAAAACGTCTTTGGATGTTCTCTATGCGTTCCGTATTGATGTCAAGTTAACGGCCTTGGCTGCATCAACCCACGGATTCCGCAGAAGAATTATGCGCCCGTCGGCAGGGACTCGCGCGGCGTCGTTAAGAATCGGCGTCGGCAAGCGGCCCCGGCCGCAGCCGTTGCGGGCGCGCGCCGGGTGCAATAGCGTCGGCGCGGGGGAACGATGGGGGGAACGGCCATGGCGGACTTCTCGGCGACCGAGTCTGCGCTGATCGGCTTCAGGTTCGTGCGGGAGCGTCCGCGCGCCGCCCTGGCCTGGGCCGGCGTGCAACTGGTGATCCAGGCGCTGGGCGGGGTGGTGATGGTGCTCCTGGGCGGCCAGGCGCTGATGGACCTCCAGGCCCTGCAGCGCAGTCAGCCCGCCGATCCGGCCGCGGTCCTGGGGCTGATGGGGCAGCTGGCCCCGCTCTACCTGCTGTTCCTGGTCTTCGCCCTGGCCTTCTATCCCGTGCTCTACGGGGCCATGAACCGGGGCGTGCTGCGGCCGCAGGACAGCCGCTTCGCCTATCTGCGGCTGTCCGCCGACGAGCTGAGGCTGTTCCTGCTGCTCCTGCTGATCGTGGCGGTGGTGATCGGCGGCGCGATCGTGAGCGGCGTCGTCGGAGGCATCGTCAGCGTGGCGGCGAGGTCCGCCGCGCCCTGGGCGGCGGTGATCGTGTGGATCCTGATCTGCGCGGGCTGGGTCTATGTCTGGGTGCGGCTGTCGCTGGCCTGGGCGCTGACCTTCGACAGCGGCAGGGTCGACCTGTTCGGCTCCTGGGACCTGACCCGGGGCAAGTTCTGGAAGCTGCTCGCGACCTATCTGCTGGTCGCCGTGCTGGCGCTGATCGTGGCGGTGCTGGTGATGATCGTCGGGGTGGTGATCTCGGCCATCGCCGGCGGAGGGCTGACGGCCGCCAGCGGCATGTTCAAGGGCGACACCTCCTCCTTCGCCGCCTACTTCACGCCCGCGCGCCTCGTCATGCTGGTGGTCTGGTCGGCCGCCTCGGGCCTGCTCTGGCCCCTGACCCTGATGCCGCCCGCGGAAATCTACCGCCAGTTGACCCGGGGCGCCTGAGGCGCCGCTTTGAGGCGGCCGTCGCCGGGCGTAAGGGCTCGCCCATGCAGCGCATCGGCGTCCGCCTGATCATCACCGGCCGCGTCCAGGGCGTGGGCTACCGCTGGTGGGCGCGCGGGGAGGCGCGGCGGCTGGGGCTGGCCGGCTGGGTGAGGAACCGCCGCGACGGCTCGGTCGAGCTTCTGGCCTGCGGCGCGCCGGCGGCGGTCGAGGCTCTGGTCGACGCCTGCCGCCTGGGCCCGCCGCCCGCCGAGGTGGCGGGCGTCGACCGGTTCGAGGCCGGCGACGAGGAGCTCGCCGGGTTCGAGGAGCGGCCGACCGCCTAGGGTCCCCGCGCCGGCCGGAACGCCTCCCCGCGGGGGGCGTTGGCCCGGCATGCAGAGCCGGCTCCTGGCGCGCGAGGGCGATGCGCGCATGTTCGTGGTGGTGCTCGAGAGCGGCGAGGAGGCGCTGTCCTGCCTGTCGCGTTTCGTGCAGGAGCAGGGCGTCACCGCCGCCCAGATCACAGCCGTCGGCGCCTTCTCCGAGGTGGTGCTGAAGTACTTCGACTACGACCGGAAGGCCTACCGGGAGATTCCCGTGCCCGAGCAGGTCGAGGTCGCCTCCCTGATCGGCGACGTGGCCCTCGGGCCGGACGGGCAGCCGGCGATCCATATCCATCTGGTGGTCGGACGCCGCGACGGCTCCGCGCTCGCCGGACACCTCGGCTCGGGCAAGGTGCGTCCGACCCTGGAGGTGATGATCCACGAGGCGCCCGTCTGCCTGCAGAAGGTCCACGACCCGCAGACCGGCCTCGCGCTGATCCGGCCGCAGGCGGGGTGAAGGCCCAGGGCGCGGGCCCGTCCGCCTAGACCTCGACCGTGAAACCGAGCTCGACATCCGAGGCGGGGCGGCCGCCGCGAATGCCCCAGTTCTCGGGCGGGACCTCGATCAAGGTGACCGTGAGGTCGGACGAGGGCAGACCCACGGTCTCGAGGTTGCGGGCCAGGGCCTGGTAAAGCGCCCGCTTGGCGTCGATCGAGCGACCGGAAAAGAGGGTGATCTCCACCAGGGTGAAGCGCTCGCCGCGGCCGGGCGGCGGCGGGAAGTGGTCCGGCGTGTGCTCGATCAGGCGCAGGGTCCGGTCGTGCTCGGGGATTCTCAGCGCCTCGACCAGGGCGGCGTGCACCGCGGCCATCACCTGATCAGCGGAAGAGATCCATCCCGTCCGCGTCTCGATCCGGGTGCTGGGCATCCCCGCCTTCCTCCGCTCGTCCCCGCGAAAGCGGGGATCCAGGGGTTCTATGAATGGCGGGGCGTCCGCGATTGTCCAGCGAGGGCCGCGGCCGTCCCTGGACCCGGGGAAAAGGCTGGGTCCCCGCGGCGCCGGGATGAGCGGAATTCATGATCAGCGCTCCGGCCGCTGGTCCACCAGGGCGAGGCGGGGGACCACCGTCCGGGGCTCCAGGATGGCCCCCGGCGCGATGACGGCGTTGGCGCCGATGCGCCCGTGGTCGCCGACCAGGGCGCCGAACCGGTCCGCCCCGGTGTCGATGACGTCTGCGCCGAACGCAATGCGGATGCGCGGCTCGGCCAGCTCGTTGCGGTGGTTGGCGATCACGGCGCCGGCTTCGAGATTCACGTCCTCGCCGAGGATGGAGTCTCCGACGAAGGAAAGGTGCGCGACCCGCGCGCCCCGGAACAGAAGGGAGGACTTCAGCTCCACCCCGGGACCGACCACGCAGTCCGCCTCCAGGAACACCCCGCCTCGCAGCAGGGCGGACCCGGACACGAAGCAGCCCGGTCCGATCACGACCGGGCCCTTGAGCGTCGCGCCGTGTTCGATGCGGGCGGTCTCGTGGATGGCGAGCTCGCCGAGGCGCCGGTAGCCGCCCGCCAGGCCCTCGATGGCCGCCAGGACGCGCTCGGGCGCACGGGCCGTCGTGCTCCAGGGCGGCTCGTCCAGGGCGGAGAAGGGCGATGTGGTCCAGCGGGCGACATGGTCGGCGACATGGAGGCGCATGCGCTTGCTTCCCAGATCCGCCCGCGGGCGCGGCCTACGGCGCGGCGTACACGTGCAGCATGCGCTTGGCGCCGGCGTTGATTTCCGGGGTCATGCGGCCCAGGCCCATGCCTTCTGGGGAGGGGCCGGTGGCCACGGCGATGTATTGCCTGCCGCCCGCCGTGTAGGCGACCGGGAAGCCGGAGACGGCGCCGCCCAGCGGCTGGGTCTGCCAGAGCACCTCGCCGGTGCTGTCGTCGAGCGCCCGGAAGACGCCGGCGGCGTCGCCGTTGAAGACGAGGCCGCCGCCGGTGGCGAGCACGGCCATGGTCCCGGCGCGCTGCTCGTGCTTCCAGGCCGTCCTGCCCGTGGAGACCGAGATCGCCCGCACCTCGCCCACGTCCGTGACGCCCTTGGGGATGTAGGCGGTGTAGTCGATGTGCATGCCGAGCTGGCCGGGGCCGTTCTTCGGGCCGGCGCTCTTCACGATCGAGCAGAGGTTCTCCAGCGGCATGTACATCAGCCCCGTCTTCGGGCTGTAGGCGCCCGACGGCCAGTTCTTGCCCCCGGTGAAGGCGGGGCAGAGGTCGATGTCCTGGTCGTCGTGGGTGAAGACGTCCGCCGGGTTCATGTTCACGTGGCCGGTGGCGCCGTCGATCGAGGAGACGACGGTCTGCCGCACCGTGGGCGTCGCCCACAGGAACTCGCCGGTCCTGCGGTCCAGGGTGTAGACGATGCCCGTCTTGCCCGGGATGCCGGTGAGCACCATCCGCTTCTCGCCCGGCTTGATGTTCGGGTTGATCCAGGCGACGGCCTGCGGGTCGGGCGCGACCTCGGTGTCCACCAGGATGCGGTCGAAGGTGTGGTCGAAGTCCCACTGGTCGACGATGTGCTGGTAGTGCCAGACGATCTTGCCGGTCTTCGGATCGATCGCCAGGGTCGAGCAGTGGTAGAGGTAGGTCTTGCCCGGATCGTTGCCGGCCAGGACGTACTTGGCGGTCGGGCCGGTGACCGAGGTGCCGACGAAGATCAGCCCCGTCTCCGGATCATAGCTCGGCGGCATCCAGGTCCCGACCTGCTGGCGCTTGTCCCAGGGGACCCCGCCCCAGCTCTCGTCGCCGGGCTCGCCGGGCTTGGGCATCGTCCAGGTCCGCCAGACCTCCTTGCCGGTTTCCGCGTCGTTGGCGACGATCACGCAGTCCTCGGGGCCCGTGTCCGGCAGGCAGGCCCGGGTGGAGATCACCAGCCCGTTGACGACGATCGGGCCGGGGGAGGTGTTGGTCCCCTTGCCGGTGACCGGGACCTCCCAGACCTGCTTGCCCGTGCGCGCGTCGACCGCGAACAGCGCCCCGTCGCCGGAGGTGGAGAACAGCCGGTCGCCCCAGATGGCCAGGTTGCGCTTGGTCATGCCGGGCTTGGCGCCCTTGGGATAGGTGCGGGCGAAGCTCCAGATCTCCCTGCCCGTGGCCGCGTCCATGGCGACGATCCTGTCGTTGGGCAGGGGCAGGTACATCACCCCGTCGTGCACCAGGGGGGTGGCCTCGATCATGAAGCCCTCCAGCGGGCGCGACCACGCCTCCTTCAGGCCCTTGACGTTCGAACGGTTGATCTGGTCGAGCGGCGAATAGCCCCAGGCGTTCAGCGTGCGCCGGAAGTTCAGCCAGTCCCCGGCCGGCGGGTTCTGGAGCATGGCGTCGGTGACGGGGCGGAAGTTCGGGACCACGTCCTGAGCCGAAGCGGCGCCCGCGCCGAGCGCCATCAGCCCCGCCAGGCCCGCGCCCGCCATCCACCGCGCCGCGCGCGCGGCCATCCTCGTCGCCGACATCCCGTCAGTCCCTCCTGAGCGTGGGGCCGCCCCTGCCGGTCCGGGCGGGTTCGCTCCCGCCGCGCGCCCCATTGACGCGCCGACACTAGGCGGGGGCGCAGGTCGAGAAAAGGCCTAGGTTCCCGCCATCCGCCGCGCCGCCGCCGCCAGCGCCGCCGCCCCGATCCTGACGTCCGCCTCGGCGAGCCGGCCGTAGCCGAGGGCGAGGCCGTTCTGGCGGCCGGGATCGGCGGCGAACTGCGACAGGGGATAGGCCCCGACCCCGAGCCCGGCCGCCAGGCGCAGCAGCCCGCGGGCGTCCGCGTCCCCGGGCAGGCGCAGGGCCAGGTGCAGGCCCGCGGCGGAGGGGAAGGGCTCCAGCCACCCCGGCGGGGCGTCCGCCAGAGCCTCCAGCAGGGCGCGGCGGCGGCCGGCGTAGATGCGGCGCATCCTGCGCACGTGCCGGGCCAGGCGCCCCTCTGCGATGAAGGCGGCCAGGGTGGCCTGCGCCGTCTGGGAAGGCCCGCCGGTGGCCATCCGGGCGGCGACGAGCGGCCGCCGGGCCCATTCGGGCGCCACGATGAAGCCCAGGCGCAGATCGGGGAACAGGCTCTTGGAGAAGGTGCCGACGTAGAGCACCTGGCCGGAGAGGTCGAGCGTCTGCAGCGCTTCCAGCGGCCGCCCGTCGAAGCGGAACTCCCCGTCGTAGTCGTCCTCGATCACCACCGCGCCGGTGCGCCGGGCCAGCGCCAGCAGCGCCTGGCGGCGGGCGGGCGACATGGGGGCGCCCAGGGGGAACTGGTGCGAGGGGGTCACGCAGATCACCTCCGCGCCCTCCGGCGCGGCCTCGACCACCAGGCCCTCATCGTCCACCGGGGCGCTCAGCACCTCGGCGCCCGCGGCGGCGAAGGCCTGGCGGACGGGCGGGTAGCCCGGATCCTCCACCGCCACCCGCACGCCCGGGCGATGCACGAGCACCTTGGCGATGAGGTCGAACGCCTGCTGGGCGCCGGAGGTCACCAGCACGTCCTCGGCCCGGCAGGCGACGCCGCGGGCGAAGGAGAGGTGGCCGGCGATGGCCTGGCGCAGGGCCGGCGCGCCTTGGGGCGCGCCCGGCGCCGGCTGGCGCGCGTGGGCCCGCAGGGCCCGGCCGGCAAGGCGTCGCCACAGGTCCCAGGGGAAGGCGGCGTGGTCGGGCGCGCCCAGGAGGAAATGGCGCGGCGCCATGGGGCCGGGGGCGAGGGGCGAGGGCTGGGTCCAGAGCGGCCGCACGCGGCCGGCCATGTCCGGCGCGGCCGCGCGCCGGGCCTCCGGCTGCAGGGCCTCGGCCACGAAGGTCCCCGAACCCGGGCGGGCCTGCAGATCCCCTTCGCTGACCAGCAGCTCGTAGACCGCCGTGACGGTGTTGCGCGAAACCCCGAGTCGGCCCGCGAGGTCGCGGGTGGCGGGCATGCGCAGCCCGGGCGCGAGCCGGCCCGAGCGGATGGCGGCGCGCAGCTGCTCGTAGAGCTCGCGCCGGGTGCGGCGGGCGCCGGGCTCGGGCAGCACCAGGGCGACCTCCAGCTCCGGACCGGGCGGCGCCGCGCCGACGCCTTCGGATCTGGGGGCCATCGGTCCTCCCGCCGGGCCTCGTCCGGACCCGCGCAAGTGGCGCCCCGGAATATGCCGGAATTGGCCCTTCAAGAGGCGCCACGACTTCGCGCAACCTCCGCCCGAACCGGTTGGGAGGCAAGCGAGATGAAAGCCTGGCCCTTGCTGATGGCGCTGGCGGCGGCCGCCTGCGCACGGCCCGAGGCGGCCGAGCGCGCGGCCGACGCGTCCGGGGCGCAGGCCCAGGTCCAGGCGAAGCCGCCGGCCGCCGAAGACGTCGCCGAGTCCGCCGGCGCCTCGCTGATCGGCAAATACGCACCGCCGCTGAAGCTGAAGACCCTGGACGGCCAGACCATCGACCTGGCGAAGGTCTATGGGAAGAGGCCGGTCTATCTGAAGTTCTGGGCCACCTGGTGCATCCCCTGCCGACAGCAGATGCCGCACTTCGAGAACGTCGAGCGCACCATGGGCCGCGACATGCAGGTCGTGGCCGTGGACGCGGGCTTCAACGAGACCGAGGAGGCGGTCCGGCGCTACCGGGAGACCATGGGGCTGACCATGCCGATCGTCATCGACGACGGACGGCTGGCCGACGCGCTGCACCTGCGCGTCACGCCCCAGCACATCGTGATCGGCCGCGACGGCCGCATCCTGCACGTGGGCTTCCTCGCGGACGGCAAGCTGGACGCGGCGCTCAGGCGGGCGGCGGCCGAGCCCGGCGCTCCCTATCCCGAGGCCGCGACGGGCGTGGGCGACAGGCGTGCAGGCGTCCCCGCGCTGAAGACCCTGTCCGGAGAGCCGCTGGCGGTTGGCGGCGGCGGCCAGCCCACGGTGGTGTTCTTCTTCTCGCCCTGGTGCGAGACCTACCTGAAGTCCAGCCGCCCGGCGATGGCCGAGGCCTGCCTGAAGGCGCGCGAGCAGGTGACTCAGCTGGCGCACGAGCCGGGCGCGCGCTGGATCGGCGTCGCCGCGGGCCTGTGGGCCCAGCCGGCGGACCTGCGGGCCTACCAGCGCGAGCATGCCCTGCCGCTGCCCGTGGCGCTGGACGAGACGGGCGCCTTCTTCCGGTCCTTCCGGGTCGCGGACGTGCCTTCGTTCGTGGTGCTGGACGGGCAGGGGCGCGTGGCGGCGCGCACGCGCCGGGCGGAGCAGGCCTACCGCGCCGCGGTCGAGCTGATCCCGCACAAGGCCGGAAGGGAGGCCTAGATGCGCGTCCTGACGGCCGCTGCGGCGGCCTTGATCCTCGCCGGCCCGGCCCTGGCCGCCCCCGCGGCGTCCGGCGGCGCCCCCGCGATCCCCAGGCTGTTCGATTCGCCGCTGCCGGACGTTCCGGGCAGGCATCTGGTCGTGGTCCGGCTGACGCTCCCGCCGGCCGGGAGCGGCCCGTCCCGGGGCCACCGCCATCCTGGCTCGGTCTTCGTCTATGTGACGCAGGGGACCGCCCGGCTCGGGGTCGAGGGACAGCCGGTGCGGACCGTGCGCGCGGGGGAGGGGTTCTTCGAGCCGCAGGGCGCGCTCCACACCGTCGCCGAGAGCGCCAGCGCGACCGAGCCCGCCACGGCCATCGCGGTGATGATCGTGCCGGACGGCGCGCCCCTGGCCACGCCCGCCGGGCCGTCCACGCCGCGCTAGCCGCCCCCTGGACCTGGAGCGCCGCGCCCGTCTAGCCTGCGCGCGCGGTGCAAGGCTCGCCGGCCGGGCGGGACAGGGTGAAGGAAGCGTCATGGCGAGGGTGGCGGGCGTCTGCGTGCTGAAGGACGCCATCGACATCGTCCCCGCGATCTGCGGCCACTACCTCGGGCTCGGCTTCGAGCGGCTGCTGTTCCTGGACGACGGCTCCACCGACGGCACCTTCGAGCTGCTCGAGCGGCTCGCCCGGCGCGACCGGCGGGTGATCGTCGAGCGCGCCCGGATGGATCCCCTCGCCCAGGGGGCCCTGATGACCGCGGCGTGCAACCGCCTGGTCGCCGAAGGCTACGGCCCGATCTTCCCGTTCGATTCGGACGAGTTCTGGCGGCTGGACATGGCGCGGGTCGTGCGGTTCGCCGACCGCCACGAGACCTGCGTCTTCCGCGGCCGGTTCGTGCAGTTCGTCCAGGCCCGGTCGGTGCGGCGCAGCACCCCGCTGGACCTGCTGAAGGCGGTCAACCGGGCGCCGGCGCGCTACCACACCGCCCGGGAGGCGGTGCGCCAGCTCAACACCTATGTGGCCTTCGCCAAGCCCAAGGTCGCCTTCAAGGCCAGGGGGCCGGTGCAGGTGTCCGACGGCCAGCACGAGGTGACCCTGGCGGACGTGGAGGAGCCCCCCGTCGCCGAGGACCTGGAGGTCTTCCACCTGATCCTGAGGAGCGCCGAGCAGATCGAGATCCGCGCGGAGCGCGCGTGGAACTACTATTGGAAGAAGGCCCGCTCGCCCAAGCACCTGCGGCTGATGTGGGGGGCCAACAGCGCCAACCGGCTGGGCTTCATGGACCCGCCGCAGCGGGAGGAGATCATGCTGATCTCCGACACCCGGCTCAGGGACGCCGGGCTGCGGGCGCTGGCCTACTTCGCGCTGCGCCATCCGCTGCTGTTCGCGCGGGCCTGGGCGATCTCGGCGCGGCCGCGGGCCGAGCGGCGGTGGGGCGGCCCGTGGGCGCCGGAGGGATGGACGGCGCCTCTGGCGGGCGCGCCGGCGCGGCTGCTGGCGGGCCTGGGCCTGGTGCTGGCCGGCGGGGCCATCGGCCTGGCGGACCTGGCGCCCTTCACCGAGATCGACGAGTGGCTGGCCGGCGGCGTGGCGGTGTTCGGCGCGGCGGCCAGCGCCCTGAACGCGCGGGCCGCGTTCCGGGCGGGGTAAGCCCTCCCGCGGCTCAGGCGGCGGGGGAGAGCAGGGCGCGTGCGGCGGCGGCGACGTCGGGCTGGCGCATCAGGCTCTCGCCCACCAGCATGGCCGTGGCGCCGGAGCGCTCCAGGCGGGCCGCGTCCGCGGCCGTGAAGATGCCGCTCTCGGTGACGAGCAGGGCGCCCTCCGGCGCCAGCCTGGCCAGGCGCTCGGTGTTGGCCAGGTCGACCGCGAAGGTCCTGAGATCGCGATTGTTCACGCCCACCAGCCGGGCGCCGAGCGCGCGCGCGCGGGCCATCTCGGCCTCGTCGTGCACCTCCACCAGGGCGTCCATGCCGAACCGGGAGGCCTCGTCCATCAGGGCGCGGGCCACGGCGTCGTCGACCATGGCCAGGATCACCAGGATGCAGTCGGCGCCGAGCGCGCGGGACTCGGCCACCTGCCAAGGGTCGACCAGGAAGTCCTTGCGGATGCACGGCAGGTCGACGGCCGCGCGGGCCTGCTCCAGGAAGGCGTCGGCGCCGCCGAAGCTCGGCTCGTCGGTGAGCACCGACAGGCAGGCCGCCCCGCCGGCCTGGTAGGCCCTGGCGAGCTCCACCGGGTCGAAGTCCTCGCGGATCAAGCCCCGCGAGGGGCTGCGCCGCTTGATCTCCGCGATCAGCGCCAGGCGGCCGGGGCCGTGGGCGGCCTCCAGGGCGCGCCGGAAGCCGCGGGGCGCGGAGGCCTTCTGCGCGCGCGCCTCGATCTCCGCCAGGGGAGTCCCGGCCTTGCGCGCGTCGACGTCCGCGCGCTTGTAGGCCGCGATCTTCGCCAGGATGTCGGTCATGCGCCGGCCGCGGCGGAGGCGGGGGCGTTGGTGATCTCGATCAGCCGGTCCAGGGCGGCGCGGGCGCGGCCCTCGGCGATCGAGGCGCGGGCCAGGGCCGCGCCCTCGCGCAGGGTCTCGGCCTTGCCCGCCACCAGGAATCCGGCGGCCGCGTTCAGGACCACCGCCTCGGAATAGGTGCTGCGGCGTCCGTCGAGCACCGCGCGCAGCGCCTGGGCGTTGGTGGCGGCGTCGCGGCCCTTCAGCTCGCCGAGGCTCCCCCGCTGCACCCCGGCCTCCTCGCAGGTGACGGTGAACAGGCGCAGCCGTCCGTCCTTCCACTCGGCGACCTCGCTGGGGCCGGTGTTGGTCAGCTCGTCCAGGCCCTGGCCGTGGACCACCCAGGCGTGCTGGGCGCCGAGCTGGCCCAGCACCCGGGCGATCGGCTCGACCAGGCGCACGTCATAGACGCCGAGGACCTGGCGGCGCGCGCCGGCCGGGTTGGACAGCGGGCCCAGCAGGTTGAAGATGGTGCGGAAGCCGAGCTCGCGGCGCACGGGCAGCACGTGCGCCATGGCCGCGTGATAGGCCGGGGCGTAGAGGAAGCAGATGCCCGCCTCCGCCAGGGCCTGGCGGGACTGGTCGGGCCCGGCCTCGACATTCACGCCGAGGGCGGTCAGCACGTCGGACGATCCCGACTTGGAGGAGACCGCGCGCGTGCCGTGCTTGGCGACCTTCACCCCGCCGCCGGCCAGCACGAAGGCCGCGGCGGTGGAGATGTTGAGCGTCTCGGCCCCGTCCCCGCCCGTGCCGCAGGTGTCGACGACGTCGAAGCCGTGCTCCAGAGTGACGGCGGCGGCGCGCATGGCCCGGGCGCAGGCCACGATCTCGCTGATCGCCTCGCCGCGCATGCGCATGGCGGTGACCGCCGCGGCGATCTGGGCCGGCGTCGGCTCCCCCCGCAGACAGGCGGCGAAGAAGGCTTCGGCGGTCTCCTCGTTGAGGGTCGCGCCGTCGGCGAGCTTGGCCAGGAGCGGCTTGAAGGCGTCGGACACGTGAGGCGGCTCAGACCGAGGCCAGGCGGCGCACGCCGGCGAGGTCGAGGAAGTTGGACAGCAGCTCGTGGCCGTATTCGGTGGCGATGGATTCCGGGTGGAACTGCACGCCGTGCACCGGCCGCTCGCGGTGCTGGAAGCCCATGATCTCGCCGTCATCTGTCCAGGCGGTGATCTCCAGCACTTCCGGCAGGGTCTCGCGCTTCACCGAAAGCGAGTGGTAGCGGGTGGCGGTGAAGGGGCTCGGGATGCCCTTGAACACGCCCTTGCCGGTGTGGTGGATCTGGCTGGTCTTGCCGTGCATCAGCTGGCGGGCGCGGATCACCTCGCCGCCGTAGGCCTGGCCGATCGACTGGTGCCCGAGGCACACGCCGAGGATGGCGAGGTCCTCGGGCGCGGCCCTGAGCAGGGGCAGGCAGACGCCCGCCTCGTTGGGCGTGCAGGGGCCCGGCGACAGGATCACCGCCTCGGGCTTCATGGCGAGCGCGTCCTGGACCGTGACCTTGTCGTTGCGGCGCACGACCGTCTCGGCCCCGAGCTCGTTCACATAGTGCACGAGGTTGTAGGTGAAGCTGTCGTAGTTATCGATCACCAGGATCATGGGCCGGGATGTAGAGCCTCGCGGCCGCCCCGCCAAGGGCAAGCTCCGCCCTAGGCCGCCGTCGCGTGCGCCGCGTACTTGGTGTCGATGCCCTTGATGTGGGACGTCAGCCAGAAGCGCAGGAACTCGAAGAACTCGTCCGTCGGCCTGCCGCCGGCGGCCTTGATCGCCTCGGCGTGCTGGCGGACCCGCTCGAGCAGCTGCTGGTGCAGTCGCTTGTGCGTCTCCAGGCCCGGATAGCCGATCCGGGCCATATAGGCTTCCTCGTCGGCGAAGTGGCGGGTGCAGACCCGGCCGAGCTCAGCCACCAGCAGGTCGACCGCGGCGCCCTCCCGGCCCTGGGCGCGGGCGTCGTAGATCCGGTTCATCACGTCCAGGATCTGCTTGTGCTCGTCGTTCATCGGCTCGACCCCGAGGTCGAGCGTGTCGTCCCACAGCATGATCGGCATGTCAGGTCCCCAGTTTGAAGCTTGGCCGCAGGCCTCTAGAGCAGCCCGGGCGGGAGGGGATTGATCCAGCTCAACGGCGTCGGTCGAGCGTCGCGCGCACCGCGATCCTGGCGAGCAGCAGGGCGGCGAGCCCGACCAGCAGCACCAGGGCGAGCTTCACGCCCTTAGGCAGGGCCTGCAGCCGCTGCAAGGGCGTCATCCGGCTCTCGGCCACCGTGACCCACTGGCGGCGCACCGAGCTGGACAGCTGCACGCCCCGGGCGTCGAGCGAGGCGGTCAGGGTCAGGGGCCGCCGGCCGGGCTGCAGCGCCCGCACCTTCCAGCGCCAGGTGGCGGCGCCGGCCGCCGGGAGCGCCTTGCGCTGCGGCCCTTCCGGCGAGACCTCGAAGCCCTCGCCGGCCAGGGCGGCGGTCAGGACGCCTGGGGCGGAGGGCGCCCCGGCGCGCCGGACCTCCAGCTCCAGCGAGGCGGTCTGGCCCGGCCGCATGGGATCGGGGGCGTGGAAGCGGGAGAGCGCGCCCTGCACGCGCCCCTGCAGGGCGCCCAGGGCGTCGCAGTCGGCCTTCGGCAGGGTCTGGCCGGTCGCCTGGCAGGCGACGGTCTGGGCGGCGGCGGGCGGGGCGAGGGCGAGGGCCAGGGCGGCGGCGGTTGCGGTGCGCATGCCGCCCTGTATCGCTTCGTGCGCTGGCAGAGGAAGGGCCGGGCGCGTCAGGCCGTCGCCGGCTCGGCCTCGGCCACGTCCTGCGGGGCCGCCGCCATGTCCATCCACATGACCTCCCAGACGTGGCCGTCCAGGTCCTGGAAGCTGCAGCCGTACATGAAGCCGTGGTCCTGCACGGGCTTCCAGGCCTTGCCGCCCGCGGCCAGGGCCTTGTCCAGCAGGTCGTCGACCTCCCGGCGGCTGGAGGCGGAGATGCAGGTCAGGACCTCGGTGGCCGCGCTCGCGTCGCTGATCTCGCCGTTGATGAAGTCCCGGAATCGGGCCTCGGCCAGCAGCATGACGCAGATGTTCTCCTCCACGACCATGCAGGCGCTCTGGTCGTTGGAGAACTGCTCGTTGAAGCCGAAGCCGAGGGCGCCGAAGAAGCGCCGCGAGGCGGCCACGTCCTTCACCGGCAGGTTCACGAAGATCATGCGCATCGGGGTCTCCTTTCTGGCCGTGCGCCCGAAGGACGCACGAGGCCCGCCGATCCCGACAAGGCTGGCGAAGATTTCGCCCTAGGTGAAGCGCCAGGCCTCCTCGGCGGCGCGGTGCAGGGCGCGGGCCTTGTGCAGGGTCTCGTCGTACTCCGCGTCGGGATCGGAATCGGCCACCACCCCGCCGCCGGCCTGGACGTACATGGTCCCGTCCTTGAAGCAGGCCGTGCGCAGCAGGATGCAGGTGTCCACCGCCCCGTCCGAGCCGATGTAGCCGGCGGCGCCGGCGTAGGCGATGCCGCGCTTCTCCACCTCGAGCTCGTCGATGATCTGCATGGCCCTGACCTTCGGCGCGCCGGAGACCGTGCCCGCGGGCAGGGCGGCCATCAGCACGTCCACAGGATCGACGTCCTCGGGCGCGTCGCCCTCGACGTTGGAGACGATGTGCATGACGTGACTGTAGCGCTCGATGGTGAAGCTCTCCGTCACGCGCACGGCCGGCGACCGGGCGTGGTTGGCGCCGGACTTGGCCAGTCCCGCGACGCGGCCGACGTCGTTGCGGCCGAGGTCCAGCAGCATCAGGTGCTCGGCCCGCTCCTTGGGATCGGCCAGGAGCTCCTGCTCGAGCTTCAGGTCCTCCTGCGGGGTCTTGCCGCGCGGGCGGGTGCCCGCGATCGGGCGGATGGTGATCTTGCCGTCCCGCAGCCGCACCATGATCTCCGGGCTGGAGCCGGCCAGCTGGAACTCGCCGAAGTTCAGGTAGAACATGAATGGCGACGGATTAAGCCTTCTCAACGCACGATAAAAGGCGAAGGTGTCGAGCGGGAAGGGCGTGCGCATCCGGTGCCCGGGCACGACCTGGAAGATGTCGCCGGCGCGGATGTAAGCCTTCGCCGTCTCCACGACCTTGCGATAGGCGGCCCGGTCCACCGGCGTGGAGAAGGGCTCGGGCGACCAGGGCCGGGGCTCGCTCCGGGGCGCCAGCGGCGTCTTCAGCTCCGAGGCGATGCGGGCCAGCTCCGCCGCGGCGCGGTCGTAGGCCTGGTGCGCGGGAAGCTCCGAGGGCTGCACCCGCGCCGCCAGCAGGATCTCCTGGGCGATGGAATCGAACACGGCCACCACCGAGGGCCGGGTCATGATTCCGTCCGGCAGGCCGAGCGGATCGGGGTTCGAGCCGGGCAGGGGCTCCACCAGGCGGACCATGTCGTAGCCGACGGCGCCGAACACGCCCGCGGCCATGGGCGGCAGCTCGGGCGGCAGCTCGAGCCGCGAGCGCTCGATCAGGGCGCGCAGGGAGTCCAGCGCCCCCAGCGGTTCGGCGGTGAAGCGGCCCTCGGCGATCGCCGCGCCCTCGGCGACCTCGGCCCGGTCGCCCCGGCAGCGCCAGACCAGGTCCGGCTTCAGGGTGATCACCGAATAGCGCCCCCGCCAGGCGCCGCCCTCGACCGATTCCAGCAGGAAGGCGTAGGGGCGCCCGTGGCCGATCTTCAGATAGGCCGAGACCGGCGTCTCCAGGTCGTCGATCAGCCGGGTGAAGACCACCTGCGGCCGGCCCGCCGCATAGGCGGCCTCGAAGGCCTCGTATCCGGGGGAGACGCTCATTCGCCGGGCTGCTTGGCGGCCTTGGCCGGCGCGCCGGAGGCCGCGGGGACCTCCTCGGCGGACACGCCGATGGCCTGACGGGCGAGCGCCTCGTCGATCTTGGGCTTGATGCGGTCGCGCGCGGCGTTGCGGATCATCTCGCCGTACTCGTTCTGCATCATCTGCAGCGTCAGCTGCGGGCGGCCCTGCTCGGCCAGGCGGCCGATGTCCTGGGGCGGGGCGTTCTGGACCTGGGTCACCTTGCCGACGGCGATGCCGGTCATCACCGGGGCGGTGAAGGTCTCGCCCGCCTTCACGTTGAACATCTGCGCCAGGAAGGCCTGGCCGAGGTCCTGCTGGTGCTGGGCGGCGCTGGAGCGGCTGATGTCGGCGGCGTGCTGGACCTTGGCGCCCGCGGCGGCGGCCACCGTGTCGAGGCTCTCGCCCTTCTTCAGCCGCTCGGCGAAGCCGTCGGCGCGGGCCTGGACGCGCTTGCGCAGCTCCTGCTGCATCCACGCCACGGTCAGGTTCGGGCGCAGTTCGTCGAGCGGCGGCACATGGGCGGGCGTGATCTTGTCCACGCGCACGGCGTAGTACTCGCCCCGGCCGAGGTCGACGACGTCCGTCTCGCCGCCCTTGGGCAGGGAGAAGGCGTCCTGCAGCATCTTCTGGGTGAGGGCGGGGATCGGCTGGCCGGTCTGGTCCCGGCCGTCCGCCGTCACCGAGGGCAGCTGGTAGACCTTGACCCCGGCCTTGGCCGCGGCCTGGTCCATGCCCGCGCCGGCGCCGCGCGCGTCGTCGTACTTCTGGACCTGGTCGTAGACCTTCTCCTGGGCCTCGTTGGCCTTCACCTCGGCCTCGACCTGCGGGCGCACGGCCTCCAGGTCGGCCGGCTTGGCGGGCGTGATCGACTGCAGCCGGGCCACCGCCAGGCCGAACGAGCCCTGGATCGGGCCGGCGGTCTGCCCGGCCTGCGGCAGGGCGAAGACCGCGTCCGCGACCTTCGGGTCGGCGACCGAGGCCTTGGTCGCGTCGGTGTAGACGATCGGCTTGTCGCCGAGCGCCTTGGCCACGGCGGCCGGGTCCTCGCCCTGGTTCAGCCGCCGGACGGCCTGGGCCGCCTGGGCTGCGTCCTTCACCTGGATCTGCACGAAGCTGCGCTTCTCGGGCGTGGCCAGGCGGGCCTTCTCGAAGTCGAAGCGCTTCTGCACCTCGGCCGGATCGGCCGTCAGGGTGGGGGCGAGCGCGGCGGCGCTGAAGCGGACGAGCGACAGGTTGCGCGTCTCCGGCACGCGCAGCTGCGCCTCGTGCTCCTTGATGAAGGCCTGCAGCTGGGCGTCGGTCGGCTGCGGCGGCGCGTCCACCTGCCGCGGATCGACCACGAAATAGTCGGCCGAGCGGTTCTGCAGGGTGAAGCCGGCGATCAGGGCGGCGTAGGTGCGCGGCGCGCGCATGCCGGCGGTCATCCCCAGGGTGAAGTGCTGCTCGGCGATCTCGTCCCGCAGGCCCTTCTCGAACTCGGCCGGCGTCAGCCCGTTCTGCGCCAGCAGCTGCTTGTAGGCCGTCTCGTCGAACGCGCCGGAGACCTGGTTGAAGAAGGCCGGGATCTTGCGCAGCTCCTGGACGACCAGCTCGGCCGACGGCCGGATGCCGTCGCGGCGGATCAGCTCGGACAGGGATTCCTGCACCGCCAGCTGCTGCAGCAGGTACTTGTCGAAGCCCTGGGCCACCGCCTCGCGGGCGGTGACCGGCTGGTTCCCGTTTTCCTGGGACAGCCGCTTCAGCTGCCGGTCGAAGACGGTCTTGAACTCGGTGCGCGAGATTTCGCGCGAGCCGGCCTTGATCACCGCGTCGGAGATGCGGCGGTGGAACACGTCGCTGATGCCCCAGATGCCGAAGCTGATGATCAGCAGCCCCATGAGCACCGCGGCCACCCACGACTTCGCGAACCGTCTGAACAGGCTCATCATTGGGGGAAGGCTCCTGGGCGGCTCTGGCCGGGTCGAGGGTGCGGGTATAGTGGAGCCGGGAGCGCCGCGGCAAGGGACGCGCCGTCGCCGGGCCTGCGGCGCGTTTCAAAATCGGGGGCCGGCGGCAGGACGGCTGCGCCTGTTCTTGGCGCGCGCGTGCGGGCGCCCTATGCAACGGCCCCATGACCCCGCTGCTTCGACAACTGATCGCCGGAAACTGGAAGATGAACGGCCTGCGGGCCGATCTGGCCGAGGCCGAGAGCCTGGCCAGGGCCCTGGACGGGCAGACGCCCGCCGCGCGCGTGGCCCTCTGCCCGCCGGCCACCCTGGTGCGCGCCATGGCCGACGCCGTGAAGGGCGCCGAGGTCCTGGTGGGCGGCCAGGACTGCCACGCCGAGTCCAAGGGCGCCTTCACCGGCGACGTCTCGGCCGAGATGCTGGCCGACGCGGGCGCGCGGCTGGTGATCCTGGGCCACTCCGAGCGGCGCACGTATCACGGCGAGACCGACGAGGCCGTCGCGGCCAAGGCCAGGGCCGCGCTGCGGGCCGGGCTCGAGCCCATCGTCTGCGTCGGCGAGACGCTGGAGGAGCGCAAGGCCGGCCGTGCGCTCGAGGTGGTCACCCGTCAGGTCCGCGGCTCCTGCCCGGCCGAGCTGAAGGGCCGCGTGTTCTCCGTCGCCTACGAGCCGGTATGGGCCATCGGCACGGGCCTGACCCCGACCACGCCGGAGATCGAGGAGGTCCACATGGCCATCCGCGGCGTGCTGTCCGAGATCCTCGGCGAATCGGGGGAGCTGGCGCCGATCCTCTACGGCGGGTCGGTGAAGCCTTCCAACGCCTCGGAGATCCTGGGCGCCCGGGAAGTCGGGGGCGCCCTCGTCGGGGGCGCCTCGCTGAAGGCGGACGACTTCCTGGCCATCATCCGCGCTGCCGGGTGAGGCGCCGGCGGGCCCTAGCGGGTCGAGCCGGGGCTCCACAGGACGTCCGCCGCGCCCTTGCGGTTGGCCCATCGGGCGGCCGTGAACAACAGGTCCGACAGGCGGTTGAGGTACTTCAGCGCCTCGCGCGAGACGTCCTCGCCGGGGCGCCCGTCCAGCGCCACCGCCAGGCGTTCGGCCCGCCGGCAGACGGTCCGGGCCACGTGCAGCGCCGCGGCGGCCGGTTCGCCGCCCGGCAGGACAAAGGAGGAGAGGGGCGAAAGCTCCGCGTTGAGTTGGTCGATTTCACGCTCCAGACGCGCCACCTGCCCGCTGGTGATCCTGAGCGCGTCCGCCGCCGCGGACTCCTGCCGGCCGGGAGTGGCCAGATCCGCGCCGAGGTCGAAGAGCTCGTTCTGCACGCGCGCCAGCATCGGATCGAGCACCGCGTCGCCGGCCGTGTGCAGCCGCGCCACGCCGATGCAGGCGTTGGTCTCGTCCACGGAGCCGTAGGCGTCGATCCGCAGGTCGGACTTGCGCCGGCGTTCGCCGGTGGCCAGGGAGGTGTCGCCGGCGTCTCCGGTGCGGGTATAGATTCGCGTCAGCCGGACCATCGGAGGCGATCAGCGTCGATGGAAGTAGAAGGCCGCGACCAGGATCAGCACGGCGATGAACTGCAGCAGCACGCGCAGGCGCATGAGCCTGTTGGACCAGGTCCGGCCGAAGTCGCCGCCTCGGAACAGGGCGTAGATGCCGAACCCCAGGGTGATCAGCACCGCCAGGATCGAGGCGAGCACGAGATAGTCGAAGATGTCCATCGGCCGACCCTAGTCTGTGCGGACCGCAGGCGCCACCGCGCGCGGCCCGCCCGGTTTTCCGTCCCCTGCATGCGTCGGCTGGCAGACACAAGCGTTATCCCGACGCCCGTGAAAGAGTAGACCCGTCATGAGTAGAACCTCCGATCCCGAGTCCTTCGACCGTTCGTCCGGCCCGCGCGCGCCGCGCGGGGTCCGCGCCGCCGGCAAGGAGCGCTCCCGGCGCAAGCTGCTGGACGCGGCCAAGCGGCTGTTCATGGAGCGGGGCTACGACGGCGCCACGGTGCGCGACATCGCCGCCGCCGCGAACCTGTCCACCGGCGCGGTGTTCGCCAGCTTCTCGGACAAGGCGGACCTGTTCAACGAGGTGCTGCTCGCCGACTGCCCCACCCAGATGGAGCGGATGGAGGAGGTGGCCGGCGGCATGGACGGGCGGGTGCAGGACCGGCTCGTGGGCGTGCTGTCCCAGGGCTACCGCTTCCAGCACGGCCAGCTGGAGCTGATGCGCGCCGCCCTCGCGGTCTCCTGGTCCCAGGGCCTGAGCGGGGACCTGTGCGACCGGCCGATCCGGCAGGCCGCGGTCGGCCACGTCAGGAAGCTGCTGGAGGAGGCGGTGCGGTCCGGCGAGCTGAAGGCCGACGCCGACCTCGACCTGATCGTCGAGATGGTCTGGGACAGCTATGTCGCCAACTACCGCCACGCCCTGTTCGCCGGCTGGGGCCCCGAGCAGCTGATCGAGCGGTTCCGCCGCCAGGTGGAGGTCCTGCTGGCGGGGCAGATGGCGCGAAACTGAGGTTTGCGGGCGCGGCGCTCGTCATTAGATGGGAGCCATGCGCACCGACACCCCCCAGCCGATCCGGCTCTCGGACTACCGGCCGCCGGCCTTCCTGATCGACGAGGTCCGGCTCGACTTCGACCTGCAGCCGACCGCCACGGCCGTGAAGGCGAGGCTTCAGGTGCGGCGGGCCGGCGCGCCGGGCGATCCTCTGGTGCTGGACGGCGTGCGGCTGAAGCTGAAGTCCGTCGCCGTCGACGGCCGCGCCCTGGCGGCCTCCGAGTACGAGCTCACGCCCGAGACCCTGACCATCCCGGACGTCCCGGACGCCTTCGTGCTGGAGACGGAGGTGGAGATCGATCCTCAGGGCAACACCGCGCTGGAGGGCCTCTACATGTCCGGCGGCCGCTTCTGCACCCAGTGCGAGGCGGAGGGCTTCCGCAAGATCACCTACTGGCCCGACCGGCCTGACGTGTTGTCGCGCTTCACCGTCCGCATGGCGGCCGACAAGGCCGGCTATCCGAGGCTGCTGGCCAACGGCAACCTGATGGAGAGCGGCGAGCTGGATGGGGGGCGCCACTACGCGGTCTGGAACGACCCGTTCCCCAAGCCCTGCTATCTGTTCGCCATGGTCGCCGGCGCCCTGGACGTGCTGGAGGACCGCTTCGTCACCATGACGGGCCGGACCGTCGAGCTGAAGATCTACGTCGATCCCGGCCAGGCGCCGCGCGCGGCCTACGCCATGGACGCCCTCAAGCGCGCCATGCGCTGGGACGAGGAGGCGTTCGGGCGCGAGTACGACCTGGACCTGTTCATGATCGTGGCCGTTCGCGACTTCAACTTCGGCGCGATGGAGAACAAGGGGCTGAACATCTTCAACTCCTCGCTCCTGCTGGCCGACGCCGACACCGCCACCGACGCCAACTACGAGCGGATCGAGAGCGTCGTCGCCCACGAGTACTTCCACAACTGGACAGGCGACCGGATCACCTGCCGCGACTGGTTCCAGCTGTGCCTCAAGGAGGGCCTGACTGTCTTCCGCGACCAGAGCTTCTCCGCCGACGAGCGCGGCCACGCGGTGCAGCGGATCAAGGACGTCAAGCAGCTGCGCGCGCGCCAGTTCGCCGAGGACGCGGGGCCGCTGGCCCACCCGGTGCGGCCGTCCAGCTACCTGAAGATCGACAACTTCTACACCGCGACCATCTACGAGAAGGGCGCGGAGGTGATCCGCATGCTCAGGACCCTCCTGGGCCCCGAGGATTTCCGCCGCGGCATGGACCTCTACTTCGAGCGGCTGGACGGGACGGCCGCCACGGTCGAGCAGTTCATCGCCTGTTTCGCGGAGGCCTCCGGGCGGGACCTGACGGACTTCTTCGGCTGGTACGAGCAGGCCGGCACGCCGCAGGTGGAGATCGCCTCGCGCTACGATCCGGACCGCCGGGTGCTCGAGCTGGAGCTGGCCCAGAGCACCGCCCCGACGCCCGGCCAGCCCCAGAAGCGGCCGCTGCCGATCCCGCTGCGGCTCGGCCTGCTGGACGAGGACGGCAAACCGCTCGCGTTCCGCCCCGACGGCGGGGACGAGGCGCAGGAGACTGTCCTGGCGCTCGACAGCGCGCGCGCCAGCGTGCGCCTGGAGGGCGTGCAGCGCCGGCCGGTGCTGTCGGCCCTGCGCGGCTTCTCCGCGCCCGTGACGCTGAAGACCGGCGAGCCGCCGGAGGACCGCTATGTCCTGCTGGCCGCCGATCCGGACCTCTTCAACCGCTGGGAGGCGGGGCAGGGGCTGGCGCGCGAGCTGATCATGGCGCGCGCCGCGGGCCGTCCGGACGCGGCCGGCGAGGGGCGGTTCGCCGCCGCCATGGGCCGGGCGCTGGCGGACCAGTCCGCCGATCCGGCGTTCACCGCCCTGCTGCTGGACCTGCCCGAGGAGCAGGACCTTGCCCTCGCCATGGCGCCGGGGGCGGACCCGGAGGCCATCCACGCCGCGCGCGACGCCCTGCGCGCCACGCTCGCCCGTGAGCTCCGGGCGGAGCTGGAGCGGCTGCACGAGGGCGGGCGTGACGACGGCGCCTTCTCGCCGGACGCCGCGAGCGCCGGCCGACGCGCCCTGGCCAATGCGGCCCTGGAGCTGCTGACCGCCGATCCGGACGAGGCGGTGACCGCGCGGGCAAAGCGGCATTTCGTCGAGGCGGGCAACATGACCGACGCCATGGGCGGCCTGCAGGCGCTGATGCTGATCGGCGGCGAGGTCTACGAGACCGCGCTGCAGGCGTTCTACGAGCGCTGGAAGTCCGAGCCCCTGGTGGTCGACAAGTGGTTCGCCGTCCAGGCCAGGGCCCCGCGTCCCGAGACGCTGGGCCGCGTCCTGGCGCTGACCGCCCATCCGGCCTTCGACCCCAAGACGCCCAACCGCCTGCGGGCGCTGGTGACCAGCTTCAGCCAGCTGAACCCGTCGGCCTTCCACGACCCCAGCGGGGCCGGCTACCGCTTCCTGGCCGACCAGGTGCTGATGGTGGACCGCTTCAACCCCATGGTCGCCGCCCGCCTGATCGAGCCGCTCGGCGGATTCAGGCGCTACCGGCCCGAGCTCGGGGCGCTGATGAAGGCCGAGCTGGAGCGGATCGTCGCGGCCGAGGGCCTTTCCAAGAACGTCTACGAGCTGGCCTCGCGGGCGCTGGCGTAGGCCGCTGCTCTAGCAGGCTAGCATTCCCCTTTGGCGCGCCCTGGCCGCCGCGTAAGCTCGGCATGGTGAATCGCCGTCCGCGAGGGCGGCGCAGGGGAGCGGGTGTTTGGCGGGCCGCAGGCGGGGCAGCACAGGCGGTTCGGAGGGCGCGGCAGGGATCGGCCTCCGGTCGGCGATGGCGCGCGCCGGCCGTCGCGGTGACCTCTGGAGCCTGGTCATCCTGGCCATGCTGGTGGCGGCGCTGGCCGGCGTCTTCGCCCTGCGCGGCCTCGCGCCGCCGCGCGCGGGTCCCGCCGAGCGCGCCGCCGTGGCCGCGGCGCGGATGGACGCCGAGCTGGCCGGGGTGCGGGCGGCGGTCCTGGCCGGCCGCGACGCCGCCGTCCGCAGCCAGGGCGCCCCGATCGAGGGCGCCGAGCTGGTCGTCTCCGCGGGCGGCCCGGCCGTCACGGGCGCGGCCCTGGTCGGGCAGGCCATGCTCGCCCACGCGGGCGGCGCCCTGGAGGCGGACTGGCTGGGCGCGGCGGCCCGCGCGCGCGCCTCCGGCCGCCGCGTCTGGATCGGCGCCGATCACGGCTGGATCTTCGTCGCCGCCCCGGCCCGCGACGCCGCGCCGGATGCGGTGATGCTGGCGGCGGTCCGGCCGGCCGTGCTGCTCGCCCGCCTCGGGGACGGGGCGCGGGCGCTGACCGGTCCGGAGGGACGCGTGCTCGCCGGCCGCGGCCCCCTGGGCGAGGGGCTGGGCCGCAGCCCGGCGGCCGACGGGGCCCTGGCGGTGGTGGCCGGCCCGGCCGAGCTTCCGCTGGCGCGCGCGGCCCTGGACCTGGTGGAGACCTTCGGGCCGGCCCTGATCGGGCTGCTCCTGATCCTGCTGCTGGTGCTGCAGGACCGCCGGATGCGGGCGGCCCAGCGCGCAGTGCTGGACAGCGAGCAGCGCTTCCGCATGGCGGTGGAAGCCGCCGGCTGCGGCATCTGGGAGTGGGACCTGAGGTCCGGCCGCGTGTTCGTGTCCGGCACCACCGCCCAGCTTCTCGGGATCGCGGCCGGCGGCCATGTGTCCGGCGATGAGGTGCTGGCGAGGATCGCGCCCGAGCACCAGGTCAGGGTGCGCGAGGCCCTGGAGGCCGCGCGGGACTACGGCGCCTTCGACGTCTCCTTCAGCGTGCCCGGCCGCTCGGGCCGGCCGGCCTGGATCGACGCGCGCGGGCAGGGGGTCGATCCCGGCGAGGACGGCTACGCCCGCATCATCGGCGTCGCCCTGGACGTCACCGACGAGCGGATCGCCCAGGCCCGGGCCCAGGCCGCCGAGAGCCGGCTCAGGGACGCGATCGAGAGCGTCTCCGAGGCCTTCGTCCTGTGGGACCGGGCCGGACGGCTGATGCTCTGCAACAACAACTTCCGCACCTTCTTCAACCTGCCCCCGCGGGCCCTGAAGCCGGGCGCCTCGCGCGAGGCGGTGGACCGGCTGGTGCAGCTGGCGATCCGGCAGGAGCTGCGCTCGCCCAACGTCCGGGGCGTGCGGGAGGCCGAGCTGCACGACGGGCGCTGGCTGCAGATCTCCGAGCGCACCACGGCCGAGGGCGGGCTGGTGGTCACCGCCGTCGACGTCAGCGCCATCAAGGCCCAGGAGGAGGTGCGCCGCCGCAACGAGGAGGCGCTGCAGGCCGCCGTGGACGAGCTGCGCCTCAGCCAGGACCAGCTTGCCGAACTCGCCCGCAAGTACGAGGCGGAGAAGATCCGCGCCGAGGGCGCCAACAAGGCCAAGAGCGAGTTCCTGGCCAACATGAGCCACGAGCTGCGCACGCCCCTGAACGCCATCAACGGCTTCTCGGAGATCATGGTGGGCGAGCTGTTCGGGCCGCTCGGCGACCGCCGCTACGCGGAGTACGCGCGGGACATCCTGAACTCCGGCCAGCACCTGCTCGCCCTGATCAACGACATCCTGGACATGGCCAAGATCGAGGCCGGCAAGCTGACGCTGAACTTCGAGCCGCTGCAGCTGGCCGAGGTGGTCGAGGACTGCGTGCGGCTGATGCGCAACCGCGCGGACGCGGCGGGCCTGGAGCTCGAGGTGGAGCTGCCGGAACTGCCGGAGATCGAGGCCGACTACCGGGCGCTCAAGCAGGTGGTGCTGAACCTGCTGTCCAACGCGGTGAAGTTCACCCCCCGGGGCGGGCGCGTGCGCGTGTTCGGGGCCGTCGAGCCCGGGCCGGACGAGGGCCGCGTCCGCATCGGCGTGTCCGACACCGGCATCGGCATCGCGCCCCGGGACCTGGAGCGGCTGGCCCGCCCCTTCGAGCAGATCGAGAGCCAGCTGTCCAAGACCCAGCAGGGCTCCGGCCTGGGCCTGGCCCTGACCAAGTCGCTGGTGGAGCTCCACGGCGGCGTGCTGACGCTCCAGAGCGAGCCCGGCGACGGCACGACGGTCAGCTTCATCCTCCCGGTCCGCCACACCGAGGACGCCTCGTTCTTCGCGGCTTAGAGGACGCCGGGCCTGCCGGCGTCTGCTTGACAACCCAGGGCCGGCATGCGCCCTTCGCCGCCTTTCGAAACCCAGAGTCGACCGGCGGTCCCACTGACCATGCACGCCTACCGCACCCACACCTGCGGCGAGCTTCGCCTTTCGGACGCGGGCAGGACCGTCCGCCTGTCGGGCTGGATCCACCGCAAGCGCGATCACGGCGGCCTGCTGTTCATCGACCTGCGCGACCACTACGGACTGACCCAGCTGGTGCTGGACCCCTCGAGCCCGGTGTTCGCCACGGCCGAGAAGCTGCGCGCCGAGAGCGTGATCCGCGTGGACGGCGACGTCGTCGCGCGCACCGCCGAGACGGTGAACCCGAACCTGCCGACCGGTGAGATCGAGGTGCGGGTGTCGGCGCTGGAAGTGCTGTCGGAAGCGGCCGAGCTGCCGCTGCCGGTGTTCGGCGAGCCCGACTACCCCGAAGAGCTGCGTCTGAAGTTCCGCTACCTCGACCTGCGGCGCGAGACCATGCACCGCAACATCGTGCTGCGCTCGCAGGTGATCGCCTCCCTGCGCCGGCGGATGATCGAGCAGGGGTTCCTGGAGTTCCAGACCCCGATCCTGACCGCCTCGAGCCCGGAGGGCGCGCGCGACTTCCTGGTCCCCTCGCGCCTGCACCCGGGCAAGTTCTACGCGCTGCCCCAGGCGCCGCAGCAGTTCAAGCAGCTGCTGATGGTCTCGGGCTTCGACCGCTACTTCCAGATCGCGCCCTGCTTCCGGGACGAGGACCTCAGGGCCGACCGGTCGCTGGAGTTCTACCAGCTCGACGTCGAGATGAGCTTCGTCACCCAGGAGGACGTGTTCGCCGCCATCGAGCCGGTGCTGCACGGGGTGTTCGAGGAGTTCTCCGGCGGCAAGCCGGTGTCGGCCTATCCGTTCCGCCGCATCCCGTACCGGGAAGCGATCTCCAACTACGGCACCGACAAGCCGGACCTGCGCAACCCGCTGATCATGCAGGACGTGTCCGAGCATTTCCGCGGCGGCGGCTTCGGCCTGTTCGCGCGCATGCTGGAGGAGCCGAAGAACGCCATCTGGGCGATCCCGGCGCCGTCGGGCGGCTCGCGCGCCTTCTGCGACCGCATGAACGCCTGGGCCCAGGGAGAGGGCCAGCCGGGCCTGGGCTACGTCTTCTGGCGCGAAGGCGAGGAGGGCGGGGCCGGCCCCATCGCCCGCAATCTCGGGCCGGAGCGCACCGAGGCGATCCGCCGGCAGCTCGGGCTGAAGGTGGGCGACGCGGCCTTCTTCGTCGGCGGCGATCCCAAGGCCTTCTACAAGTTCGCCGGCGCGGCGCGCACGCGCGTCGGGACCGAGCTGAAGCTGGTGGACGAGGACCGGTTCGAGTTCTGCTGGATCGTCGACTTCCCGATGTACGAGCTGAACGAGGAGACCGGGCAGGTCGACTTCTCGCACAACCCCTTCTCCATGCCCCAGGGCGGGCTGGAGGCCCTGAACTCCAGGGATCCGCTGGAGATCCTGGCCTACCAGTACGACATCGTCTGCAACGGCCACGAGCTCTGCTCTGGCGCGATCCGGAACCATCTGCCGGAGATCATGCTCCGCGCCTTCGAGATCGCCGGCTACGGCGCGGACGTGGTGGAGAGCCAGTTCGGCGGCATGCTGAACGCCTTCCGCTACGGCGCCCCCCCGCACGGGGGCCTGGCGCCCGGCATCGACCGGATCGTCATGCTGCTGGCGAACCAGACCGCCATCCGCGAGGTGATCGCCTTCCCGCTGAACCAGCAGGGCGAGGACCTGCTGATGAGCGCGCCCTCGGAGGTCAGCGACCGGCAGCTGAAAGAGCTGCACATCCGCCTGGCGCCCCAGGCCAAGGCCTGAGCGCCCGGCGCCGGCGCCCCCGCCGGCGGGAGCGGTCAGTCGCCCGGATTGCCCGGGGCTTCGGGCGCCCGAGGGGCCTTCGGGGCCTTGGGGACGCGCCATCCCCAGCCGGATCCCGGACGGCAGGACTTCACGGCCAGGCCCGACGGCAGGCGCGTGGAGCCGTCGCCGCAGGCCGCCTCCAGCTGGCCCTGC
>Ga0164243_10000994_pt1 | contig 49337 bp, 61 predicted proteins | sample OricompcompostOP_FD_108781 | JGI IMG/M metagenome (GOLD analysis project Ga0164243, IMG submission 108781) | Organic Plus compost microbial communities from Emeryville, California, USA - Original compost - Organic plus compost (OP) | ecosystem: Engineered > Solid waste > Mixed feedstock >... | reverse complement strand
CAGGCCTGATCGCGACCAGGCACGCAATCCCACGGCATCTCGAAGATGATGGGCTGCGACCCTTCCCATCCGTTGATCCCGTGAACCATGTCCCAGAAGTCTGTACTCACCTCGATGTTGTGTGTCGAGATAGCGACGCGGTGGTTCGTCGTTTCCGAGAGCTGTCCCCAGATCGACGCACCATCCGCGAGACGGGCAAACTCATCGAGGCTGTACTTCGTCGCACGACCACCAACACCAACGCCCTTGGTGGTGGCCTCACCGATGATGGCCGATCCCGTCACCGGATTTCGGATCGCCAGGTGTGTTCGATGGATGGAATTGCTGGCATATCCCTCCGGCAACAGCCAGAAGGGGAGGCGATCCAGGACATAGTCGAACTTCCACATCCACGAGTCCGAGTTCCCGCGGTCGTCCACCATCTTCTCGGTGCGGGAGACGAGGCGCCCCTGGAACGATCGGGTGAAGAGCCAGCGCCAGATATGGTCGATCGCATCACACCACGTCGCGCCCACACCGCGCGCCTTCGGGATGGCGACCGATGCGAGCGGACCCTTCGGGCGCCGCATCGCAGCATCCATCGCGATAAGCAGTTCCACCTGCCGCGGAAAGAGGAAGAAGGGGACCATCGTCGAGTCGTCATCAGCACGCGGCTCGTAGATCCACCCAAACGTGATGGCGAAATACGCCGTGCCCAGCCCATACGGCTGCTTGCACAGCGCAGTCTGGATACGTCGCGCGTCAGCATTCCGAGCACAGGTGTCGATCACCTTCTGCCGATGCTTCAGCATCTCCACGCACCAGGCCTCCCAGGCCTCATGATCCCGCGGCATCGGCGCAGGAAGACCAGGAATGGTGATATGCGTTTCCGTCAGGATGCCGTCAGGCATGTCCCCATAAAGCACGTCGTCTGTCATGCCTTGAGGGTGCCGCGGTGGGGGTAGGGTCAGACAGCGACTTGCCACGAGAGCAAGACGTGACATAACGGCCAGGGGCACATGTACACTGCACATCGTTCTCCGCCCACGGGACCTGAAATCCCGGCGGTGCGGAGTCCTCGCCCTTGTAGCTCAGCAGCAGAGCGCCCGCCTCGTAAGCGGAAGTGCGTAGGTGCAAGTCCTACCAGGGGCTCAGTGAGCTAGGGGTGGAAAGCAGCTCGAATGACCTCCGACTCGGTGCGACGCCGAGTGTGCCACTCTGACCGATCGGTAAGGTGCCTGCCTTCCAAGCAGTGAAGGGGAGTTCGATTCTCCCGAGTGGCTCCGCGGTGTAGCTCAGTTGGAAGAGCACTGGACTCATAATCCAGCCGGCACGGGTTCGAGTCCCGTCACCGCCACCGGGTCTCAAGTCACCCTTTCCTCGTGGTCAAGCCGCGGAGGCCAACCAGGGTGGTTCGCCATACTTAGCGCAGCACAGGGAGCTAAGTCCTCCCACCTCATAGCTGCCTACGGCGAGAAGCCACCCATGCCCCGGTTGATGCGGCGAACACCCGGTCAGGTTCCGGCATGTGTGATGACTTGAAAAGCCCACCGTCATAAGGCTTTTGCACCGCTGCCGGGAACAATCCAGATTACGAACGCCGCCGCTGGACCCTGTTCAAGCGGCGTTCTTCATAAAAACGGCTCTGGGGTGCGAGTCCCCGAAGGGGGGAGGGTCAAGGGGTCTGTCCTTCTTCCACTCACCGCGGGATGCGACATTTCCTGTCAAACTCGGAACTCCTTCAACACTACATATCCCAGAGCAATACCACACTCTCTCCACCCGACGCCATTCCTCCCTCCGCGTCTCCATTTCCCAAACCACAGATCAGAAAAGACAGGGGGGTGACCGTCTCTCCCACGACGATGGGATGAGTCACTCACCTCTGCTTTTCTTGTTTTTCCTTCGTGCTGTTTCTTCATTTCCCACGCTCAGCGAGGAGAGGCTCATGGGATATGTGGTCCCATCAGCCACCTCCTCCGTTTTGATCTCCACCCCCTCATCAATCTCCTGTTCTGATTCCTCCACTTTCTCATGATGTGTCGTTCGGGATGACACGGGTCCCGGACTCCCGCTCGCTCACCCAGCCAGTCGCTCGTAATGTCCTGGGAGGGGTGAGACGTGTGTTGTTCGTGGAAGAGGTGAGGGGGAAGGCGGAGGCAGGGCGAGGCCCGACCCCCTGACCCTCAGTACCAGAGAGAAGGAGGAAGGAAGCGTGAGTGCAGCGAAGCAGCGGCGAGGCAGTGAGTGGTGGAAGGAGAGAGGGATGAAGGGAGAGGAGCAGCAGATGAAGCAATGGTGGAAGGAGAGAAGAGTGGAGGAGAAGCAAGAGAGAGCAGAGGTGAGTGAGGAGAAGGAGGAGCGAGGCGAAGCAAGGAGAGTGCCCGAGGGTTGGGTGCCACCGAGCTGGTGGCAACAGCACCTCATGTACCCAGCGCTACGCAAGGCGAGCCAGGAGTGAGAGACGGGGGGAAGCACTGCTTCCCCCATCTCCCTATCGGCGTTGCGAGTGCTCTTGCTCGCGGTCGCATGTCTGTAGGAGGACACACCAATGGTTACCACCACGCTCCAGGCCATCCGGTTCAACAGCCGCTCGCCGCGGTCGGTGGCCCATCTCTCGACGTTCTCGCACGCGCCCTTCACGCTTCGGCTGAAGGTGGGAACGTTCCGCTTCCGCAACGCTGAGGCAGCCTACCAACTGCTCAAGGCCGAGCACATCACGCGCGAGCTCGCACTGCACTTCAGCCAGCTAGAGCCAGGGCGAGCCGCGTACGAAGGCAAGCGTCTCCGCATTCGCAAGGACTGGAGCACCAAGCGCTACGAAGCGATGGCCTACGTCCTCGCGGCCAAGTACGAGCAGAACCCCTGGCTGGTCAAGCTCCTCCTTGAGACCGGTGACACGGAGCTCGAACATCTCGCTCCGTGGGACACGCACTGGGGCGTCGATCAGCAGGGGCGTGGCGAGAACTGGCTCGGCCGCATGCTCATGATCGCCCGCGAGCACTTCCGAGAGCAGGCGTAAAGGAACGGGGGAGGCGTTGCCTCCCCCGTTCACCCTATCGGCGTTGCGCACGCTCTTGTGCGGCCAGTTATCTCAGGAGGACACCATGTACCAGGCACTCGTTGCGGCCCTTCGCGAGGTCCAGCACCTCAATCGCGAGCTCGACTTCATCGCCGATCATCCCGAGATCAGCGACGAGGAGTACGACCGCGTCCAGGACGAACTCGCACTCGCCGAAGCCCGCGTAGACGAGCTGACCCACCAGGTCACGCCACGTCAATACGCAGACGCCCTCGACGAGATCTACGACACCCTGGAAATCGAAGAGCTCGCCATCGAGGAGCTCTAGGAACGAGAGAGGGAGGGGCTGCCACCCCTCCCATCTCCCTATCGGCGTTGCGGCCGCTCTTGACCGCCTCGCCCAGGGCATACGCCCATGTGTCTGTAGGAGGACACCATGAACCATACCACGCTCTACGCCTACCATCTCGCCGCGGCCAAGGCCGCCACAGAACGCGCTGCGATGACCGCATACGCGAACCTGGAAGGAGCTCTCAACCGCATCACCAACCAGCACTGGATCAACGCCGCCGACCACCACAGTCGCCAGATCGCCGAGATCCTCAGCGATGAGCTCTACGAAGTCGCCAACGCCTACGACAGTCAGTGCTATCGCTTCTATCTGGCCGAACACCAGGTACGCCAGCTCACCGTTCACCACCCCATGCCTGCCGAGCTCATCTACACCGAGGAGACCGCGCAGCACTTCAGCGACGACAACGTTCCGTTCTAGCCACACCGAGGGGCGCAAAACGCCCCTCTCACCCCACACGAAAGGACATCACACATGCAAGGAGTACATGTCGGCCACGTCAAGCACGACCGTGGCATCTACATCGGTCGTGCGATGCCCGGCCGTCAGGGTTCCGTACTCGGCAACCCGTTCAATCTCAAGCGCTACACGCTTGAGGAGTCACTCGCACGGTATCGGCGCTGGCTCTGGGATACACCCGAGGCACTCGAAGCGCTTCCAACGCTCCGAGGCCAGACCGTCGTCTGCTGGTGTCGTACGCTGAGCGGAGCAGGCCACGCATGTCACGGAGACGTGATCAACGCGGCCCTGGAGAAGCTCAGTGACGACCAGATCCGCGCACGAGCGGCTGCATTACGCAGCCGCTAGACTCTCGCCCCGAAAGGAGACCCCGTGCCACCCATCGACATCCGAACTTACGACATCTCGCTCGAATACGGTGTCGTCATCCGTGTCCGTAGCTGGCGTGATCGTAACATCGTCACCCGCTTCACCGTCCAGCTGGAGTTCTATGACTCCAGCCAGGACAAATGGCTCCCCGTCGTCCGCTACGATACCGCCCACGGCGAGGCACACGTTGACTACATCAACCCCCAAGGGAGACAATACAACAAGGTGTGGCTCAACCTGCGGTATCCCTACAACGTCGCGATGAAGAACGCGATCGACACCCTCAAGCTGAACTACGCAGTCCACATCGCACGCTTCAAGGAGCAGCAGCATGGCTAGCACATACGATCCCACCATCATCCTGCTGAGTGATCCCGACCTCATGTTCACCGAGGACCTGATCGACATGGCCGACCCGATCCCCGAGATGAACGCGCGACCGGGATACACCCCCACACTCAAGATCTACGCACGCGGCGAGGGACCAGCCATCCACGGCGGTCAGCCCGACTTCACCACCGACCGCACTGATGTCTACATCATCGGTTGGCGAGAGGACATGATCGTCGAAGACTAACCCCGACCCGTCAGCTGACGCTGCATCTCCAGCAGCTTCTGCACCCCATCCGGATTCGACGCCAGCTCCTCCAGCTCCGCGTCACCCAGATCGTCCTGCACCCCCTTCGTGAGCGCGGAGCCGGCCACCAGCGCCGTAATCCCATTGAACTGCCGAAGCAGTTCCTTCGCGCTCTCCACCCGCGCCATCGGCGCCACATCCTCATCGTCACGGATACGAGCCAGCACTTCCAGGCTCTTCACGCCTTGCGCAACCGCCGCCACCGCGGCCATCTGCGCAAGGCCTTCCGTGCTCTCAATATCGGCCGCTCGCACCCGAGCCTGCCACTGATACCGCTTATTCCAGGACAGAATCGTCCCATGCGGAATCCCCAGCAGATCAGCAGTCCGACGGAGACTCCGCGCCCCCGTCGAGATATACGCGCGATACGCATCCTCCGGCGTAATCGCGTTCCCGTGTGAAGGGATGAACACCTCCTGGTCCATCACCTCCACCACCTGAGCGTTTCCAATCATCCGCTCACCTCCTTCACCACCCAGATTCGCATACACCCGTATGCACCGCCCATTTCATGACAGGAGCACATTTATGCACCCTTCGACCTACGCAATACGTGGTCCCCCGAACGGGGGATTTCCGCTCCGCGGAACAACCGATTTCGTTCTCAAACAGATCGAGCCGGCGAGTGCGTCAACACTCCCGGCTCATGGCACTTCCTGCGAGAAAGGCACATCTATCATGGCTCTTGCTACCCCAGTTGTCAAGCGTGATTATCGTCCCGAGATCTCCAAGCGACGCACCAGCCCCGAGCAGAAGCCCTACTACTCGCCAGAGGATGTCGTCAAGCGCATCTTCTTTGCCATAAACGACTATTCCACCAACCAGAGCGATCACAACTACGTCAAATGCCTCCATGCCATCGAGTACGCCCGCTCATGGTACGGCGACGATCGCGCCCGTCAGCTCTACCTTGCCGCCCAGAAGCGCGTCGATCAGTACCGCGCCACCCGCGGCATGGAGCGCTACGTCCTCCCCAAGCTCTCCGACCTCAAGGCCAAGCACCTCGGACCCGAGCGCGCTCCCTACATCGAGATGAACTGGGAGGGTTTCCACACCATCGCCGACGACGCCGAGCGCATGACCTGGCTCGATCCCTTCCACTACGACGTTGGCAGCAAGGGCAACTACACCGTTCGTCAGCGCCGCAAGGCCGTCTTCCAGGCCCACCGCTTCGCACCCGCCATCGACTACATCGACGTCGAAGTCGAAGCCAACCATGACGACACCGGCAACCTCCGCGCCTGGCAGGAATGGGAGGAAGAAGGAGATCGCAACGTCCGCGGCTACCGCGAGCTCGCCTACGAGCTCCAGACCTACCACGCCCTCATCTGGCACTTCCGCCGCCACCGCGACGACTACATCGCCGAGGACATCGAACCAACCATCAACGCCCTCAAGGCCTACTCCCACTACGTCTACTGGAAGGTTGCTCACGACCTCCCCGAGAAGCCCGACTTCAGCGAGTTCGAGTGGGTCGCCCGCGGCTGGATCGCCAACAACACCAACGACACCCTCCACGACGACCCAAGCGAGCGCGGCAACAGCAACCGCGACATCCTCGACATCACCGCATTCGATCAGACCGAGCTCGTCGCCGTCGATGCCGAAGGCAACCGTATCGCCACCACCCGCGAGCCATTTCATCCCATCGGCTGGGACCTGAACTTCCGCGGACGCGCCCGCCAGCACGGCCCACGCTTCCTCGATAAGGTCACCGCCGCATCACCCGACGACGCCATCAAGCACGGCCTCCGGATGCGACTGGAAGCCCCACTCGATGTCTTCTTCAGCATCTTCCGCACACGAAAGGAGCAGCAGGGCGAACTCACCTTCAGCATCACCCACCTCTTCGCCGTCGCCTTCGAGGGCAAGGATCTCCTCCAGCTCGACTACGAGCACACCGAAGGCACCATGCAAGGCCTCATCTTCAAGGCCTTCGCACTCGCGTACTGGCACGACGAGCTCTCCGGCTCGCACTACATGGAGGAAGTCGAATCCTACCTCGCCGAGACCTGCGGCCTGCGAACCCTCGCTCGCAAGGCTCGACGCATCATCAAGCTCCAAGCACGCGCCACCCCCACCGCGCGAGACCACCAGGTCATGCAGAGCTACTACCAGGGGAACTAATCGTCAGGGGAGCTGGGCCGCAAGGCTCAGCTCCCCCCTTTTTTGGCTCTTGTTCGTGAAACCCGCGCGCCCCGCGCCAGTCCACAGCACCCCACCTCACACCCACAAGGAGGCCCCATGACTCACCACGACACCATCAACGGCATCCCCGGTCCCGACCTCCGAGTCATCAACGAAGGCGACCTCGGATGGTGGATCTACAGCAGCACCTACGGCCACATCGGAGACCCCTACGACACCAGAAAGGACGCCATCGCCGAACGAGATCGACTCCTAACCATGACCAAGACCGAACGCACCCAACACCTCATCGCACACGCACACAAGGAGGACCTCTCCTAATGCAGAACTGGATCGTTGACCAAGGCGACATCCGCCCCTACAGCCCCGACGCCCTCCCGCGCGACGCCAACGGCCACATCCTCGCCGACACCTACGGCGACGACTGGATCGTCGTCGCCGGCGACACCGAAGCCGCTGCCCGCTACAACGCCTATCTCTACAACAACAACCGTCACCCAGCCCAAGTCGAAATGCAGCTCTTCGCACGCCTCTTCAAGAAGGGCGTCTTCGCCCTCCCCATCGACCCCGATTAGCGCTGCCCATACTTGAAGGAGATCACCGGGTTCGGGGAGGCCCAACTCCCCGAAAACCCTTACCGCTCCGCGGAATTTACGAAGAAAGGAGGCCTCAGCACCACACCCCATCGCCCCGTTCCCAGCCCACGGAACGCGACAAAAGCTGACAAACAGGAGTCACCCATGACCACATTCCGCGACCTCATCATCGACCGCTATACCGAAACCCCCGACGACTACCCCACCCGCATCTACCTCGAAGACGTCGTCAACTACGGCTGTGCCAACGGAACCGGCCCCATCTATACCGCCGAGCTCAACAGGATCTACGACGACCACGAAGACGAGATCCTCGACATCATCCAGGAATACACCGGCGAGAACCCCTTTGAGTTCATCGCCGACACCACCAACCCCATCCACAACCTCGACGACCTCCGCGGCCGCCTCGTCTGGCTCGCCTGGGAGCTCGAAGCCAACAACATCCTCGACGATCCAGATCAGGAGTTCCAGGAAGACCAGCCAGACGAGTCCGAGGAAGACAACGACGAGTGAAAGCCAACATCTACCGCGAACACGCCCGTCATCGCGCGAAGCAGCGGTATGGCCTCACCCTCACCGGGAAGGATCTGGGTGCCCTCGCCGCCCAGATCCGCGCCCAACGCGCCCGATTCCTCGCCAAACATTCCAACACCCGCTCCGAGTGGATCGTCACCCACCACGGACAACCGCTTCGCGTCATCTACAGCAGCTCAACCAAATCCATCGTCACCGTCCTACCGAGAGAGGAGTCACCCACATGACGATCAACACCGAGTTCATCCGTAACACCTGGATTCCCGCCCTCCGCTCCGGCAAGTACAAGCAGTCATCAGGCTTCCTCCGCGACAGAAACAACTACTACTGCTGCCTCGGCGTCGCCTGCCAGCTCGCCGTCCAGGAAGGCGTACTCAACGAACCCGAGATCGACGCCGACCACAACGCCTACGGCTACGGAGCATCCCTCAACATCAGCACCCTCCCCTACGCAATGACCGCGTTCCTCGGCGGTGTCAGCAGCCTCGGCAACATCCGCATCCCCGACCTTGAGGGAAACAACTACCAAGTGGTCGTATCCCTCAGCCAGCTCAACGACCACTTCGGCTACAGCTTCAACGACATCGCCGACGTTCTGGAAAAGATCATCGACCCCAACGAGCCCGACTACGAGTTCGTTGGGGTCTAGGAGTCCGCCCCATGATCCACATGAACATCGCACGCATCAATGCAGACAAGGGGCACGTCTTCGATAGCTTCACCGAGACGTTCGCCAGCCGAGAAGAGATTCCGACCTTTAGACAGCTCCAACGCGAGCTCGGCCGCTGCATCAGCGCCGTCTACATCGACGACCCCGACGGCACCCCACGCAAGATCGGCTGGTGCTTCCAGAAGCGCCAGCAATACAGCGACCCCGTCTACAAGATGAGACAAAACGCCTACCGCTACAACACCTACCTCGAAGAAACCTGGGTTTCGTTCTACGACGTCACCACCGAACCACTGGAGGTCACCGCATGAACATCCCGCTCATCCCCTGCCCACACTGCACCGAGAACCTCGCCAATAACAACCTCCTCAATTACGAGAAGACCATCACCCTCATCACCTTCACCCCTCACGGCATCGAACACGGAGATGAATACATCGACGAATGGCTCGGCTACCGGTGCAACGCCTGCATGAACCCCATCACCGACAGCCGCACCCTCGACCTCATCTGGGAAGTCGAATTCGGCTGGCACGAAGACGAAGAAACCGACCCCGACCGCTTCACCACCGTCTAGGAGAACTCAATGAACATCACCCTTACCAAGATCGACATCGACGACTTCCAGCAACTCAAGGCCCTTGTCGGCATCACCAACCAGCTCGAAGCCCTCACCCACGAATCCCGCCACATCCGTGAGGCCATCAAGAACCTCGAAAACGCCCAGGACAGCCTCGCCCAGCACCTCGGCCACCGCATGCTCCTCGCCCTCGATGCCGCCGAGCTCAAGCGCCTCGAAGGAGCAGGATTGTGACCCACCACTGGCTGATCGAGATCTACGTCCCCGGCTGTCTGCCCGATTACCAATCTCTGCACATCACGAAAGGAGACGCCCTCAAAGAACTGCGCGACCTCAAACACGAGTTTCAAGACAGCGGTCGCACCGTCTCCGGACGCCTATCAGACGGATTGCTCCTTGTCGATCCGAACGTACGCGTTTCCCTCACCCGCGTCGATGAACCCATGCTCGATCTCGACCTGTCTACGTAGTGCTCACTCAATGCGTTCGTAAAGGTAGAACACATGTTCTTATCAGGATCATCATCCCGACCGCCGCCGCTCAGCTACCGGCCAAGCAAGCGTGACCACCACGACTTGCGCGGCTCACTGACGGAGGCCTCCAACAACAGCCTATCGTCGCGCCGCTGCAACAGAAAGCGCAGTTCGCGTGCCGCGTTCTGCGCCTCGAACATCTGCTGCCGCAGCATATCTCGTTCACCCATCACCTGATCCAGAAGTCGTTCCAGCCCTTCAATCCGCGCTTCCAGCACGGCCAGTTGGACTTCCTGATCAGATACCGGAGAGGAGGACCCCATGTAATCCGCATCATCTGAAGCTGCCACATCCCCGTCATCCAGGTGCGTGAACCCACCTATCCCGACAGATTGAGGCTCATCGCTTGTTCCATCCCGAGGAGCATCAGGATCGTCGGGGATGTCCAGCTCCAGCATCCAGATCTTCCGATCCCCATAGTCCACCTGTTCCGCACTCAACACCCGTGCGTCCGTCCACTTGCCGGATTTCGCCCAACGTAAGGCCGTATCTCGACTGACGCCCAGCAGTTCCGCGGCTTTTACCGTTGTCACTTTCATGCCTGCCCCCCGCCGTATTCGGCCGAATACAGGCAGTATAGCCAAGGAGTCACCCATGAAGTCCGTCAGCTATTACGACCAGGCCAACGAAGGGACCCTCGTCCTCGACCAACGAGGCGACGGCCGAATCGCCGTTGAAGTCTGGGTCCCCGGAGCCAAGGCCGTCATCGCTATCGAAGAAGATCAACTCACCCGCCTTATCAGCCAGATCACCACCCCTGCCCAGGACACCATCCTCAACCGGCTCCTCACCCAGCGCCGATCCATCGAGACCAAGATCGACAGCCTCAAAGCCATCGCCACCGACTTCAAGATCCCGACCTACGACTGGGAGTTCGCCGGCCCGCTCGGCCGCTCCCTCAACGACGCCATCGCCAACATCGACACCCGCATCCTTCAGCACATCCTCACCACCCACAAGGAGCAGACCCATGACGCTCGCTGATCTCTCGCCACATCTCCAGCAGCTCTACCTCTCCTGGAAGCGCATCCAGCGCAACATCGACGAAGCCGAAGCCCGTACCCTCACCATCCCGAAGGACGAAGCCGAACAGTTCCGCCTCGCTATCGAGCACATCCTCGACATGAAGCAGGATCGCCGCATCATCGCCGACACCTTCATGATCCGTTTCCACGAGCAGCAGGAAGCCTCCGTTGCCCGCGCCGTCGATTGACGAACTCACCGAGGCGCTATGACCCACATCCTGCACCCTCCATTCGTCAGCGCCCACGACCGCGTCTACGCCACCATCGTGGGCTCACGCAACGGACACCCCACCACCATCGCCATCATCTGCAACCCACAGGAAAGGAGCACCCCACACTGGACCACCCGACAAGAAACCGCGCTTCGCCGCTGGGCCGAACATCAAACCCAGCTCTACGAACACCTCGGCTACCACACCTGCCGCCTCATCGAGGAGACCCATGACCGACCCACAGATCCCTTCCTTCTGGACCCGCGTCCAGCAAGTGCAGCAAACGCTCAACGCCCCGAAAGACCTCTGGAATGACTTCTCTAAGTTCAAGTACCGCTCCAACGAAGCCATCCTCGAAAAGGTGAAGCCACTGCTGGCCACCAACCAGCTCGTCCTCATCCAATCCGACCATCTCGTCAACATCGGAGGTGAGAACTACATCGAGGCCATCGCCACACTCCACGACGAACTCAGCGACCTGAGCGTCCAGGCGACCGCCTACGCCCGCGAACCCAAGGAAAAGAAGGGCATGGACGCCGCGCAGATCAGCGGAGCCGCATCCAGCTACGCCCGCAAATACGCGCTGAACGGACTCTTCCTTATCGACGACTCGAAAGATAGTGACGACCCATCCCACTACATTGCCGAACCGGTTGCCCAAGCCGCCATCCAGGGAAGCAAGGCCCCCGCGCCCGCTCGCCCGAAACCGGCTCCGAAATCCCCTCCGGCCCGACCGGCAGGACCTCCACCAGCTCGACCCGCGGCCCCCGCACGACCGGCAGGACCTCCAACCCGACGACCATCAGGCATGCCCGGACCCGCGGCCAGCGAGAGCCAGAAGAACTACATCATCGGACTCGCCAAGCAGGCCGGGTTCGTGAAGGAGGACGGCCACCACGACCGCGAAGCCCTCGACGTCTGGCTCGAAGGGCTGGAACTCGCACCCGTTGACCGGCTCACCAGCGAGCAAGCCAAAACCGCCATCGACGAGCTCCAGAAGTTCGCCGACGGCGAGAACGACGCATAGCAAAGGGGAGGATGGTGCACCATCCTCCCCCCAACCGAAATAGAGGCCCAACTCTATCTCTCGCCAGGCGAGTCACCCAAGACTCCCGACGTTGGCCCAGTATGACAGAAAGGCACAATCATGGCTGACTTCAATCGCATCGCCATCACCGGCCGCCTCGGCTCCGACCCCGAGGTCCGCTACCTTCCCTCCGGAACCCAGGTCGTCTCCTTCCGCGTCGCCAACAACCGCTACCGTAAGAACGGCCAGGACCAGGAAGCCCGCTGGTACAAGGTCTCCATCTTCGGCAAGCTCGCCGAAATCGCATCCGATCTCCACCAGAACGGCTCGCTCAGCCGCGGCACCCAGGTCCTCGTCGGCGGCGAACAGGATATCGAAGAGTGGACCGGCAAGGACGGCACACTCCGCTACACCCTCACCATCAACGCCAACGATCTCCAGGTCTTCGGCGCCCGTACCCAGCAGGAACAGGCCACAGAGGACGACGATCCGTGGATCTGGCAGCAGGACAAAAATGGCTGGGTCCACCGTGACACCGGCGAGTTCCAGCCATACGACGGTTCGTTCTAAACGTACCGCGTGCTATGATGCTTCCAACGTAAAAGCCGAGGCCCCGGTCCTTTTGTTTGGCGACAAAACCGGGGCCTCTAGAAAAAGGTCTTGAGATGTTGGCATCAGCATATCAGGGGACCTCCGCGGAGCGCAACCCCAAAGCCCCCATCAACGTGCAAACCGTGTTCGTACGGACACCGACCATCGCCCGCGAGCTCATCGCCGAGCAGGACGTGACCGACCTTCCACGGTCCGCGCTCAAAGTCATCCACGAAGACCTGTGCGCCTTTGCCAATCAGGACGGCTACAGCTGGCCCAGCATCAGCACGCTCGCCAAAATGAACGACATGGCCGAGAAAACCGTGCGCCGCGCCATCGCCGCGCTCGAACAGCTCGGCATCATCGTCATGTCACAACCCGCCAACCCGAAACTCAATCGCCCAACCGTCTGGTTCATGCCCTACCACGCCACCCAGCAGGCCGCCGGAAAAGGCCATTTGCACATCCTACCCCCCGTGCCCACGGATACCAGGGTCGCCGACACCCCCCGTGCTGAGGGACACCAGGGTGGGAGCCAGGGAACGGAGACCCCCGTGCCCACGGATACCAGGCCCCCGTGCCAGGGGGCACCCGAACTAGAGAGTAAGAATGAAAAAAAGAGAGAGAACGCGCATGCGCGCGTTTCATCTCTGAATCCTGATGACTTCATTGCCGCGGGGGTGGATGTTCCACGATTCGACCGCATCCACCTCCCCGACGACGACACCAGCCGCCGGATCGTCCTCTCCGATCCGCGGACCGAGGAGGTCAGCCCAGGCATCTATCGCCACCCACTCGCGGACGGGGACTCCACCGATCCCACCTGGTGGCGCATGACCTACCAGGACATCAGCAACGAGATCTACTTCCCGAAGGACGAGCGACACCTCGCCATCCTCGAACACACCGCCTGCGCAGCAACCTGGCAGCTCATTGAGCGCCTCCATCACGTACCAGCCAGCCCGCCGAACCGGATGCCCACGGATGTCAAATACTTCCGCCGGTTCCCCGAGCTCACCGAGGAGGCCAAAAAGCTCCTCATGGGACCCGACGACTTCGACCGCGTCATGACCAAGTTCATGGCCCACATCCCGTACCAGCACCTTCGCGGTCAGGAAATCATCAGCAAGGCACGCGCCTGGCTCGCCAACGAAAACTTCCAGCCCAAACCAGGGAAGTGGCGTCCACGCAACGATCGTGTCCTCAACGAGGCCTATAGGATTTACATAACCACTCAGTGAGTCACCCATGACACGACAAGAGTTCGCCGATGTCGGCATCCAAATCCCAGCGGATGCCCACCCTGACCCACAGGGGAACATCCGCATCATCTGCCCCGTCTGCACACCCATGCGCAAGCCGGAGCACCAACGCGAGAAAGACCTCTCCGTCAACATCTACCGCGGCACCTGGTACTGCCATCACGTTGGCTGCGACTTCCACGGAGGCCTCGCCGGCTGGCCCGGAGGACCCCTGGAGCCGCGTACGGACGCATCCCTGATCCACACGCCACGCAGTGCCCGTGAGCGCGTCTGGAGCCCGCCCAGGCCCCTTCCGCCGCGCACCGCGCCCAGCATCTGGGAGCAGGCGATGGACTACCTTGCCAAGCGCGGCATCAGCGAAGACACCGCCAAAGCCATGCGCCTCACCGCGTCCATCGAATGGTGCGGCGTCTGCCAGCAAAAGACGCTCCACATCCTCTATCCGTACTACGTCAACGGCCGCCACACCAACACCAAGCACCGTTGCGTCCACAAGCACTTCCGCATGGAAGCCGGCGCCGAACTCTCGCTCTACAACATCGACGCCATCAGAGGGGAGGAGACCTTCATCGTCGTCGAAGGTGAGCAGGATGTCCTCGCCCTCATCGAAGCCGGCCACACCAACGTCGTCAGCGTGCCAAACGGCACCACCATGAAAGCGCAAGGAGCCCTCGACTACCTCAACACCGCCGAGGACCTCATCTTTGCCGCCAAACGCATCATCCTCGCCACCGACGCCGACCAGCCGGGGCAGGAGTTGATGTACGAATTCGCCCGTCGATTCGGGATGGAACGATGCTCCCGCGTCGTCTGGCCAATGGGCCTCAAGGACGCCAACGATGCCCTCACCGAGGTCGGAAAAGACTTCCTCTACGACCTCATCCTGCGCGCCGAGCCCTTCCCAATCCCCGGCATCACCACCGGCGAAGACCTCACCCCCGACATGGAGAACATGTATCAGTTCGGCCTCTCCAACGGGTACAAACTCGGCTACCGCAACCTCGACCCGCTCTTCCGCGTCGAACCCGGCCAACTCACCGTCGTCGTCGGCATCCCAGGACACGGCAAGTCCAGCGTCATCGACAACTTCATCCTGCGCGAAGCTGAAACCTACGACTGGAACATCGGCATCTTCTCCCCCGAGCAGATGCCCCTCAGCCGCCACCAGAAGGCCCTCATCGAGATCCGCGCCGGCAAGCCATTCCTGCCCAACTACAACGGCCGCATGAGCTACGAGGAGTTCAAGGAGCATCACGCCTTCATCAGCGACCACATCAGCTACATCGACCCCGACAACGACGATTTCTCGGTCGATAACATCCTCGCCCTCGCCGCCAAGGAAGTCTTCCGCCGGGGTATCCGCGATCTCGTCCTCGATCCCTGGAACGAATACGACCACAAGACCGCCAGCGGCGAGACCAAGAACGACTACGTCGCACGCATCCTCGGCAAGATCCGTCGCTGGGCCCGCAATCACAACTGCCACGTCTGGCAGATCGTCCACCCGCGCAAGCAAGGTATCGACCCCGAGACCGGAAAGGAACGCATCCCCGAGCTCGAAGATGCCCTCGACAGCTCCGCCTTCCGCGCCAAGGCCGATAACGGTCTCACCGTATGGCGCGACATCACCGAGGAAGACGACCGCTTCCTCGTTCGTGTCACCAAAGTCCGTTGGAAAGAACTCGGCCGCCGCGGCGATGCCTGGTTCCACTTCGACCTCGCGTCTGGCCGTATCAAGCCCGCATAACGACAAAACCTGCCAAACACCACGATCCATCTGATCCCGCAAAACCCCCACCACCACGGGGGTTTTGCCATACCCTGAACCGGAGGTCGGGCCAGTTGCCCCACGCGCCACCGCCTAGTCTTTTCTCCAGCGATACCCAGTCGCGCTGTCATAGACACGGAGAAACGACATGCGAGTCACCCAGAACCGATCCGCCTATCTTCGTACCTACCATCGCTCATACCGACGCCGCGACCGCGCTGCACGGGCTGCGCAGCGCAAAGAGGACGCCCACATTGCCCTCGCCCTCCTCACCAACCTCCGCCAGCGCTACTCGCTGACGGACATCTCACGTGCATCCGGCATCTCCGTCCGGACCCTCCAACGGTGGTCATCCCAGCCACCGACGCTGATCCACAGCGCCTCATTTGACCGCCTCGCGAACCTCTATGCCGCGGCCTTCTAGTCAGCCCTCGGAAAAGACGATGCTCGAAACCTACCTCCGTCTCGGTGGGTTCGGCATCGTCTGGACCGAATACCAGTTCTTCCCCGATCGCAAATGGCGGGCCGATTACTACCTGCCCCAGCAGGAGCCCCCCGTCATCATCGAATACGACGGCCTGCTCCACCACGGAGCAAACCACGGCCACGTCTCCATCAGCGGCGTCCTCGCCGACGTCGAGAAGTTCAACACCGCCATCGCCCTCGGCCTCCGTGTCTTCCGCGCCCACGCCAAGAACATCGCCGACGGCTCGTTCTTCACCCTGCTGGATTCCCAGCTCGCTCAGAAAGAAAGAGAGACCTCGTGCGATCCAACATCTACCACCTCAGCACCCGACAGAAGCTGAAGCTGCTTCACCACGTCTACACCGACCTTCCATTCAAGTACGAATTCGCCGCCCCCATCATCCTCGCCCTCCTGTCAGCCACCGTCGCCTGGACCGTGGGCGCAACCGGCGAAGCCATCTACCACGCCGCCACCATCGCCTTCGTCGTCTCTACCTGGATCACCACCATCCTCATCATCACAAGTGATCCCCGTTACCCCGTGTACACCGACATCATCCTGGAGGACGAATGACCCCACGACCACCTCACGATGACCCCTGGTTCTCCGTCGTGATCGTCTGGATCGTCGTCTGCACGCTTCTCCTCATCCTGGTCGCCGCATGAACACCTTCGAGCAGCTCACCACCCATCAATTCAATGAAGAACTAACCGCGCTCACCAACGAGCTCCACGACCTTCTCCTCCACAAGCGCGAGAAGTACGGCAGCCGCAACCTCACCCGACATGGCCTCTACGGCATCGTCGTCCGCGCTCACGACAAGGTGGAACGCCTCACCAACCAGTACGACCCCACCAATCCCTTCATCGAGGACGACGAAGACGCATGGCTCGACCTCGCGGGGTACGCCCTCCTGGGCCTCCTCGCTTCCCGACTCGACGGCCGTCGCTTGTTGACCGAAACGGCCGAACCCTAGCAGAGATGTACGCCGACCGCATGGCCGATCGGCAAAGGAGATGCCCAATGGCCGGTAAAGATCCCGACGAACTCACACGCAAGCTCCGCCTCGGCCTCGACTACGTGGACAAGGTCATGGACGGGGAGGGCGACACCCCCGAAAAGCTCACCAAGCTTCGCGAGAACCCCAACTTCACGCGCATCCAGAACAACGACAACCTCTCCACCGCCGACAAGCGCTATGCCCTCAAACGCATCGCGACCTACACAGGACTTGCCATAACATCGCTCACACAGAGCTTCCCAACAGGTGCACGAAATAAGGCGATGGAGTGGTTAGACCACTATCTCGAAACTCCGACCGAACCCAATCCCGCCAACCAGCTCACATTTGCCCAGAACCACGCGGAAAACGGCCAAGACACCAAGTTCGCACAAGCATAGTTATCCGCAAAGGAGTTCCACACCGTGACCGAAAGCCCCACGCCGCCCTACGGCGTCCCCCACATCGTCTACGACGCGGACGGCGATGACATCACCGTCAGGCTCAACCTCTTCTACAACGACGACGGCACACCCCGTCCCATGATCGAGTTCGCCGAAGTCTACAGCGGCACCACCCCAGCCGTGAAAGGAACCTCTCTCTCCACCTACCTCGCATCTGCCCGCGAGGCCCAGAAGTTTGGCCAAGCCATCCTCGACCTGTCCCGTTTTCTTGATAAGTCCACTTCGGAGGAATCACCCATGACCGAACCGATCAGTGCCGTGCTACGTAAGCCCGCCATCCCGGCCACGTCCACAGACGACATCGAATCCGACATCTCCACCAGCATCCTCGACAGCTATGGCGACCCGCTTCGCATCGACTGGGTCGGTGACGAGCCAGACATGATCTATCTCACCATCTCCGACAACGGCGAGACCGCCGTTGCCAAGTTCACCCTGAATCAAGCCGAGGTCGTTGCCCGCCTCCTCGACAATCTCCTCTTCACCGTCAAATACCTCGCCGATACCCAGGAGGACGAATAACACCTTGAACACGAACATCATCATCCACGACGGATACGTCACCCTCAAGTTCGAGACGGACTGCACCATCTCTCTCGTGGGCTACACCCTGGAGGACTACCTCAGCTTCTACGAGCGACTCACGATGGCCGCTGACGCCGCCCGCGACATGCTTGATCACCCCGAGACATACCAGCAAGATACCGACGACCCCGAGCACGAGACATATGATGACGAGTCCTAACATCACCAACTTCGACATCGAGATCTACGACGATCACGTCACCCTCCTCTTCAACGAGCGTAACGGCACCTTCATCCTCAGCCTCTCCATCGAGGGGTTTAGGGAGCTCGTCAGCGGCGTCATGGAAGCAGCCGATAAGCTTCCCCGCCCCACTTCAGAAAACACCGACCATGCCACCGACTGACCCCATCACGAAGATCAACGACCTCCCGTCCATTCCGGCAGATCGTCTCATCAATATCACCGGCTACATCACCTCGGTCATCGACACCATCCATCTCGACTTCAACGGCTTCTTCGGCCGTCGCTATGCTGCCGATGCCCACCTCATCCTCGCCGACATCATCAACGCCGTCGCAAAGCTCAACGCCTTCGCCGAACACGTCAAGCGCATCGAGCAAAACGCCAACCAGGAGCCCGCATGAAGACCTACCTCACCCAGGATGACATCAACGCCATCGTCTTCTCGATCGCCGGACCGCACACCGAGGCCACCGACGCCGAACTCGCCGCACTGCCCATCGTCTCTCAGCTCTTCCGCCGCCTCTATATCGACATGGACGAGCACACCTGCACCAACCCGGACTGCAAGGTCAGCGATCTCAAGTCCTACATCTATGACCTCAACCAGTTCCTCACCCCGCTCGGCGATAAGGCCTCCGTCACCCTCGAACGACGCATCGAGCGTGAGAATGCCCCCGAGACTGACCTCGGCGAGCAGAGCCCAGAGGACTTCATCCGCACCGTCCGCGAATACACCGCCAACAACGAACTTCAGGCGATCTACCTCGGCAACACCGAGACCGGACAGACCGTGAAGGTCGAATACAACCAGCTGGGCGACATCACCAACATGGCCGAAATCCTCGACGCCCTCGACGACAACGGCCTCGACGTCATCGAAAAGGTCCAGGATGTCCTCCGACAAGCCTTCCGGGGCTAAGCGCCCCGTCCCCCTCGATCGTCTCGTTACCGCGGCCCGCGCCATCGTCACCGAGGGCCGCTTCCTCGATAACCGCGGAGACCTGGTCGTCATCATCACCCACCCCCAGTGGATCTACCTCGAACAGGCCCTCCAGGAGTTCCTCGACTATGAGCAGGAATCCCACCACCATCACCATCAAGCGCGCCTGGACTGAACGTGAATGGCTTGCCACCATCTATGGCGAGGACAACACCGTCCTCGCCATCGGTGGCGCCCTCACCCCGTCCGGCGCCCTCCAGCGCGCCTGGACCGAGCTCTACTCCGAGGCCCGACCAAAGGACTACGGCATCGCCTTCAAGCGAATCCGTGAACGACGACGCATCTCCGTCAAGTCCGCGGCCGATACCCTCCATACAACCCAAGCCAACATCCGTCGCATGGAAAGCGGCGAAACGGAACAGAGCCCAGAGCAGTGGCGCTCATGGGCTCGTGACCTCGGAATCTCCGCACCGGACTTCGAGATCCAGCTACGTGATGTCGTCCGCCTGCGCAACGCGCAGGAGCAGATGGTGTAACGCCGGCACGTACTCGTTCAGCCGGTCCACACTCACCTCAATATCCTTGAACTGGGAGAGCAGCTTCGCGCCATGCTCTCCCTGCTTCAGTTCTTCGGCCAGCATGTTCAACCAGACCCCCAGCTTGATGCTCAGATCCGCCATGCGAAAGGCCACCTCCACATCCGTTCTCATCGTACCCCCAACATAACCCGCACCGAGCGAGCGATCGCCCGCTTCCGCACGTCCGACACCTCCGGGTCCGTCATCATCGCGTCCAGATCCAGCGCGATCGGCACCACATCCTCCAGCTCGATGTCCTCGACAATCGCCCGGATCAGCTTGTTCCCCCGTTTCACCCCAAGCACCGTGGCAATATCCTTCAGCTTCGCCAACGACGACAGCATCCGGTCCCCACTCTCCAGCCGGGAAATCGACGGTCCGTTGTACCCTGCCCGCCTTCCAAGGTCATCCTGAGAGAGACCGGCATCCAGTCGCATCCGACGAAGCTCACTCCCGAACATCAGGAGACCTCGTCCTTCAACCACCGATAGAGGCAGTAAAGACACGTAAGCACCAGACCCCACATCATGACTCCCATTGGGAGGAAAAGGATAAGGAAAATCACGATGCTCTCCATCAGCCCCTATCCCTTACACGAAACTCCTGAGCATTCCGATAACTCCCCATATTCGATGTCTCGAACGTCGGAGCCGGCGGCCATACATCCGCTTCCTCCGCAGGAACCATCCTCTCGATCCACCGGCTCACGACCCCATTGAACACATCATCGACCAAGATCAAGATGAACAACGCGGCCAGCACCAGCAACATCAGCGAAAACGGAAGCACCAGCAGCCACAACACTACACACCTCCCGCAGCCCGCAGCTCCGCGAGGCTCCAGAATGGCGTGACCAGGTGCGTATCACGATCCAACCGAATGACCGGCATCACCGGATGGCTAAACAGGGAGAAGTGCCGGCGGGCATACGTGCTCGAAAGTTGAAGCGTTCCGCAGTTCACCGCAACTTTCGTCGTCGGACCATGCACGAACTTCGCAATGCCAGGAACGTGATAGTCCCCCATGATTCCCACTTCCCGGTCATGCCCCTCTCGCCGGAGATAGCGCATCACCGCATGCACCGGATTGTCGATCGAAGACCCGCGGAAGCGATGTGACACCGCCAGGTGATAGAGCTGATCCCCCAGATGAATATCCGGATGCCCGATCCCTGCGTGATACACCACACGCTTCGAGAGCAGCCGCGCAAACGCCGAGATCCCCGACTGCGACTCCTCACGCTCCACCGCGTGGTTGTCCCAGGTCGCAAACAACACCTTGTGTTGAATCTCGTCCAGCCAGGAACTGATGTATTCCAGTTGCAGATCAGGAGGAAGGAGGTTCGAGGAAACCTCCGACACATTGCGCAGCTTGATCGCCATCTGCGCCAGGTCGCCGAGGAGGGCGACGTAGAGATTCGGGGTACTCAGAATCTCGTCGGTGATGCGCTCGAAGAGATCGTGGTCAGTTGCCCAGTCACCGATGTGCGTGTCCGAAAGCGCGAGGACAGCCACCGACGCATCCGACTCCACCACGATCGAGGCGAAGTCCTGGGAGCTGGAAGCGGCCGAACGGAGATCCTGAGCTCCACGTAGGAAACGGTTGGCATCTCGCCAGTTGAACGTTCCCTCCCGCTTGTCGCTGACGAAGCCCGGAACCTCTCCCGGTCCCTCGCCCACTGAAGTTGTTGGATCACGTCGCTGTTCACGAAGCCGCTTCCTCTTGAATCGGTACGCATTGTATGTGCGTCCCGGATGCAGAAGATGGAACGTCTCCCAGTCATGGGCCAACGCATCCGCCTCCTCCTCCGGAAGCCAGAATGATGTGGTCAAGATCGGCACTACATAGAACTACGGGGCGGAGTTCACACTCCGCCCCATGCAAGCCCCCATACGAGGGCGAGGGACGGCCCCCCGCCCCTCTCTTATACCCCGCCACCACCGCGGTCCGGACAAAATCGCCGTATCTGCGCGGAATGTTTGTCACATTATGTCGTGTTACTGGTGGAACCGGTCCCAGATCGTCGGCTCGACACTCGTGTTCGTCTTCCCCAGAAGAGCGAAGATGAGCCAGAGCACACCCATGCCAAACATCACGAACGACGCAATGATGCCAACAATCGCGAAGACCTGAATCGCCAACTCGACCATGCTGGGAACCTCCTTCGCTCCCAGCATAAAATCACGAGCCCTGCGCCGCAAGCGCCGCCGCAATTCTCCGGTCGATCTCGTCTGCAAGAACCTTTGGTGTGATCGACATCGCGACAACCGACGTGCCAGCTTCCGCCTGTGCCGCGGTCATCGTCGCATACGTCGTGTTGCTGTCCGCTCCCCAGATCGCGTTTCCACTCGCATCCCGCTTGAGCACCTGGCCGTTCGTACCCCCAGTGGGCACATGAATCCCCGCATCCGCAAGGTGCGCAGTCACCGCCGGCACCGCTGCACGACGATTGACTTCATCCGCCAGCACCTTCGCGGAAATCGTCCGAGCCACCGTATTCGTCCCAGCCTCCGCAAGCGCCGCTGTCATCGCAGGAAATACCGCAATCGGATCAGTCCAGGAGACATCCTCGCCCACGGCAACCAGTACCCCATAGGTGCCCCCCGACACCGGAGGCATCCCCTGAATCACCGTACTCAGGGTTGCCGCCCATCCCCGCTCATTGACCCGCTGCCAGAACTCCTCCTGGTTCAGCGCATCAAGCAGCTTCTCCGCCATCGTCGTCACTCCCCCCGATCCTGATCCCGTACTCGTCGAACAGATAGTTCTGGGCGATAGTCACGACCAGCGCGCTCACCAGCGTCACGTACGTCCCCCACGGCTCTCCCAGATCGAACGCGACCTGAGAGATCAGTTGGCCGAACGCTCCACCAGCGATAAGCTGTAGGGTCGTCCGGAGGACTCGCTGGCCCTTCCCATACGACACCGCTTCCTTCTTCACCACGTCCATCAGTCACGCTCACTCCCCGGAATGACTGGAGCATCAGCAATTCGCTTCGTATCCCTCACCAACACACGCGTCCACCACGGCGTCAGGTAATACCACTCACCATCATTCGCCTTGAACAGCCAGGTCACGATAAATCGCTCACCCTGCCTGATGTCCTCGCCAACCCGAGCTGCACCCTTCGCCGCTCGCTGAAGCCGAGGCGTATCCACCGTCGCCTCAACCACATCCGCAACGAAGATGAACTCCGTCCCCTCTCCCTCAACCAGCGCCGGCGCCGTGTCGTACTTCTGAAGGAAGAGCCCATCCAGCGCCTTGATGACCACCGGCTTCGCATACGTCTTTGCCGGGGACGTCTCGGCCGGGGCCGTCGCCGTTGCTCCCATCTTCTTCAGCTCATCCGCCTTCGCCGCGTTCCAGAGTTCCACATAGATGTCCCACGCCTTGCGCCCATTGATCGTCACATAGCGCAGCTTGTTCGGGCAGTCATGACGGTCCGCCGCCATGTAGTTGAAATCCCAGTGCTGCTCCGGCTTCAGAACCGAGAACCGCGCGGCAATCCGACCCATGAAATCCGCCGTATTGCGAATCACCTTCTCCCGCCGCACTGGGTCCGCCCACAGCGCCGTATCCTCCACCATCTCGCAGGAGTAGCCGTTCATATTCCCAGGCCCACTCCCATCCGCGGCCTGCCAGGTCACCTCATCCAGCGGCACCATGATGTAGATCGACGTGTCGTCTACCGCCGAGTGGTAGCTTGCCTGCCGACCACCCGCCCCATTCACCAGATAATTCGCCTCCTGCGCCGCCGAACTGTTCGGATTCCCATTTCCGTGCTGAACCGAGCGGCGCGGCGACGCCGCCTTGATCCCCGGCCGTACGCGCGTCAGCGTCGCCGGCACCAGACGGATCGTCACCGGAACGAGCGTCTGAAGCGGACCTCCGGGGAGTCCCGGAATTGTTGTCGTATATACCATTATGTTTACCTAATAGCGTTCAATACTCGTATGCGTCGCTCGGACTCGGCGTATTCCCGTTCCATCTCGGATCGCCAGGCCACATGTTCGCCGGCCGCCAGATTCAGCCCGACCCAGAGTCTGCCCAAAACTCCGACGGCAGCTCGATACCATGCTCCCGGAGCAAGCCAGCCAGAACGGCGATCTGCCGATCCTTCGAGGCGATGACCTTGTTCGCGAGCAGCCGATCGGCTCGACCAAGCCAGAACCGAACGAGCTCCAGCACCGTCGGCCCGACCACGGAGGCGATCAGCGCGACCCACATGGCCTCCGTTGGCATCCCCTCTCCCTTCCTGCACCCATATCGTGTTGTGAATCCCGGAGGCGGGCCGCGCGCCTCCGGCCACCACAGAAACCATCGCCTTACCTCGCCGGGAACGCTTCGACCAACACGTACCCTGTACGAATGTCGCTCGGATCGCCGCTCACCCAATACCCATTGGCGCGAACCCGCATGCTTCCGCCACCATTCACCGGGCGCGTCGTTACCCAGTTGTAGACAATCGGCACACCCCCCACGCTCGCCAATTCGATCTGCTCCTCCGGATAGGCCGACGTCTCTCCGAGCTGAAGCCCAAGACGGAACACCCCGTTGTTGACGTTGTTGCGAACCGTGATAAAGAGCCACGCACGCACCTGCCAGTCGATTCCCGATGTCAGCGTAACCGTCGTATCCAGCAGCGAAAGACTCGTCTGCGAACTGCTGACCAGCGGATTCGACTTCACCGGGATCAGGAATCGCTGCATCACCGGGAGCGTGTGCGCATGGTTTCCCACCGCCACCGTGCTCGAACTGGTTCCCGTCGGAATCCGGGCGATCGCCAGCGTCCCCGATGTAATCTGCGATGCCGAGTGGTTATGGCTCGTCGGCGCATACACCCCATCATGGTTGTGGTTCCCCGCCGCCACCTGGCTCGATCCCGACCCGAAGTCCAGCTGCACATCCGCCTGCGAGGGAATCGCCGAGCTCTGCGTCGTCAGCAGACCCGTTCCGAAATTGAGACGGTCGGCGTGCTCCATCACCACCGTCGATCCACCCGACTTGATGTAGCGCACCGCCTCCGGACTCGCTGCCTGCACCGCCGTCGCAAAGTCCGTGATCTGACTCGCCGTGTGCGTGTGACTCGCCGGAGCGTACACCCCGGTGTGCGTGTGATTCCCCAGCGCCACCGTCGTCGAGGTCGTCCCCGTCGGAATCCGAGCGATCGCCAGCGTCCCCGACGTGATCTGCGACGCCGAATGCGTGTGACTCGTCGGGGCATAGGTCCCGTCATGGTTGTGATCGGATCGCGCGAGCGTCACCGCCGTCCCCGTCCCGGCATACACGGAGGGGTTCAGCTTCCCCACCGTGATCGCCGAATCGAGGATCTTCCCGTTCGTGACACTCCCCGTATCCAGCTTCGATGCCGTCACCGCGTTCTGCGCCAGCTGATCCGTTCCCACTGCACCCGGACCAATGAAGCTGTTTGCAAAGGACCCCAGCAACGTGATGTCTGCCGGCGTGATCGCACCGGCCCCATTCGCCACCCGAATCGTCGAGATCGGATAGTCGATCTGCGTCTCCGTCGCCTGTGGCGTCGGTGCCACCGGATTGGCCGCCGGCGTCCCCTGGATCGCCACCAGCTGAGCACGCCCGTGATACGGACCCGCCACATCGAACCGAACCGAGAGCAGGTCAACCCGTGGATTCCCCGCGCTGTTCTCAGGAATGGTGAAGATCTCCGGCTCATGCACCCGGAAGAGCAGCCCCTGAAGGAGCACCCCCCCAGTCCCAAGCTGCACCGTCATCCCCGACTGCGGTTCGAGCGGAAGCTCATCTCCAAGCCCCGGCACGATTCCGTCCGAGAGCACGAACATGAACGAGTCCCACTCCCCGGCGTACCAGTTCCCCACCTGTGGCGCCACCGACCCATAACGTCGGCGCGTCTGTCCATTGATCGTGGCTTCCAGATAGGTTGGTCCCGGCGACCCGTTCGCCGTAAACGTCACGAAGCCATCCGCATCCGTGTTCGTCTGCGCGATCACCTCATCGGTCACCGCGGACTTCAGCCTCACGAGGGACCCCGGTGGCACCGGCGTTCCCCCCGGAAGCTCCGAAAAGCGATCCCGAATGTACATCCTGCCCCTTAGAGATTCGCCCCCGGTCGCGCAAGGCTCGTCCCGGAGAGAATCGGACTCGGCATCTCCTGTCGCTGAAGCGCCATCTTCACCAATCGGATCGAAGCCGCTCCCGTCTTATCACTCAGAAAATGCTCTTCAAATATGTCAATGACCGTGTATCCCATCCGCTCCAGCGCCCGCCGCTGGGCCTCGTCCGACTTCTGCTTGCGATTCGTCGTCGCCACATGGAATCGCTCGGTCTGAATCCGCACCACAATGCGCGGCTCCACATCCCAGATCATGAAGTCCGCCACGGCACCTCCGGCCGAGCGGCCCCCGCCAGCACTTACTTGATACCCCCATCCGCCCGTATTCACTGGCCCCTTGACCTGCTGGAAAGCCCAGTAGATGTAGCCCTCGCTCATCGAGGTCGTCCCGGTGAAATGCCAGTTCTCCAGGAAGAGCTGAAGCCCCGAGGGATACTCCGTCTTCAACGCCGACTGGAACACCTTCGGCGGTCGTGGCATCTGTGTCTTTCGCCGCGGCTTCGGAATCCGCACCCGGTCCTGAACACGGCCGATATTCGCGACGCGATCCACCATTACTCGTCCAGCACCTCAAGCAGCGACACGCTGCGGTCACCCTTCAGGTCCACCCCTGTCAGGTCATTCCCATTCGCCCCCGCAAACCGCACACTTCGCCACTTCCCCTCGTGAAGGAACGGCACCAGCTTCTCGCCCGGAATCATCCGATCCAGAAACTCCTTCCGCTGCTGCGCCGTCTTCCCCTTGTAGAAGTCCACCGTCGTGTTGTCCACGAGGAACTGATACGCATTGAGCTGCCCCATCAACTTGTGGAACACGATGCCCATCGACTCCAGGATCGGCGTCTTGAACCGGTCACTCCCCCGCTCCAGATTCACCCGCACCTGGATCGAGTCGGCCGAGATCCCGTCATACCGCGGCTCTGTCGTCCCCGGATAGTTCCCGTTCAGCCCAAACTTCATCAGCACCGACTTCCGGTCCACCGGCTGATAATCAATGACCCCCAGCTCGGTCCACGGCCCGTTGTCGAATGACACATCCACCGACACCCGTTCTGTCGGGCTCGTATCCTTCACCCGGAGCTCCACCCCCACAAAGAGCTTGTCCTTCCCCGTGATCGCCATATCAAGTCGCGGATACTCGATGCTGCCATGCTGCGCAAATGCAATGCCCGCATCACGCTGTTCCGGGTTGTGATACATGTAGCCGAGGTCAATGTAGAAGAGGCTTCCCCCATACCCCCACCACAGCCGATAGGTGCCGTTCACGTTCGAGATCAGGATGTTCGTCGAGATCCCGTCCTGCCCATCACTCGTCCAGACCGGGTGCCAGCCATAGGCGTTCCACATCATCACCGCCGAGTTCGCCGCAGAGGCCCGGAAGCTCACGTCATGCGCCCCGAGATCCGAGACAAACGCCTCCGTCTCCAGGTCCGTCTGTCGGCCGCGGACCAGCGCATAGAGGCCGTTGTAGCCGCCAATCATCGAAACAATCGACCCCGAGTAGTCCTGCGGAATCCCGTGGTCTCGGTCCAGTCCCGTCGCCAGAATCGAATTTCCCGTGTACTGATGGACGCCCATGCCGTAGGAAACGTAGAGATCCGTCCGCCACACCGCCCCGTCCAGCGCCGCATCCGGGTGCACCGGCGGGTCCACCTTCGTGCGATAGGCCTTCCCCACCTGGAGATCGACCCCGTAGATCGCCGTGTCCGTTCCGATGTGAATGGTCGGCTCATCACTCGCGTTGTAGAAGTTCACCAGCCAACGCATCGTCTGCGCACCGTCGATCGTGGCCTTTCCCTGCCAGTCAGTGAAGCCATCCAGCGACTCATAGAGCGTCCCGTCCTGATCCAACGCATAGAGCTTCGCGTCGAACTCCATCATGTCCACCGGGTGAATATCCGTGACCGTTGTCAGATTCGCCCCGTCCCAGACGCAATAGCCATTCGCTCCCATCGGGATGAACATCTTGACGCCACCCGAGGTCCCGCGGAATCGGGTCCCCCGTCGCAGCATGATCGGATGTGGCAGTGTCGCCAGCGGTGTCACCACGCCACTCGTCGAGACGCTCGCCAGCTGCTGATCGAACGCCACCAGCACCCCGCCGTTGTAGTCTCCCAGCACGATCGACTGGACCGCCCCCTCCGGCCCCTTCACCTCGGTCGCGTACGGCAGCAACACGATCTGCCGCGGCCAGATCGTTGCCACCGTCGCCCACCAGTAACGGTTCTCGTGAATCGCCTCATTCGCTTCGAGCACCTGCCCGCCACCTGAAGTGTCCGATTCTACGTAGAAGCTGAGCACCTCGTGATTGCTGCGCGTCCAGTCGCCAATCGCCTGCTTCGGTGGATACGTGCCGATCTTCGAGACGGAGATACTGTCCTGCCCCGGCGTGTTCGAGAGCGGCAGATACCAGACCTCGGAGTTCGGGCTGAACGGGTCGATCAGCACCACCTCCCCCCGCTCGTTCTGCCGCTGGCTCGTCACCTGAGGAAGATGCATCTGGTCGTTCGGATTGAGATCCGGAGGAATCGGAAGTTGCGGCATCAGAACCTCCGGAAAAGCACGGTGTTCGGCTTGAACGCGATCGCAAGGTTGCCCTCACGCGCACTCGCCGCCCGCGCCCATTCCACCGACCACTGATCCCAGAACCGGTCACCACGCTTCTGACTCAGCTTCGCGCTTGCCGTCAGGATCACCCACTCCTGATCCATCAGGCAGATGTCGTCATCCTCCAGAAGCGGCGGATGCTCGATGTAGCCATAGAGCGCGATCTGGTTGCCCTTCTCCACGTAGTGCGCTTCACGGCCATTGATCTCGACCCGCCGATCCGCAGAGTTGACGTGATAGCCCGGCTGGTTCGGATGCCGAGCCCGGCGCAGCTCGATGACTCGCTCCCTATCCGCCAACCACGCCGAGGAAATGCCCACCGCTTCGTCCGGAACCGGAACCAGTACCCGGTGCTCCTCAATCACCAGATCCTCGTACGGAACATCCCAGCGCCGCTCGATCAGGTAGCGATGCGCCTGCCCCTGCACAATGCCCTTCAGCACGCGGTTGTACTCCGACACGTCGAACCCGTTGCCGGCGAGGTTGTAGATCTCCGCGGTATCTCCTGCTTGCACCGGCTGCGGAAGATCCGGGTAGAACGTCACCGAGGCCGTCTGGAAGCGCGACCCCACAACACGTCGCACCTGCCCCACGTTATCCGGATGCCCACTCGTAATCAGAATCTGCGAGGAGGTCAGGGAGTTGTCGAAGCGGGTAAGCGAAACGGCGTCCTGGAAGGTATTCGTCGATCCCCCCGAAGACGCCGTTACTTCCACTACGTCCTTGACGTTCCCCGCCACTTCGAGCCGCAGCTCGCGACGGGTCATAGCCATTACGCTGTCTTCTGCTCCTGCGCCGCCTTCTCGGCCGCCAGCTTGCGCGGGTCCTTCGGATTCGTGAACACCGCATTCGCCACGATCAGATTGCCGTCGTCGTCGATAATCTGCTCGATGTGGTCGTTCATCTTCTCCTGACCCTCCGGCGTATTCGGGGCCGTGAAATCGTCATACGGATTCGTCAGCACCGCCGAAACCGTGCTCTCCTCCACCGTGACCGAGAGCTTGCCCTCCTTCTTCAGCTTCCTCACGTAGCTCACGATCTTCCGCGAGTCCGTGATGTACTGACAGGCGTGCTTCTCGCCCGGCTCAGAACTGCGACGGAAGCGCAGCGCCGTGTCCCGCGCAAGTGAGCGAATCTCCTTCTCGCCCGCCGGGATCTGAATCGCATAGCTCAGCAGTCCCTTCACGGTGAACGTTGTTACCAGATCAGTCACATGTACTCTCCAGGGGGAGGGCCATCCCCTCCCCCGCTCTCTTAGCTTGCGTTCGACAGGATCGCGTCGAGGTCCGGATAGTCCGTCGGGTCCACACTGAATCCGACCAGCGCCCCGCGTCGGCTCGGCGCCGGCATCTTGAGCGTGAAGTCACCACGGAGGAATCCACGGTCATACCATCCCTCGGTGCTGAACAGACCGCTCGTCCAGTTGCCTCCCTTGTAGGCATGACGGCTGAAGTCGTTGATGTTCAGCAGATGCACCTCACCCGGCGACCAGTTGTAGTGCGTCACATACTTGATGTCACCGAAGTCCGTCTGAATCACATCCAGCGTCAGATTCAGCTTCGCGTCCATCGCCGTGCTGCGGCGAGAGGCGTTCAGGAAGCTGTTGATGAGACGCTTCGTGAACGCATCGCCATAGAGCGTCTTCGCCATCTCACTCTGACCGACCTTCTTGAAGATCTGCTCAAGCAGGTCAAGAACAGAAAGCAGCGTCAGCGGCGCCCCCGCCAGGTCGATGCGGTTCTGGATCGTACCCGCGCGCACACCATTCATCGTCGAGGCGTTACTGCCCTGACCATCACCCTGATTGCGCAGCCCATAGAGCATCGTCAGATCCAGGTCGCGCGTCGCCTCCAGCATCTTGCGGCGAAGCTCTTCCTTGAATCGGTCCGACTTGATCTCGTACGTCGGCGTCACCCGTCCACGATGGGTGTACTTCCACGAGTACTCGAAAATCTGCGGGTAGTTGTAATCAAGATCACCCTGCTGGAACGGGGAATCCGGGGTGTTCGCCCCTTCCGGAACCGCCGGTCCGAGGATGATGATTTCCACCTGCGAGTTATGCGCCGCGGCCGTAGATCCACCATGCCCGCGCTCGAACACCGTCAGCACCCCCGTGCTGTCGTTGATCGTGTTCACCCGCACCTGCTCGCCGTTGTCCGTGAAGTAGAGCACGTCATACTTCTGGATCGCCTTCGGCGCATCGACCGTGATATTCAGCGTCGTCGCATCCGCCACCGCCGCCGCCGTCTTCACCCGCGTCGGCGTCAGATCACCTTCACCCCACTCACTCTTCAGCACCGTCACTTCCGAGCCCGTCTTCACCGCCTTCGCCAGCGGCGCATCATGGCGCGTCACCAGCGGGATAAAGTCCGGAATGTCCCGGACAAACAGATCCGGCGGGGTATTACCACCAGCTACAGCCGAGCTGTACTGGTTCATCATTTCACGAGTCAGTGTCGCCATTATGTCCTCTTAGATAGACCACATTAGAAAATTGCGTCGAGGAGCTCTTCCAGCGTATTCACCTCGACTCCACCCGTCGTATTTGCCGCGCCGCCGGACGTCCCCGACGCCAGCGCCTTGTTTGCCGCGAGCTGTTCCGCACGAGCCGCCCGCGCATTTGCCGTCTGCTTCGTGCGCTTCCCCTTCTCCATCGACGCCCAATAGATCATCTGCTGTGGCGTATCGAAGAGCGCGAGGGTTGCCTTGTCCGCGTTCTTCAGCCCGAACTGATAGGCGATAAGATCGACCGAGGCCGCCTTCGCCACCGCCTCCTTCTCCGCCTGCTCCTGCGCCGCCTTCTCCTGCTGCACGCGCACAAGCTCGTCATTCAGCTGCTTCACCCGCTGCTGCGCCGCAGACACGGCAAACTTCGCCCGCTCGGCCGCAGCATCCTCCGGGTCCATCTCCGCCCACTTCGCCTCCAGTGCCGCGAGCGCCTTCTGCTGCTCACTCAGCTGCTGCTTGCGCGTGAACTCCTGGATCATCGCGGCCTGCGACTGAATCACCTGCTGGAGCTGCGTGATTTCCGGAAGTCCGACCTTCTGGTCCGGAGGAGAGGGTTGATTGCCAATGAACGACGGCTTCGGCGCGAGATCATCCTCGTCCGCTTCGTCGCCCTCAACGCTCTCCTCGTCGTCACCGTCGGATGGATCGCCCTGCGACGGTTCCCCTTCGCTCCCCTCCTCCGATTCCGTTGCCGTGGCATCGACACCGTCCTCGGGATCTGGATCGCCTCCAGGGTCCTCGCCGGATGGCGTTGCATCGTCCGATAGTGCTTGGTCAAGGAGCCCTTCAAGGGCCTCGTCAAAATCTTCCATGCGGAGATCATGCACAAAGAAAAGGCCCCCTTTCGGGGGCCTTGCTCTCGTGGAAACCCTATCGTCCGGAGACAAACGCCTCGATCGAGGTGTCCCCGCCTCCCTGGTGTCGCTGCGATGCCCAGAGGTAGTAGTCCAGCGCCAGCACCGGGTTCGACCCCGCGATCGCCGCCGGAATCTGCTGGAGCAACACCTCCGCCGTGGCGCGGGGTAACGTCGCCACATTCACCGTCTGCCCCATCATCATCGAGGCGTACTGATTGATCTGGTCATAGTTCTGGCCAAAGGTCGCCACTGCCTGCGCGGCCGCTGTCAGATCCACCCCCGCAGCCTCGCTCACATCGGTCGCCGGCGTCGCGTTCAGATAGGACGTGTCATCCTCTGGTCGCAACGGCTCCCTCGATCGCGGCGTCGTGTCCACATCGTGATCCGGCGTGTCGATCAGCGGGTCGTATACCGACGTCCGGATGCCGTGAAGCTTCTCGTAGAACTCCAGACTCGTCGTTACTCCGTCGAGTCGGCGCACCAGATCCCGCATCGAGATCCCAGGGTTCTGCTCCATCAGGCGCTGACGCTCGGCCTCGAAGTACGCCCGGATCTCCGGGTCCTTCTGCACCATCTCGTACCGATAGGCCGAGACGCTCGGGTACCCGTAGATCTCCTCTCGCCAGTTCTGGTAATCCCGGTAGATCACGTTCGCAGAGACGTAGGCATCCTTCAGATCCTTCACCGACGTGTACTGGTCACGCCGCGTCTCGTCATCCGCTAGCCACTGATTCGCCAGCTTATAGCGATCATCACTCGTCAGTGACGAGAGGCTGTCCGCGGTGTACGTCGTTCCACCGATGCTGACCTTCGCAATCGTGCCGTAGCGGATCTTGTCATAGGTATCCACCACCAGACGCGCTTCCGGCGTCCCGATCCGATCCGCCTCGCGCTCGGCGAGCAGCAACTTCGCATGCTCCGGCGTCGCCGTCTTCAGCTCGTTCTCCAGCCAGGTCCGCTCCTTGTAATCGAGCAGGTCGCCGGCGTGATACTCCTTGCCCGTCTTCCGCCGGTAGGCATCCATCCATGCCTGCTCTTCCGGCGTGATCGCTCCATCCGCATAGGGGTCGTCTGGCCGCCACAACGCTGTGATACCCGTGCCGTCCACCACCTGCTTCCGCTCATTGAGCTTCAGCGTCTGTTCCTGCACGCCCGTGAGCCCACCGGGAACCAGCACTGGGCCCACCACGTTCGTCCACCAGCCATTGCTCACCATCCGGTCCAGCGCATCCTGGTAAAGCTTCGAGTCCGGCGAGATGAGCGCCATCTCCGCCTCCTCAAGCTGGTCCTCGTTGAGCGGCATATCCGGATCACCCCCGTCCCGCTCGCGAATCTCTTCCCAGATCGCCACCCGTAGCTCGATCTTCGCTCCACGGTTCGCGTCTCCAGCCTCAATGGTCTCTCCCGGCAGTAGCCGCGTCAGATACTCACGCCCCTGCATCAGCATCTGCTCGAACGGTCGCTCCTGAAGCTCCGGAGCAATGACTCCTTCTGAGGCCAACCACTGCACTGCCTGCTCGAACATGCGGCGCTCGCGACCAAATCCCGTGGGGTCCATTCCACTCGTGGTATCCCCCATCACCCCCGACAGATTCAGCGGTGACGTGAACCACGGATACAGACCCATACCGGTCGTATCACGAAGCTGACGCAGCATCGCGCCAATCGCGCTCTCGCCATCCGGCGGTGTTCCCAGATCCTGCTCCAGAATGCCAACCACCCCCATCATGGCCAGCGGGCTGAAGAAGAGCCCATACCCGAGATCGGTCTGGAACACCTTCAGCTTGTCCCGGACCGCCGTCGGCAGCTCCTCACTGTCCAGGCCCTCCATCATCCGGAAGTAGGCCGCGGCCAGCGCTGGGTTCGTCAGCCCGACCGTGATATAAGCCGGCAGGTTGCGCGTCGCCCAGTAGTGGAATGGCATGATCCGGTGCAGATAGGTGTCCAACTTCGTGTACTCGAAGTCGAACAGGCTTCGGTTCACCTTATCCAGCGCATCGCGGTCTGCCAGCTTCTGCATCTCTGACCAGTCGCGCGCCATCCGGTCCGCGAAGGCATTGAACTCGTCCTCCGGCAAACCACGCAGCTTCCCATAATTCTCCAGCGCCGTTCGGAGCGCCATCGGGCTCATGATCTTGTCCGTGCCCTCAATGACCTGCCGCACCTCCTGCACATTGACGCCCTTCAGCTTCCGCTTCCATTGCTGCTGCTTCACATACTCGTCCGCGTGCTCGATCAGATCCCGCTTGCGCCGGATCAGCCCCTCGGAGAAGTGCAGGGCATAGGTCGTGTCGCGGGCAGCCAGCTCCAGACCGCCCGCCAGCGCATGCGCCCCACTCTTGTACCTCTGCCATCCACGGACGAGCTTGTTGCGAGACTTCGCCACCACCCGATCATTCGCAGCACTCGCGTTGCGACTCAGCTGGTTCGCCAGTGACCCCGACGAAATCGCATGATGCGTGACGCCGAATCCGGCCTGACGCAGCAACTTCGCACTTGCCGTCTCCGTCAGATGCGACTCGCTGAACATGGCCGCCGTACTCCCCGGCACGTTCTTCCACAGCTGCACCGCCGCATTGATCTCGCCATGCGCCAGCAACTGCACCATGTTCCCCAGGCCGTTCGAGATGTAGAAGATCGGGAAGCCCAACGGATTGATGAGCTTGATGTTGCGCCAGAAGCTCACCGCCCCGTCGTACCTGTCCAGGAAGCGGCTCATCCTCGTCTCGACCTGCTTGATCCCAAGCTCCAGACGCAGCGCCTCATTGAACTTCATCTCGACGTAGCTCCGCTGCTTGAAGTCCACATTCGGCACCCACGTCCCATCTGGCAGCTGCTCGGCCAACCCGCCGTACGCTCCATAGATCCGGTCCATGAGGGCAAAGAAGCGCGCCCGTTTTTCGGCCTCTCCCGGCGTTACCGCACGGCCAGATGCGGCCGCATTGCGCTCGGCAACATAGTCCTCCATGTCCTTGCGCGTACGCTCGGTCAGCTCCGTCCAGACCTGATGGTACGTCTTCCCCGCGTTGCTATATTCGTTCGCCAGGAACTCCTGCGCATCGAACGACGGATTCCGCACCCACCGTCCGTCACGGAAGACGCCAGGGTCCATGTAGCCCCGGTATCGCTCCTCGATGGTGGTCAGATAGTCCTTCTGCTTCCGCGTCAGGAACTCCTCCCCCTTGTTCATCAGATCGACCCAAGCCTCGACCTGCTTCTCCACCGTCGCCAGCTTCGAGGAGAGCGCCTTCGAGCTGAAGTCCTCCGCACTCAGCCGACGCTCAAAGCGCGTGTTGAGGAGCGCATCGTCCGACTCCGAGATAATCGCCGGCGCATCCAGACGGTCCGAACGTATCCCCTGAAGCTCCAGCGCCAGTTCCCTTGTCGCCAGATCGTGACTCTCCAGCCGCATGATCTTCGCCAGCATCGGATGCACGTAGTAGAGATTCGGGTCCCCCCGCTTCACCAGGAACGTCTTCAGCGCGTTGTAGACCGACACGTTCTTCTTGTACACGTTGTCAGTCAGATCATGGACAAAGAGCGTGGAGGGCAAGCGATGATCCATCCGCGCCCGGAAGACTTCCTTCGCCAGCGCGAGCATGAAGAGTTCGTCCTCATCCAGATTCCGGTAATCCCGAACCGGAACCTCGCCCCCACCCTTCGCTATCAGGGCATCCTGCCGCGCCTCCTCGATGAGACTGCGATAGTGGTACTCCGCATCGTTCGGCGTCGATCGCAGAATCCGGTCGACCGTCTGCGCCATCGTCGAAGCGACCTCACGCGCGGTCGCCCGCTCCCGACGAAGACGCTTGCGATCATCCACATCGGTGAACGCCCACTCCTCGAAGGTCCGCCCCTCGGTCGTGTTCGCAAGCTTCAGCGTGATCTCCCGACGAATGCGCGCCTTCTCCTCCGGCGTCGTCGCTGCATCGAGCGCGAAGAGATCGTCGTCCAGCGCCTGCTGGAAATCGCGGATCGGCCCCTCAGGCGCCAGCGGCAGACTCTCCAGCTCCGAGATAGTCTCGGCCGCGGAGAAGACCTTCCGCTCCTGATTCTGGAACGCTCCGTTCACCCAGGTGCTCAGGACCCGCGATACCACCGAACGCGAAACCCGCTCGTTCGCCCCCAGCGAATCCGGAACATGGCTGCTCAGCTCCCCCGGCACCAGTCCCTCATCTTGCAGGTCCTCGATCGCCCACTCGATGTCGTCTACCTGGTCGAATGTCCCATCGAGGATCTTCCCCTCCAGCTCTCCCGCCGACTGCACCTGCTTCAGCGACGCTTCGGACGGATGCAGATGATCGTAGACCAGCGCATAGCGCTGTCCCGCCTCCGTCTGGAACAGATCCTCGATCGAAGCGAGCACCGTCCGCTTCTCATTCAGATCGGTGTGCATCTGGTAATCCTTCAGCCGCTGCTGAAGCGTGTTATGGAACCCCTGGAGTGACTCCCGAATGGCCGTCGTGCTCGTCCCCTCCGAAACCATCTGCACACGTGCCAGCTCCGAGAGCGTCCACTCGATCAGTTCCTCGTCATCAAAGTTTTCATCCGCGAGTACCATCGCCTTGTATTCGTCGTATGTCATCGGCTTGCCTGGACGCCGCGGATACTTCGTCCGGTTACGCCGCAGACTGTCCGGCGTATGCCCCTTCCGCGTCACATCCAGCCGATAGGTGCTCGGCATCCTGCCAAGCGTTCCCCGACGTTCCCGGAGTCGCTGCTCCAGTCGCGTCTTCGGGTCCTGCGGCAGCTCCCACGTCGGACTCCAGTTCTCGATGATCTGCTGCTCGAATGTCGAGAGCGGACGATAACCGACCTGCGGCACCAGCTTCCCGTCAGCATCACGGAGATCGTCGAGGTCAATGCCGAGACCTTCCCAGTCCGCACCGAGGCCATCGCGATACGTCACGATCACACGGTTCGCCTCATCCTCGGCGTATTCGACCAGATCCTCCCCGAGCGACGTTGTCGGCGTCGGGACCTCCCCCATCTGCCGACGGCGATCCAGGATCTCCAGCTTCTCCTCATCGACCGCAGATGGCGCACGCCCCTCGTCGATCGCACGCTGGATGCTCTCCTGTGTCATCAGGATCTGGTTATCCACCTCGGCCGGCGTCAGCCCTTCCGCCCACTCCTCAGTGTCAAGCCGACGCGCTCGTGCCGCATCAAGAATCATTCGGTCCACGTCATCCAGCACCACATCGTGGTAGTACGGCTCGTAGAACGCATCCCGCGCGAGCTTGTAACCCTGCCCACCGATGTCCCGGTGCAGCAAATAGAAGGCCTGATGGATGCCCGTCCGGAACTTCTTGTGCAGATACGCATCACGGCCGCGCAGCTTCTTGATGCGTGCAGCTGTGGCCGGATTCGGCCGCTTCTGCTTCAGCAGGTCGATCTCCCGCCGCACCTTCTGCATCTCCGTAAGCAACTGCTCCGGATTCGTGTCGAGCAAGTCGCGCACCTTCTGATCGCCAGCATCAGCTGCTCGCCGCAGGACCGACAGTTCGTCGTCCGTGAACAGCGTTCCCTCACGGAACGATCGCGCCACATTGAGCTGCAAGCGCCGACGTTCCAGCTTTCGGAACGCCTTGCCATTGCGATACCGCGTGTACTCCTGCACCAGATCGCGATACGTCGTCCTTCCCGCCGGCGACAGCTTCGGCAGCGGCGACCCGCCCTTCTCCAGCTCCTTCAGGATGCGATCAGCCAGCTCCGTACGTGGCAGTGGCGGGCCATCCGGCGAGACCACCGCCGGCCGCGCACCACTGCCACCCATCACCAGAAGCCGGATCTGTTCGGCCGTAGCGTCCAGCTCCCTCGTCGGATCTTGCAGAATGACCTGTCGCACCCGATCCCGAATCGTCGGATCGTCGATCTCTTCGACCAGCTTCAGGAATCCATGAAGATTGAAGGGCTCGAACGCCTCCCCCTTCCCCTCCTTTGCCAGAAGCTTCGCCATCTCCTTCGCAAACTTCAGCTCCTCCTGCGGAAGCTCCCGCCGCGTGTCGATATGCCAGATTCCCGTATCCGGCATGGCACGGCGGGGCCCCTGCGCAATACGGCCAGACCGATTCGCCCAACGACCAAGCGATCGCAGCCGACCCTCGATCTGCCGATTCGCCTTCAGCCGAAGCTGCTGCCGCAGACCCGCAAAACTGTCCACCCCATACTGCCGAACCGGCTGACGGTTCTTGAGGAACGTCTCGTACTCCGGACGAAGATTCGGATGCTCGGCGAGGAACGCCTCCCACAACCCACTATCCTGCATCGACCCCTTGCCGATGAAGTCGCGGTACGTGCTTTGCAGCGACGTGTTGAGCCGCCCCTCGTCGCTGTACTGCCGGATGAACTCGATCCACGGCGTTCCCGATGGTTGCGGTACGGTGATGTTATGTGAACCTGCGTACTCGCGACCCTCGTTCCACGCCTCATCCGCCTCATCGCGCGCAAAGTCCCAACGGCCCCGCTCAGCCTCATCAACGAAGCCAGCCTCCTGATTCGCCAGCTGAAGATCGCGACGCGCCTGCCGACGATCCCGATACGCCTGCTTCATCGCCGGCGACCACTTCTCATACGGCGGCATCTTCGGCGTATTGCGGGCACCCCCGCGCCGCAGCCCCATGCCATCCTGCGAGACTCCCCACATCGGAAGGTCTTCGCCGTCCGGTCCCTCGGCATACTCCGTGATCGTGAGATCATCGCCCCAGCCCGCCGACTCCCACGGGTCTGGCGGGTTCTCCGTCGGCAGCGCTATCCTCGGCGCCGGCTGGTCCCGCGTCATCGTGTCCACCACCGCGCGCGCGGCGGTCCTTCCCGTCATGTACCTGTTGTAGAACTCGGCAACAAGGTCGGCCGGCGCCGCCTCCCCCTCACCCCCCAGCAACTCTCTGAGGTAGCGTCGGCCGTTCGCCGTCTCGACCTGCCCAAGGATCTTCACGGACAGCCGCTGCTTCTTCGCTTGCGTCTTCGCCGTGAGCAGATCCGTCATGTCCTTCACGAACATCTCGTGGAAGACACGCAGCTCCGGCGCCATCGCCGAGACCCGTTCCGTGAGGGCCTCTGTGGCACCTACAGCGCGAGTTTCAACGCCGGACGGGTTTCCGGTCGCGTGCGTCAGCCCAAGCCCTCCCAGGGCCTGAATGCGACGTTCCTGTTCCTCCGACGACGGACGCTGCTCCGACGACCGCAGATCCTCCCGCTGACGGTCATACTGCGCATTGAGTTGCTCCTCGACATCTTCGGCCAGATCCGGCCGAGCCGAGGGGTCGGGTTCCGGCAATGCCAGTTCATCCGTGCGGCTATCCAGGAGGCTGTCGGCAATCTCCTCCCACGACCGTGTTGTCGCACCCGGCGTTGCCTGTGCGTTGATCTCGGCATTGAGCTGCTGCGAGGACGGGGCCGGACCAGGTTCGGCCACATTGGCGTTGTCTCGTACGGCAACATCAGGCGTCTTCTGGTCGGGTATGGCCGTGCGTGCCGCCGTGGCCGCATCCGGCCGCACAATCCGAGGCGTGTCAATCGCCGTGCCCAGATCCTGCCGCTCGCGGCGAAGTGCGGCCATCTCCTCGCCCAGCTGACCCAGCCCATTCGCATCGAGCCAGCGATAGGCATTCCGCGCCGTCTCCGTATCCGGCGCCATCGCCACCACCTCGGCATAGCGTCGCGCCAGGTACGTCCGGTCCGTGATGTTCGGATTGATCGGACGCAGATGCCACGCCGGCATATCGGCCGGATCAAGTCCGACCCGCACCCAGGCGCGCTCCATTGCCACCGCACCCCGAGCCACGTCCCCAATCGTGCTACGTCCCCCCGCCGCTGCCTCGCGCTTGCGAATGGGGTCGAGCTCCGACTCGTAGTACGACCAGAACCGCTTCGCCTTCGAGGGCGACTGGTCCAGCACCGGCAGAATCTGATTCACCCGCAGGTCATCGACATAGGTTCCCGTGCGCGTCCGCGCCGGCGCGTAGTGCCCCAGGCGCTGCATCGTCTCCTCATCCGGCGCCCCCGGTCCAAGGACAACCGGCTCCGGTTCGGCCGCATTCGGCCTCACAGAAGTCGAGGCGGCCGGCTCCGCTTGCCCTCTCGAACCATTGACGGTCACGGCCTCGGAATCGGCCCCCTCAGGGATCGCCATCGCCTCTGGCTCTTCGTCATCGAAGATCCTGCCCAGGTCTTCACGATCGTCATAGGCAGACGTCGCTGGCATACCCCTCGTCATACGTGGCTGCACGACCTCGGCATCAACCAGCACTGCGCGCTGATCCTCAAGCAATTCGGCCACATCAGTCCAGCCACGTTGCCGCAGGGTTTCCACCCCCGCATCGAAAGCATCCCAATCCGGCGACTCCGCCAACGCATCCGCGTAATCCAGGGCATCCTGCCGTGTCGGGAGGTCGATCGCCGGCCGAGTCTCAACATCCGCCAGACCCCGCTGCGTCAATTCCTGTGCCGTCGCCTCGGCCGCATTCGATCCACTGGCCGTAATACCGCGGACATACGCCTGCGGATTGCGGCCAGCCAGTTCGGCATTCTGCAAGTTGAGGCGATCTTCGGCCATACCAACTTCGCCGGTTAGGCCGCGAGCAACTGCCGCCGGATCACGCCGCCGCAGATCATTGACGAAATCGGTCAGGCCACGCACCGGCCCGCTCTGCCGGATTGCCCCCGCCGTCCGTCCAACCGGGCTTCCCAGAAGTCGGTCTGTTCCGCGTACCACACGCGCCGCACCCTTCACCGGAAGCACGATCGGCGCATCCTGGATCGTATCCGAGATCCGGATCGCCTTCTCCACGGCTCCCGCACGGCGAACCAGCGTCGGAATGTCCGCCGCTTCGCCGAGCACGCGCACCCCCTTGGCCGCACCATTCCCCACGGGAACAGCCCACGTCAGCGGATCTCCGGCGATGTTCTGCCCAATGCGCTGCCACATGTTCTGCGTATTGGCGAAGCCTTCCCACACGGCACGGCCACCGGTGTAATCCACCTGCCCGTCACCATCGGCATCCCAGCCCTCTTCGTAGTACTGCTTCACCAGGTCAGGGTTCGCCTTCGCCCAGTCGAGGAAGGCCTGGCCCGGCGCATCCACCCCCGGAATGTACCCAGGAAGCTGACCGGTCACACCAGTCATCACCTGCTGGAAGGCCCCATTGATGTCATCCACCACATCGTTGATGCTGCCATCACCCTGGCCCAGCACATATTCCTGATAGGCCGCGTCACCAGCACTGCCGACCGACCCGTTGTAGGGGAGAGACACGACATAATTGAAGGTGTCGAACGCCTTGCCCGCGGTCCCGAACGTCACATCGTTGATCGCACCTCCGACGGTGCTGACCACCTTGCTGGCTCCATCAAGCAGACCATTCCAGAATCCGCCGCCCCCATCACCGCTCGTGTCCTGCGGGAACTGCGAGGCTGGAGCGTCAGGGTTCGGGGGGAGGGGCGCTCCCGTTACCGGGTCGACATAACCATATCCATCGGACGTGCTGCCAGATGCAGCCGAACTCTGCGGGTTCAGTGCCGCATAGTCTGCGGCCGGAAGGGCGTCGTAGGTATTGTGCGCGTAGCGGTTGCTCGCATATCCAGCGGCAACCCCGCGGGCGAAGCGATCAGTCAAGATGTCCTCTTAGTAGTTCTTCGGGGGAGTCAGCCACCAGGCGTTCGATGCCGTAATCGTCTGCGTGGAGTTGCCGTATCCCGTCGTGCCGCCGCCGTATCCGGCCGTACCGCCAGACCACGACATATGCGCGGCGCCAATAAACGTCTGTCCGTAATATCCACTAAGGTCCGAAATGATGGTGCCATCTTGCTCATTTGCCGCGTGGACGAACTTGCCGTTGCCGATATACATCCCGACATGGCCAGCACGGTTCATATTTCCACCAGCGCCGCCGTACCACCCCGTATCGAAGAAGACGAGATCACCTGGTTGGAGCTGGCTTGTGTCCGTGAAGAGGCGTCCCTCACGCTGCATCTGGTCGTATTGGTAGTGGCTGCCCATCACCAGCTGGCCATTGCCATAGTTCTGGTCCAGCCAGTACATGAAGCCCGAGCAATCCCAGCCGGTCGGCGTCTCGCCCTTCCCAGGAATCCCGCCCCAGACATACGGGGTCCCCACATACGACTGCGCGACCGAGATCACCTGACTGGCATTGCCCGTCACCGTCACTCCGCCACTGCCACCGCCGTAGTTGTTCCACTGGTTTCCCGCCTGCGCGTCCAGATCCTTCCACCACTCAATGACCTGATTGATGTACTGCGCATCGTTGTTCCCCAGCTCATCGGTCCACCCCGTCGGCTGCCACTTGCCCGAGAAGTGCATCGAAGCAACCTCGGCCCAGTCATGGTTCGGCGACCGGTCGTACATTCCGCGAAGACCCGAGGCGAGCATGCGCAGCTGGCCCAAGCGATCGCCGTTCAGGCTATCGAAGTCGAATCCCCAGCTCGCGGCCGCAGACTCGAAGACCCCGACATACCCATAGATGCGTTCACCACCACGAACCGAGCTGACCCAATGGCTGTTGCTCGCCCAGTCCCCCGAGCTCTCCCTCGCCACGATCGCCTTCAGGAAGTTCGCCGGCACGCCGTACTCTTCTGCGGCCCGCTGAATGTCGGCATCGGCCGCGGAATCAAACTGACCGAAGTTCACGCCCGTCGCCACCTTCCCGACGCCGCCGCTGTATCCGGCCGTACTGCTTGTCCCGCCCGTCGTGCTCGTCTGATCCGCGTAGGGCAGCGTACTGCGCACATCACCAAGAATCGACTTCCAGGTGTTTCCGCCGTAACGATTCTGCGAGCTCTGGCCGAACGACGTGCCGAATCGCCCACTCGCTCCTGTCCCATTCCAGGCCGACAATGAGGATGCGGCCGAAGTTGGCCGAAGAGCCCCTGTCCGGCCGAATCGCCCGCTCGCTCCCATCCCCGCAAAGGTGTTCTGGGTCGAGGTCATCTGCGAGGCGGAGCCAACCGGACTCGATCGGCGCTGCGTCGTTGTCGGGCGGTTTCCCGTCCAGCCACTGATGCCTTGCTGGCCGGACGCAGAAAGCCGAGACGGGGAACCGAAGTTCCCCGACGCACTGCCGATCGTGGAGGACTTGCCGAACGCGGAGGCAATACTGCCAACGGCCGACTTCACCCAGTCGGTGTTCTTTCCGGTGGAGGTGAGCGCAGGCATTAGCCGATACCCATCTGCCGGAGGAGCATCCCGAGCTGGTAGCCCCGCTGATACTCCGGATCAGCCTGGCCCGCCTGCTGCGGCATTTGCGGCTGGGCCATTCCCACCTGCGGCGCCGCCGGCGGCGTTCCCATCTGCGGAGAAGGGGAGGGGGTTGGCCCATTCACCCCGGATGGCACTCCCGGCGCGCCGAACAGCTGCGCGCGCTGCTGCGGCGGGAGTTGCTGCTGCTGTTGGAGCACCGGATTTGGCTGCATCATCTGCGGCTGCCGCGGCGCGGCCTGGACCGATCCGGCCTGATTCTGCTGCGCCATCTGCATTTGCATCAGCTGCTGCATCAGCTGCATCGCCATCGCTCCATAGCCCGGCTGCGCCTGCTGCGGATTCGCCCCCTGAGAAGCAAGAAATTGCTGGAAGTTCATTAGACCCTCGACACATACCGAGCCCTCGGCGCAAACATGCGCGAGGTCTCACCACGCTCTTCCGCGGTCAGACGGTTCCAGTCATTGCCGATCGTCCCCCCCACAGTATTCAGGTAGTCCTGGAACTTCAGGAAGGGGTTCGTCGCGAGAGCGGCACCATAGCCCTCATTGACCTTGCTGTACTGGTTCCGCGCGTATTCGGACCGCAGACTGTTATCGCCATAGCCGTTCTGCGCCAGCCATCTCGTGAACGCCGACTCGTGATTGTCTTCGAGATACTGATCACCGAACGGCGTGGTCGCGTACTGCCCCGGCTGATACATCGAGCTCCCGTAGGACGAGTAGGGGTTGTAGTAGCCAAACCCACTCGCCCCCGAGCTCTGCTGCGGGGACAGGATGTTGTTATACGGATTCCCGCGAGCCATCAGCCCTCCTTAGCGACGGAACAGATCCGGCGTGAACCCCTGCTGGCGAAGGTAGTCGATGAAGCTGTTTCCTCCATCCGCGTGCGTCGCGCGCCAGGACGTGAAGTTCCGGCCATAGTCCTCCAGCCGCTCCAGCATCGAATCCAGCACCGTCGAGGCGAGGCGCCCCTGCATCCCCGAACCGAACGTCGAGGTGAACGCGTCCACCTGCTGCGCCGGCGTGAACTGCGAGGAACGCAGCTGCTGGAAGATCGGGTTCGTCTCGTTGTCGTCGAACAGCGCATTCGCGACGTCATACGCCGTGATGCCCTGCGCCCCCGGTGTGAACTGGTTCGCGAGGTAATCGTCCGCCCATTCGAGATAGTCGCGCGTCTCGTTCGCTCCGGCTCCGTTCTGAACCATCCACATCAGCGGCATGTTGCCGGCGTTCTGGTTCGCGATCGCCAGTCCACCCGAGTTGCGATCGAGGTTATTCAGGTTGAACCACGACTGCGTGATCTGCGTCGGGTCCTTGTAGAGCTCGTCATAATACGCCTGCGAAAAGTTGTTCGCGAAGTCGCTCTGCGCCTTCGGCAGACTCGATTGCTTCGCGTCATTTCCATAGCCATCGAGCCAACCCGAACGACCGGTATTCCCGGAGTAGGCACTATTCGGACTCAGCGCCTGGCTTGCCGTACGCGACGCTCGCGGCGCTTGCGCTCCCTGCACCGTGTCCATGTATCCCGAGAAGACATTGCTGCTCGGCGTGTAGGTCGGACTGTAGGTATTCTGCCCGCGGCGAGACACACCGCGAGACCCTCTATACGTATCAACCATTATCGAGAACTCCCAAAGGCCACATCAGGGCTGGCCCCCGTCGCCCGCAGCCAGTCGGTCCAGGTCCCGTTGTAGGTTCCCTGCGCCACCGCAATCTGATATTGCGCCGCCTGATCCTGAAGCCAGATGACATACCCATTCAGCACATCATTCGGAACCGAGGCCGCCACCGCCGTCGCCCATTCATTGATCCACGCCGACGGATCGGTCGCAATCTTCTGCGGATCACCAAAGATGCCCGCATATCGTGGATCGGACTCATCCAGATTCATCATCGCGGCAGAGATCTCGCCCGGCGTGATATAGGCCCCGCCTGGACGCGAGATGTCATTCATGAACTGGTTCGTCCAGTTCATGCGATCGTTGTACGCCGTGAGACTGTCGCCAGATCCCCCGAGGAGCATGGAGAGCACCGGCGCCGAATCCAGCTCGTTCGCCATCGCCGCAGTCTGACCGCTATAGCGATTCGTGCCATTCGAGTCAGCCCATAGCTGGAGCAGGGCGTTTGGATTCGCCAGAATCTCCGCGGCCATGCTCTGGGAGACACCCCACGGGTTGCCCCCCGAGAAGCTCTCATCCCCCGCGGTCGTGTCACCACCGCCACCGCCACCACCATCGCCGGTATTCCCCGGATCAGACGCCGATGGCGTATTCCCGAAGCCATATCGCTCGGCGAGCGCGGCCGCGTCCCCGATCTTCGATCCCGGCGGCGCCGTGTAGGCAGCGTAACTGTCCTGCTGCCAGGCCGGATCACTCGCCGCATCCTTCGCCTTCTTCTCCGTCTGAAGACGCTGTTGCGTCGAAGCTGGAAGGGCAGGAATCGTCGGAGTTGGCGCCTGCTGCATCGCCGAGGCCATGTCCCCACCGTCTGGATTCGGGTCCATGCTGGACGACGCCACCGTCCACGCGGTACTCCCTCCGGGCAGTCCGCGAGTCCAGACCTTGCCACTCTCGTCACGAACCACGTAGCCACCAGGAGTTCCACCGATCCGTAGCGGGGTCGTGTTCTTGTTGATGTTCCCCTGCGCGCTCATGTCCGTCGCCGGCGTCACCTCCTGCACACGGCCGTCGTCATAGCGCAGATAGACACTCCCGTCCTTGCGACGGTAGAGCTGCGGGTATCCGGGGTTCTTTTCCCCAAGCGGGGTATCTGCCGCATTCAGCGGTCCACTACCAGCCATTCAATCCTCTTACATCATTCCGGCAAAGCCGCCATTACCCGGACCGGACGGACTGCCCGGCCCCTGATCCACCATCGGCTGCGACGCCCCCTGGAAGGTCTCCGGACCACCGCCACCCTCTCCAGGAGCGCCCATGCCCCCACCAGGGCCACCCATCATCGCCATCTGCGCCTGCATCATCTGCGGGATGATGACGGTCGCGATATAGGCCATGTACGCGTCAATGTTTCCGCTCTGAAGCAACGCCTGCGGGAAGAGCACCAGCTCCAGCATCTTCGGGTTCGTCTGCGCATCCTCGGAGAGAATCTGCTTCCACATCAGCTGCGGATTCGGCACATTCATCTCTTCCATCGCGTGGCTTCGGCTCCAGATCTTCTCGCGCACCGCCATGCTCGCCACATTCACCATCGCCGTCATGTTCTGAAGTGCGATGCTGTGCAGCCGAACCTTCGGCCGCGATCCAATGGCGAGGATGATGTCCCGCGTCAGCGAGGGGGCCTTCTCTTGCTCCGCAGGAATGTTCACGTCCCGCATCCCGATGTCGAAGGCCGCCGGAATCTCCGATCCGGGGAAGCTCACTCCCATCATCTGCGCAAGCTGCCCGAGCGGCGGCGACTGCACCCCCGGATTCGTCGCCGCACTCGCTTCGTAGTGACGACGCTGCACCGGAATGGGGTAGGCCCCACCAATGTCATCCACGATCAGGTGACCAACGTCCCGGTACTGACGCGCGGCCATGTCGATGATCTCCGCAAGATGCAGCTCGATGTCCGTGATGACCGGCTGAATCCGATCCTTCGCCGCGGCAATCAGACTCTCAACCGCGAATCCCGAAACATTGCTGCCCTCGCTCGCACCGAACACCTGGTCCGGCAACATGCCCTTCACCCGCTGCTCGCGCAGGTTCGTCAGCACCGGCCCCATATCCGTGGACTTCGTGTTCGCCAGAAGCGGCGTCACCCGCTCGCCCGGTCGCCCCTTGTTCGAGGCACCACTCCGGAAGTCGATCTCCTGCGCCGGTCCCTCATAGGCCGATTCAATCCAGACTGGTGGCTCCAGACTCTGCTTCAGGCTCGTCATCGAGAGGGACATCACCGATTCCTCTTGCCTGATCACCGGCTTCATGTGATGGAAGAAGCTCAGCCCCTTGTGCACCATGTCCGCCTGTTCGCCAAACCCGGTGTGCCCCGCCAGAATCTCCCGAGCCGTGTACTCCTTCTTCCGGTCCGGCGTTCCCGCATTCCCCAGCTCACCCGTTCCCACCGTGTAGATGAACGGAACGTAGCCCAGTTCATGCGCCGTCACCGGCAGCACCGTCACGCCATCAAACTCAACATAACGATACCAGGGGTCCCAATACTCCTTCAGCGTGCCGATATGGTTGAGGTCCGCGTCGATCTCCCGCTTGGCGTAGTGCTTGCGAAAAGCCGCGTCGAGATTCCGATCGTCGGTATCGAACGTCTGGAGCACCCGATCGAGCGTCTCTTCATAGACACAGCTGACACGAACCAGACCGCGCTTGGTGCCAAACGTCGGGAAGACCGTCGCCGGATCATAGAGTCGGTAGTCCCACGGGAAGTCGGGATCGGCCGTATCCGGCAGAACGCGACTGACGATCCGGCCGTACACCAGGCGAGAGAAGGCCATATCCCACTTCAGGTCAGCATTGCCGCCGAACCGGTGGTACTGATTGATCGTCTCCTCGAAGAACTTGGCCCAGTCTTCCATGATCTGGGCATACTCCTCCTCTTCCTCCGTGCTCCATGCCCACTGCACCTGCGTCTCGATCGCATGGATCATGTTCGCCACCTTGTCCACCTGGATGGACGCCTCGGTGCTGGTGAAGAGCTCAATGTCTGTCGGGTCCAGGCTGTCGAAGATCGTCGAGTTCTCCTTGCGATAGAACCGCAAGTCGTCAAGGAACCGCTGCACCAGACGCTGGAACTTCATCTCGTCACTCGTGATCGCCGACTGGCACTGAGCAACGCTCGGCTTTCGGATGTTTGTGGGTGTCCCGTTGGCACCGAACTTGATCCACTTCGGGTAGATCGGCATCAGGTCATCCACCATCCCCATCACCAGTTCTTCAGGCGAGGGCGGGGGAGGGGGTGGGCCCATTGGTACACCAGTACCAGGAACCCCCGTCACCGGGTCGGGCACCCCCATCGGATCAGGCATCCCGCCCATCTGTCCCGGCGGCATCCCCGGCTGCGGCGGCACACCCATACCCCCGGCCGGCGGGAGCGGCGCCCCCTGCGGCGGGGTCGGCTGCTGTTCAGGCGGAATTACTCGGTCAACCATTGATTCTGTACTCGTTCAGGAGCGCGGCGGCGGCCGGCCATACCCGGAAGCCGCGGGGCAAGAAAAGATCGTCGGGCGCTGCTCGGTTCACCTCGCGGCTGCAATGCGCCTCCCGTGCTATGCACGATGTAGGCCGCCACATACTCCAGGGCCGTCGTGAAGTGGCTCGTCTGGTCGTGAACCGGACGCTGCACCTCATTCACTGGCTGGGAGCTGTTGCGGCGCTGCGGGAACTTGTTGTTCTGGATCGCCTCCAGCACGCGCAGTGCGCCAGGCGTATCCGCAAACTCGATGTCGGGGAGGATCTGCGAGAGCGCATCGCGCCGGTCCTTGTAGGTGTTCATGCTCGGCGGGTTCGGCAGAACCGTGATGCCGAAGTCGTTGTAGAGCTTGCTCCACGCAGACGTTCCGGACGTAATCTCCGTATTCGCCCCATGCCGGTCACCGACGAACAGGCCGCGCCACAGGCGGTACTCCATGATCCAGCGTGCAATACGCCGCGCTTCCATGTCGTATTCGTACCTGCCTGGCAGCTCTCCCTTCAGGAGGTTTCCATAAAACGCAATAGTCTGGTGGGAGTTCGAGTAGCCGTCCAGCACAATGAGCCGATTCGAGTTCCGCTCACGCTGAGTCCAGACAATGGCGAACTCGTCGTCATATCCATCATCAAGCCCCGTAATGACCAGCCCCTCCGTATCTCGGTAGGTAAAGCCGGCCGGGGTCTTCTTCCGCGCCTCCGGGTAGACCCAGCCACTCAGGCCTGCCCACGGATTCATCATCACCTCACGCTGGAACATGTCATGTCGCATCGTCCGACGCGTCTCTTCCAGCCAGGCCTGATCGCGACCAGGCACGCAATCCCACGGCATCTCGAAGATGATGGGCTGCGACCCTTCCCATCCGTTGATCCCGTGAACCATGTCCCAGAAGTCTGTACTCACCTCGATGTTGTGT
>Ga0164243_10000993_pt1 | contig 49343 bp, 35 predicted proteins | sample OricompcompostOP_FD_108781 | JGI IMG/M metagenome (GOLD analysis project Ga0164243, IMG submission 108781) | Organic Plus compost microbial communities from Emeryville, California, USA - Original compost - Organic plus compost (OP) | ecosystem: Engineered > Solid waste > Mixed feedstock >... | reverse complement strand
GGTGAAAATCCGAGCGTTAAGTTCATATCAAAAGTTTTTTATTACAGAAGCGTAGTGGGAGCAGAGTTGCTCTACGGTGCGTACGAGTTCATCGTTCAGGTTTTTAACGGCGGTTGGTATTTGCCATTTTGATTTATCCCTGATTTCCACGTAGTTAGATATGCTCCTTATTTGAAGGAAAGGAATATTTTCCTGCAGGCAGGCATAGTGAAAGGCGGCGCCTTCCATGCTTTCCGTATCCGGTTTGTATTTGGCTTCCAGCTGGGCGATGGTGGGAGCGCTGCCGCTCACCCTGTTCACGGATATGCCGGAGGCGGTGGGCAGCTCCTGCGCGAGTGGCCATGCCCGGAAGGTGTTGACCAGGCTGGCGCCGGTGAATGGGTGCTGGGATTGCTGCCAGAGGTTTATATCAAATAAATCTTTAAACTGATCATTGTCTTCTGCGCCGAGGTCCGCCAGGTGTTCCCGTTCTACGGCCACCACGGCGCCCAGGTGCCAATCCTTCCGGAAAGTGCCGCAAATGCCGGCCTGTATCGCCACATGCGGCGTATGCAGGGTGAAATACTTCCCGAGGCTGAAAGCGGTGTGCATCATGCCTATGCCGGCAATGAGCACATCTACTTCGCATCCGGCGAGCCTGAACCGGTGATCGGACACCTGCTGGCTATGTTGCTCCAGGTATTGCAGAAAGGGCTTAATTTCCAGTGTAGTAGCCGCTGTAACCAATATTTTCATGCGATAAAAGTACGGCAAAATCAGGTTTTTGAAGTGTAAAACAATTGACAGGAATAAGGATAATTGGATTCCCTCGCGGAATAGTGGTATTTTTGCGAAAATTTTGTTGCAATAATGATTTATTTAACGCGAGTAGAGAACTTTAATGCAGCGCATAAGTTATCTAACCCGAACTGGAGTGCAGAAAAGAACGAAGAGGTATTTGGAAAATGCGCCAACGCAAATTGGCATGGACATAATTACGAACTGCATGTGACGATAAAAGGCAATCCGGACCCTGAAACCGGGTTTGTTTTCAATGCCAAAACTTTGGGAGTACTCATCAAGGATGTGATCATTGAGAAGATTGACCACCGTAACCTGAACCTGGACGTAGATTTCATGGCAGGTAAGTTCACCTCTGCCGAAAACCTGGCTATCGCCATCTGGGACCAGCTGGCACAGCACCTGCCTGCCGAAGTACAGCTGCATTGCATTAAGTTGTACGAAACCCCGCGCATTTACGTGGAGTACTACGGAGGTAAATAATGCGCCTGGCCTGCGCAGGCAAGCAATTTTCGAACTAAAACATATAAGGATGGCGTATAATAAGATTGAAAGCTATGACGAAAAGATCACGGCCGATCTGATGGATAACTACAAGCGATGCCTGGAACTGTTGGGGGAAGACTCGGAAAGGGAAGGTCTTGAAAAAACGCCGGAACGTATGGCTAAAGCCATGCAGTTTTTAACGCAGGGCTATCAGCAGGACGCAAGGGAAATACTGCTGGGCGCCCGGTTTACCGAAGCTTACAGCGAAATGGTGATAGTGAAGGATATTGAACTGTATTCGATGTGTGAACACCATATGCTGCCTTTCTTCGGCAAAGCGCATGTTGCCTATATTCCTAACGGTTATATCACCGGCTTGAGCAAAATTGCCCGCGTAGTGGATGTATTTGCCCGCCGCCTCCAGGTGCAGGAACGCCTTACCCACCAGATCCTGGACGCTATCCAGGAAGCGCTGGAACCACAGGGCGTAGCCGTTGTGATCGAAGCGCAACACCTCTGCATGATGATGCGCGGTGTACAAAAGCAAAACTCGATCACTACCACCTCCGCTTTCAGCGGCCAGTTTGCAGACGGTACCACCAGGGCCGAATTCCTCAAACTGATTGGCAAATAGTATTTGCTCCCCGTTGCACCTCTTTTTAAATGAACGCTGCCCGCCGGTAGCGTTCATTTCATTTTTATGCCCGGTTTTTCTTTTATTTGCAAACTGAAAAATCAAGGCAGTCCGTGATTTTGTTATAAATTAATAGATTGTATATTTGATATAATTTTAATTCGACTTTAAACTTATAACATAACCAAACATGAAGCATGCTTACGTATTCCCCGGACAAGGTTCCCAGTTTCCGGGTATGGGCAAAAACCTGTATGACACCAACGAAAAAGCAAAAGAGCTGTTCGAGCGCGCCAACGAAATTCTCGGCTTCCGCATTTCCGACATCATGTTCAGCGGTACGGAAGAAGACCTGAAACAAACCAAAGTAACCCAGCCGGCAGTATTCCTGCATGCGGTCATCGCATTCCTCTGCACGGAGCATGGCCAGCCGGATATGGTGGCAGGTCACTCCCTGGGCGAATTTTCCGCACTGGTAGCCAACGGTACGCTGTCGTTCGAAGAAGCGCTGAAACTGGTCGCCATCCGCGCCAATGCCATGCAGAAAGCATGCGAGCTGCAACCATCTACCATGGCCGCTATCCTGGCACTGGACGATGCTAAAGTAGAAGAGATCTGCGCTGCCGTTACCGCCGAAACCGGCGAAGTAGTAGTAGCGGCTAACTATAACTGTCCTGGCCAGCTGGTGATTTCCGGCACGGTGAAAGGCGTGGAAATTGCCTGCGAGAGAATGAAGGCCGCCGGCGCCAAACGTGCGCTGGTACTGCCGGTAGGCGGCGCTTTCCACTCTCCGCTGATGGCCCCTGCCAAAGAAGAGCTGAAAGCGGCGATCGAAACCGCTACCTTCAACACGCCATCCTGCCCTGTTTACCAGAACGTGGTGGCTAAAGCGGTGACCAACCCTGCTGAGATCAAACAAAACCTCATTGATCAGCTCACCGGCGCTGTAAGATGGACACAGTCCGTACAGGCTATGGTGGCTGACGGCGCAGGCGAATTTACGGAAGCAGGCCCTGGTAAAGTGTTACAGGGACTCGTGCAGAAAATCCATAAAGACGCTGTGGTGAACGGTATTGAGAATAAATAATACGAGCGATATTTTGCAAAAAGAGCGGAACCTCAGGTTCCGCTCTTTGCGTTTATGCGTAGTGGATAGCCGGTATTTAAATGGCCGCTACCATCTCGTATTGCGAAAGGTAATTATTGAGTCCTGCCTGCTCCAGAAAGCGGCAGATCCCGGGAAAGCGGTCGTCGATATTAATCACGGTGAGCGTGCCTGGCAGGGCGGATGCGGTATGTTTCAGCAGGGCATTACCTACGCCGCTGCGCCGGTATGATGGACTAACCCCAATGCTCCTGACCCGGCGGGTCAATACATTTACCGCAATAAAACCAATGACTTGCCCGTCCTGCACGGCTTCCCAGACGGTGGTCGTCTTTTCCCGCCGGGCGCTGGACAATAAATTGCACCAACTGGGTTCCATGTCCAGGAAGGTATGGTATAAAGCCCAGGCAGGCTGCGATTGCTCGCGTATCATCACGGGAGCGGCCGGCAGTCCGGCCCTGATATCTCCCTTAAAACATTCCAACACCCTGTTTTTTTCAAACCCGCTGTTCTTATATGCCTTAATCGCTGGCAGGTTCGTGGAAATTACTTCCAGCACGATCCTGCGTATGCCGGCATCCTGGTAGCGGGGAATAAAGGTTTTGTACATCTTTTGCACAAGGTGCTGCCCGCGGAAGGCCGGTATTACGCCGGTGCCGCCGTTATAGAGCACCGTGGGCGCAGCTTTATCGTCCACCCCGTGAAGGATGAATGCGCCCAGTTCCGGCCCGTTAAAGGCGCCTATGGACCATTCCAGGCTGGTGTTCTCCCCCTGGAATTTTTCCTCCATTACGGGAGGCGTAAGGTTAACCGGAACTATGTAGTCGCTGAAGGCCAGGTTAAACGTTTGGCAGAGGCCTGCAACCGGCTGCCCCTGCAGGTCATGGAAGTCGCTCAGGTATATCATAACAACAAGGATATAGCCAATATTAACAAGTAAGCGCCATATACAGGTGATGAATTATACGAACGGAAAAAATTACTTCATTTCTATGCTGACGTTGATCCACTCCGGATCAAACTTAGCCTGGAACTTTTTGTAGAAGTTGATGGCCGGTTCATTCCATTCCAGTACCTGGAATACAATACCGCTGAATTGTTTCTCTTTCGCTTCCTGAAACAGTTGCTCAAACAGCATCTGCCCGATCTTCTTCCCTCTCCATTTTTCGGTAACGATGATATCTTCCAGGTAGAGACGACTACCCTTCCAGGTGGAATAGCGGACGTAGTAAAGGGCAAAGCCCACGATCTGCCCGTCCACTTCGGCGACAAATGCCTTCCAAACGGGGTTGGGGCCGAATCCGGCCTGTTCAAAATGTTCCAGCGTCACCGTTACTTCCTGCGGGGCTTTTTCATATTCCGCCAGTTCGCGGATCAGTTCCAGCAGGCGCGGACAATCTTCTTTACGGGCTACTCTCAGCGATATATTCTCCATAATAGTCGTTATTTGTACCAGGCAAATATCGGTGCTGGCAAATTGAATAACAATATTGTAAATTGAAGGATTTTTCGGGAGATATTAATCCTGCTGTTTATGAAACCAATCTTACAGCGTTACGCTTCCTATCATCTCTGGGCCAATAAGGAACTGGTCAGCGTTTTGGCAAAACTTACTCCGGAACAGGCGACACTCAACCTGGGCGGCAGTTTTGAAAATATGCGTGCCCTGGTATGGCACGCCTGGGACGCGGAAAGTACCTGGTACCAGCGGCTGCAGCTGGAAGAGAAAGTGATCAGGCCATCGGAGCAATTTACCGGCAGCTTTGCGGAAGGCTGCGCCGCCTGGCTGCGGCAGTCGGCCCTGCTGGCGGACTGGGTTGCCGCCGCTACGCCGGCCCGCATCGATCACATCGTTGCCTTTACCCGGCAGAAGAACCAGCATTTTAAAATGCCGGTGGCGGATATTATCATGCACGCCTGCAACCATGCCACCTTTCACCGGGGGCAAATGGTGTTTATGCTCCGGCAGCTGGGCATCACCCGGATACCTTCTACAGATTTCAGCACGTTTAGTCTGAAGAAATAGCGGGTTTTAATAAGCATTATATTATTTTTGAACTTACATTATCACATATAAGTATGAACGCGGCTTCTTTTTATGCGAAGGCCCCAAGGCACCTGGTGGCTGTGGACTGTATCATCTTCGGGTTCGATGAGGGTAAGCTCAAATTGTTGGTCATTAAACGTAAAGTGGCGCCTATGGCCGGCGAATGGTCGCTCGTAGGAGGCTTCGTACAGCCGGACGAAAGCACGGACGATGCTGCCGCCCGGGTGTTGAAGCTGACCACCGGTTTGGATGATATCTACATGGACCAGCTCCATTGCTACGGGGATGTGAACCGCGATTCAGGCGCAAGGGTTATCTCTGTTGCCTATTACGCACTCATCCGCATCAAGGATCATGATAAGCCACTGGCCCAGGAGCACGGCGCTCACTGGCTGGAGCTGGAAAATATGCCGGAACTCATTTTCGACCATAAGAAGATGATCGAGGACGCGCTGGTTAAGCTGCGGGACAATGCGCAGTTTCACCCCATCGGCTTCGAGCTGCTGCCGCAAAAGTTCACCCTGTCCCAACTCCGCAGCCTATACGAAGAGATTTACGGCCGGACGCTGGACAAGCGCAACTTCCGCAAGAAAATCCTTTCCCTGGATGTGATGGAGAAGCTGGACGAAAAGGATAAAACCTCTTCCAAAAAAGGCGCGCACCTGTACCGCTTCGATCCGGAGAAGTACGAACAGCTCAAGAAGAAAGGGCTGGTATTCGAAATTTAAGGCCAACATTCATTTTTTATTCCTGTTCATTTTGTTCATTTTGCCGATCAGGCGAAGCAAACCCTGATTTTCATCCATTTTCGCATTTTTTTGATTATTTTGAGTCATGCAATAAACCATGCATGTTCGAGTTGCTTCCATATCTAAAGAAAACTCCGTTAGTACTTTTATTTCTGTTGTTTTTTTTCCAGGACTCGAAGGCGCAACAAGCGGAGATAGTCCGTGCTAAAACATTGCTGCAACAGGTTCGGGACAGTACTTCCTATGTGGATGTGCTGAACAGGCTGACTATGCTTTACCAGGCCTGCCAGCTGGACAGTTGCGGACGTTATGCGAACGAGGCCATGCAGGTAGCCAGCAGGCAGCATTACACCACCGGCCTTACGGTGGCGTTGAAAAACCTTGGTAGCTATTACGCGTTTAAACCTAACCGTTATCTCTCCTATCTTTTTTATAATGAATGCCTGGCGAGCGCCAGGGAATCGGGCGACCTGGCCAACGAAGCCATGGCGCTGATGAACATCAGCATTTACCACCAGTACCTGGGCCAGCGCGCCGACGCCGTGAAGATGGCGGATACGGCCATGGCTATACTGAATAAAACGGGCAACGACTCCATCCGCACGCTGGTACTGGCCAATTATTACTCCATCCATTACAGTGATACTTCCCTGGCAGCACGCACGGCAGCAGTCGACGCGCTGGAGGAAGCCGCCGTACTGGCCGTCAAATACAATGATTACCGGCAGATACTGTACACCCGCCTGTTTAAGGCCAACGAACTGCAGCGCAACGGGCAGCTCAACGATGCCATGCAGGTGATACAGCAGGTGGTGGACTCCTCCAAAACCTCCGGCCTTAACTACCTCGTTGTATATGGAGATTTGATGCTGGCAGGTTATAAAACAGCGCTCAAACAGCCGGATAGTTTGCAGTACAGCCGGGAAGCGCTGGAATATGCCCTCAAAGGCGGCTACCTGGGCCTGATGCGCCCCACGGTGATGCAGTTGTACGCCAACAGTATGGCGGTAGGGGATACCGGGCGGGCCGACTATTACGCGGGCTTGCTGTGGCGGATTTTGGAGCAGGAACGTGCCGTAAAAAAGGACGGAGCCACGATTTACATGAATTTTGCATCTGCCGACAGGCAAATAGATAGTATGCGTATGCAACATGCGCACCAGCACCGGCTCCTGCACAAAAAGAACCTGGAAAATATTTACTGGCGCTACCTGCTGATATTTTTGCTGGCTGTGCTGATCCTGCTGACGTCCCTGCTGATACACGTGTTCCAGATCTACCGGATGTCGCGCTCCAACAGCCGCAAGCTGGCCTTTATGCAGCGGGAGCTGGAACAGAGCACGGCCCAGATGCGCGTAAACGATGATTTCAAAAACAAGCTTATCTCCTTAATAGCGCATGATTTCAGGAGTCCGCTCAACAACATCATCAGCATCAGCACCTTTGTAAAAGACGATACCATATCCCCGGAAGACGCCCGGGATATGATACTACAGGTAGACGCCCGGGCCCGCAACACCCTGCAGGTATTTGACGGTATCCTGCGGTGGATGAAGACGCAGCTCACCGGGTTTAGCTACCAGCCCAAACCCTACCTGGTGAAGGACCTGATTACCACCACTGCCAATAACATCCAACACCTGCTGACGGATAAAAACCTGCAGCTGGTAATAGACGAATCCACCAACGTGGCCGTGTACGCTGATTTTGAGATGATACAGTTTGTGAACAGGAACCTCCTGCACAACGCCACCAAGTTCTCCGCTTCGGGGAAGAAGATAACCGTAACGGCTACACGTAAAGGTGAGATGGTGACAGTGGCTGTCAGCGATGAGGGCAGCGGTATTGATCCTGCCGTGCTGCCGGGATTGTTTTCCGTGGAGCAAACTGCTGCAGCCAAAGGGCGCAAGGGGAAAGGCGCGGGAATTGCGCTGATCATCTGTAAAGATTTTATTGAAAAAATGAACGGCGTCATCGGGGCGGAAAATAACGTTGGCAGCGGCGCCACCTTTTTTTACACTTTACCTTTAGTCACCGTGAATGATGATGCGGACAACCGGTAAAATATATCGCCCGGCGTTGCTGCTGCTGTTGATGACAGCGGCCCTGCAGGCGTTTGCCCGCCCTTATCCTGACTCGCTTACCCGGGAAAAAATCTACCAGATGGCGCTGGCGGCCGATACCATTACCGATAGTATCGATTACCTGCAATACCTCGTAAAAGAGCGGGCGGCCGAGGCATTGGCGCGGAAGAATACCCTGCAGCAGGAACAGTTGCAACAGCGCATACAGGATAAGAAAAATACCCAGCTGCTCACCATAGGCGTGATTTCAGTGGCTATCCTGTTGGTGGTGCTGATCCTGACCCGTTATTACCATTTCCGCAATTCGCGCAGGCAGGAGCAGCAACTGGCGAGAGGCTATGCGGAAATTTCGGAAAAGAATGCTGAACTAAAGGCCACGGATGAATTTAAAAATAAGCTGATCACCATTATAGCCAATGATTTCAGGGAACCCTTGCTGCATATCACCACGGTGGCTAAAAAGCTGGAACAGGGCGGTATGGGCAGGGAGGAGATGCTGGCGGAAATGGAGCAGATTGGCGTATCGTCCCACAAGACACTGGATGTATTTGATTATGTGCTGCGCTGGATACAATTGCAGCTGGCAGGGTACACCTATACCCCGGTTACCTGCAGGTTAAGGGAGATGATGAACTACCTGTCAGACAACCTGAATTATATGGCCGGCGATGCTGCGCCCCGGGTCGTAGACAGGATACCTGATGATACTACCGTGCTGGCAGATACGGAGATGTTACAGTTTGTGCTGAGGCAGATATTACTGGCGGCCAACCGGCATGGGCTGCCCGGCAGCCTCGTAATTGCGGACGCCTGGCCGGATGATACCAGGGTGCGCATTACGGTAGCCCTTGATGCCGGGGACCAGGCCAGGGACGTGGCGGAGAGCCTGTTTGCCTGGCAGCGGGATACCGCGGCGCTGGGATTGGCCGTAAGTAAGGACTTTGCGGTCAGGATGAAGGGGGATATCCTGGTAGAAGTAAGTGGCAACAGGTACATTACTCTCACCCTGCTGCTCCCGGCTTCCGGATAATTTATGGCCGGCGCAACTATTTCACGTGTCCGGACGTATTCTATTAAACGCCTAATACTCCACTGTATGCATATACGAAAGCTTTTTCCCGCCTTGTTTATGACGGTATTTTTAGCCGCCTGCAGTAATAACGATGACGACGTGGTGGCTCCGCCGGTAGACCCGAATGCGCCGTCGTCCGGGACCTGGAAAGTAGCCTTGTTCTCCGAGCGGAATGAGGACAAGACCAGTGACTTCAACGGCTATACGTTTACGTTCAGCAGCACGGCAGTAGCGTCCGCTGTGAAAGGAAGCGTAACGACCAACGGCAGCTGGAGCATTACGAATAACAGCTCCCGGTTCAATATTGATTTCGGCGCGAAGTCGGACGCCAATAAGCCATTGGGCGAGCTGACGGACGACTGGCGTATCATCAGCGTGACCAGCACCAGGATACAGCTGGCGGATGACAATACATCCAGCGCGGAGGTACTGACGTTTACGCGGATTTAACCGGTTATAAAAATAAAGGGGCTGATCAAAGCGTGTGCTTTGGTCAGCCCCTGTTTTATTCAAACATTTTTTCAGCTCAGTACTTACTGCACCTTATCGCCGTCGTATGCCCATTTGATATAGCTGGAACCCCAGGTGAAACCACCGCCGAATGCAGCGAGGATGATGTTGTCACCTTTTTTGAGTTGTTTTTCGTAGTCCCAGAGGCAGAGCGGAATAGTACCTGCGGTGGTGTTGCCATAACGATGAATGTTCATCATCACTTTTTCGTCCGGCAGGTTGATGTATTGTGAAGTAGCGTTGATAATGCGTTTGTTGGCCTGGTGCGGTACTAACCACGCGATGTTATCGGCGGTGAGGTTATTGCGTTTCATCACATCCCCGGCTGCTTCCGCCATGTTGGAAACGGCGTATTTAAACACCATTTTACCTTCCTGGTACACGAAATGTTCGCGGCTTTGCACGGTTTCGAGGGAAGCAGGTTTTACGGAGCCGCCAGCTTTCATGTGCAGGTATTCGCGACCATGACCATCGCTTTTCAGGATGCTGTCGATCAGTCCGTAGCCTTCTTCATTTGGTTCGAGCAGTACGCCACCGGCGCCATCACCGAAGATGATGCAGGTAGTTCTGTCTGTATAGTCAATGATGGAACTCATTTTGTCGGCGCCGATCACCATTACTTTTTTATAACGGCCGCTTTCGACAAAGCGTGCACCTGTGTCCAGCGCATAGAGGAAACCGGAACAGGCAGCGCTGATATCAAAACCGAATGCGTTTACAGCCCCAATTTTATCAGTAACTACGTTGGCAGTAGCCGGGAAGGTCATATCTGGTGTAACAGTTGCAACTATCAGCAGATCAATTTCCTCAGGGGAGATGCCTCTTTTCTTGCAAATTTCTAAAGCTACAGGCACACACAGATCGGATGTGCCTTTACCTTCACCCTTCAGGATCCTTCTCTCAGAAATTCCAGTGCGGGTAAGAATCCACTCGTCTGTTGTGTCGACTAATTTCTCCAGTTCCTTATTGGTAAGAACATAATCCGGAACATAGCCACCCACCGCTGTAATTGCGGCTGTAATTTTATTCATATGAACTAAATGTGTGTTTAAATCGAGGCGTAAAAATACGACATAAAGCAATATTTCCTAAAAAAGTCGCATATGATGCAATCCTGAAGGTTGACAATCCGTTAAAAGTTAGCATCTTTGCCGGTATTTCGGGAGATCTGAAATGCATATTTTTCCGTAAGTTTTTACTAAATTACTGAACCTTTACCTTCTATGATCGCTTATTTGAATGGCAGACTGGCTTACAAATCGCCCGCAATGGTGCATATTGACATCAACGGAGTGGGGTACGAAGTCCAGATAAGTTTGAATACCTATTCCCGTATTCAGGATCTGGAAGCCTGCAAGCTGTTAACCTGGTTACACGTAAAGGAAGATGGCCATACGCTGTACGGCTTTTTTGACGAATCTGAAAGAAGCCTTTTCCTGTTGTTGATCAGTGTTTCCGGAATAGGCGCCAGCACGGCCAGAATGATGTTGTCTTCTCTTCAACCGGAAGACATTACCCGGGCTATCATGATGGAAAACGAGAAAATGCTCGAAAGTGTAAAGGGGATCGGCGCCAAAACAGCCAAACGCGTCATCCTTGAGCTGAAAGACAAAGTGAAGAAAGGGAAGGAAAATCCTATACATTTATCTTTACCTGTAAACAATACAATCCAGGAAGATGCGTTAAATGCACTGGTGACATTGGGAATTGCCCGTAACATGGCAGAAACGGCAATCACGAGAGTTATGAAAAGCGATCCACTATTGCAAAACTTGGAAGAGTTGATCAAAAAAGCTCTGAAAAGCCTATAATTACGATTATACCTCTATAAAAACCTATTTTTTTGGCTATAAAGACATATTACGGTGTTTTTGCAGTAATAGGAATAGTATCTTTTATCATTGTTGACACTGCCGCCAGGGACCGTTCAGGAGGAATGCACTTGTCCACTGCTGTGAACGAAGCCCGGGTTTGGGAACAGGATACCACTGTTCCGGCAAAAACTACCCCGGACTCAACCAAATCGAAAAAAGATACCTTGAAATATCCCTTGCAGGACAGACGAGGCCCCAGCATCACCGATCCGGCCCCGTCCAAAACTGCTTTGGACCTCAAAGACCCTGCAAATATCAACAAGACCGTTGAATACGACCCTGTAACAAAACAATACACCATTACCGAGAAAATCGGTAACCAGTACTATCGCAACCCTACTTATATGAGTTTTGACGAATTCTATAAGATGCAGGCAAGGCAAAGCGAGCAAAACTACTGGCAAAAAAGAGCTTCTACCCTCGGCAACCTTAACCAGAAAGGGAACGGCCCCACCATGTACAGCGGCAACAACCTGTTTGACAGGCTGTTTGGCGGCAGCAAAGTGGATATTAAGCCACAGGGAAGCCTGGACCTCACCTTCGGCTACCAGGGCCAGAATATCAAAAACCCCGTACTCGTTGAACAGGCCCGCAGAAACGGCGGTTTCAACTTCGACATGGGGATCAACATGAACGTAACGGGTAAGATCGGGGAGAAACTCAAGATACTTACCAACTACAATACCCAATCCGCCTTCGATTTCGAAAACCAGATCAAGCTGGAATACACCGGCTACCCCGACGAAATTATCAAGAAGATCGAAGCCGGTAACGTGAGCTTCCCCCTCCGCAGCTCCCTCATCTCAGGGGTGCAATCCCTGTTCGGGGTGAAAACGCAGCTGCAGTTTGGCCGCCTCACCGTTACCAGCGTGCTCTCCAACCAAAAGTCCCAGAAACAGAACCTCCAGCTTAAAGGAGGTACCATGGTGCAGGACTTCAACGTGAGGGCGGATGAGTACGAGGATAACCGGCACTTCCTCCTGGCGCAGTTCTTCCGGGATACCTTCAACTACGCCATGCGTAAACTCCCCATTATCCAATCCCTGGCCAATATCACGAGGATTGAGGTGTGGGTGACGAATAAAACAGGGGTGACCACCCAAACGCGCGACATCGTGGGTTTGATGGACCTGGCCGAGCATTCACCCTTTAATAAGGACCTCGCAGTGCTGACCACCAACCGCCTGCCGGACAATAACGTCAACGACCTTTACCAGAAACTGATCAGCGATCCCAGCAGCCGCGCCACAGGAACGGCCGTCAGCCGGCTCCTGGCCCTGGGGCTATCCCCGGTTTCCGAATTTGAAAAAACATTCGCCCGCAAGCTCGACTCCACGGAGTACACCGTTAACAAGCAGCTGGGCTTCATCTCCCTGAATCAGCAACTGCAGCCGGATGAAGTCCTGGCTGTCGCGTTTCAGTACACCTACAACGGGAAGGTGTATAAAGTGGGGGAATTTTCACAGGACGTACCCCCGGATCAGAACAATTCCGCCAACCAGCCGGTACTCTTCCTCAAACTCCTGAAAGCTACTTCCGCCCGTCCGGTGCTCCCTATCTGGGACCTGATGATGAAGAACGTGTATAACACCGGCGGCTACGCGCTCAACAAGGAGGACTTCAAACTCGATATCTACTATAAGGATCCCGGTGCGGAAGGACGCCCGCCGAGCGATAAACGCTATATTCCTGATGCGCAGGGCAGCCTCGCAGGCGCGCCTATCATCACCATCCTCAACCTCGACCGCCTCAACAACCAGCTGGACCCTCAGCCGGATGGCGTGTTCGACTACGTGGAAGGCTATACGATCAACTCCCTGAACGGCCGCGTGATGTTCCCGATGCTGGAACCTTTCGGCAGTGGCCTGAAGCCGGCCTTCAACGGGGATGTGGCGCTGGAAAAGCAATACCTCTATAACGTACTCTACGATTCCATCAAAGTAGTGGCGCAACAATTCCCGCAGCTGAACAGGTACGTACTGCGCGGGTCCTACAAATCCGCCAGCTCCTCTGAAATCAGCCTGGCGCCTAACATTCCGCCGGGGTCTGTAACCGTAACCGCGGGCGGACAGCTGCTGCGTGAAAACGTGGATTATATCATTGACTATAACATGGGCCGCCTGAAAGTGATCAACGGCGGAGTACTCAATGCCGGCGTGCCTATCAACGTACAGTATGAAAACAACTCCCTCTTTGGCCAGCAGGTAAGGAACTACTTCGGTACCCGGTTCGATTACCTGGTGAATGATAAACTCAGCCTGGGAGGTACCATCGTACGTATGAGCGAGCGCCCTTACTACCAGAAGGTGAACTACGGGGACGACCCGATTAAAAACACCATGGTAGGCCTGGACGTGAACTATAACTCCGAATGGAAAGGACTCACCAAATTCCTGAACAAACTCCCGAACTATAATTCCACCACACCATCCAGCGTGATTTTCACCGGTGAGGTGGCAAGGTTGTTCCCCGGCCACAGTAAGCTGATCAACCAGCCTGGCAGCAAGGAAGGAACTACCTATATCGATGACTTTGAAGGGGTGAAAAGCGGGTATGACCTGAAGTTCCCGGCTACCAACTGGGCGCTGGCCTCCACGCCAAAAGGCGCTACCAATGCGGCCGGACAGGTAATGTTCCCGGAAGCGGAATACAATAACATCCTCGACTATGGTAAAAACAGGGCTAAGCTGGCCTGGTATATCATTGAGCCTACCCTGCAGCTGCCCAGATCGCCCAACCTGCCGGCAGGTATTGATGTACAGCAGCAATCCGACCCGCGCGTACGCCTGGTGTACCAAAGCGAGGTATTCAAAAATAAATCCACCGACTTCGGACAAAGCCAGTTGAGTACACTCGACCTTGCGTATTATCCGAAAGATCGTGGTCCGTATAACTTTACTGCCAACCAGATGTCCGTTGACCGCAACGGTAAACTGACGCAGCCGCAGACCCGTTGGGCGGGTATTATGCGCGCGCTGGATAACAGCGACTTCGAAACCGCAAACATTGAATACATCGAGTTCTGGATCCAGGATCCGTTCAACCACATGACCAACCCGGCCGGTGGCCAGTTGTACATCAACCTCGGTAACGTGTCCGAGGATATCCTTAAGGATTCCAAGAAATTCTTCGAGAACGGGTTGCCTAACCCTTCTGAAACCAATAAACTGGATTCCTCCAAATGGGGCCGCATTCCTAAGTTCCAGCAGCAGATCACCCAGGCGTTCGACAACGACCCGGCTATCCGCGCCTTCCAGGACGTAGGATATGATGGTTTGCAATCTGCGGATGAACAGCAGTTCTTCAAAAGTTATCTCGACACGATTGATATGGTCTTTGGAGCCAACTCGCCTATCGGGCAACAGGCTCACGTGGACCCCTCCAACGATAACTATAAGCATTACCGGGACGCTGCTTATAACGGTACCTCTATTCTCTACCGTTATAAAAACTATAGTAACCCGGAAGGTAACTCACCCGCTTCCAGTGGCAACTCCACTTACTCTTCCGCCGCAACGAATATTCCGGAGTCGGAAGACCTGAACAGGGATAACACCCTCAACGAAACGGAGGAATACTTCCAGTACCGGGTGGACCTGAAGCCGGATATGGTGGTAGGGCAGAACTACCTGGTGGATAAGATCCCGGCCAACGTGAAGCTGGCCAGCGGTAAAGACACCGTGGAGTACTGGTACCAGTTTAAAGTGCCTATCCGCCAGTATGACAGCAAGGTGGGTAACATCCCTGACTTCAAATCCATCCGCTTCATGCGTATGTTCCTTACCAACTGGCAGGACTCTGTGGTACTGCGTTTCGGTAAACTGGAACTGGTGCGCAGCCAGTGGCGTAAATACGATTATGAACTGAGAGCAGGCGATCCTGTGCCTTTGGATAACAGCGTTACTTTTAACCAGACCGCTGTTAACATTGAAGAGAACTCCAGCCGCCTGCCCATCAACTACGTACTGCCCAACGGCGTGGTACGTCAGAACACGATCAGTACAAACAATACTACACTTCAACTCAATGAGCAGTCGCTCTCCTTACAGGTTTGTAACCTGAAGGACGGGGACATCCGGGCGGTGTATAAAACCCTGAATATGGATATGCGTCAGTACAAAAAGATGCAGATGTATATCCACGCGGAAGGTTCAGGAAGCTCCATGGACCTGAAGGATGGGGACCTGCAGGCGGTGATCCGTATCGGTAGCGACTTTGTCAGCAACTATTACGAATACCGCATTCCGCTGAAGGTGACCAACCCGAATACGGGTAAGAGCGATCCAAACCAGATATGGCCGGAGCAGAATAATATGGAACTGGTGCTGGCTAACCTCAGTAAGCTGAAGCAGCTGCGTAATATGTGCGACTCCTGCTCGCCATTGCTGCCATACCCGGCCGTTCCTGTGAAGGATGAATATGGCGGCTATATGTCGATCGTTGGTAACCCGAGTTTGGGTGATTCCCGGACGATGATGATCGGTATCCTCAATACGAAAGACGATGGTTTACCGAAATGCGGGGAAGTCTGGCTCAATGAACTCCGCCTGTCCGACTTTGATGAAAAAGGAGGGTATGCGGCTTTAGGTAGGGTAGACGTTCAACTCTCCGACCTTGGTACCGTTTCGGTATCAGGAAATATGCACACGGCGGGCTTCGGAAATATAGACCAGCGCGTAAATGAACGTTTCCGCGATAATTTCCTCCAATACGATGCCGCTGCCAACCTGGATTTAGGGAAGCTGTTGCCAAAAACAGCGGCCATCTCCATTCCGGTATATGCCGGATACTCGCAATCGGCCAGCAACCCGGAATATGATCCATACGACCTTGACATCAAGCTGAAAGATAAACTTAGCCTGGCGCGGAGTAAGCATGAGCGGGACTCTATCCGCAAAAATGCGCAGGACTTTACTTCCATTACGAGCCTGAACTTTACCAACGTCAGGAAGATGAGTACCAAAAAAGGCAAACGCCAGTTGTGGGATATCGAGAACTTCGATGTGAGCTATTCGTTCTCACAAATCAACCGGCATAACCCGATCATTCAAAACGACGTGCTGACGAAGCACCGTGGAGGACTGGGCTATAACTTCTCCGGCGAACAAAAGTATATAGAGCCTTTCAAACGGTTGATCAAAACCAAAACGCACTGGCTGGACCTGGTGAAGGATTTCAACTTCAACTATGTGCCGAGCATCCTCAGCTTCCGGGCAGACATCTCCCGGCAGTTTGGCGCTACGCGGGTGCGTAACGTAGGCGGCGATACCAAATACCAGTTGCCGGAAACCTATAACAAGTACTTTACTTTCGACAGGTATTACAGTGTGAAGTGGGACCTGAGCCGCAGCATCAACTTCGAGTTCAACGCGGTGAACCGCGCCCGTGTGGATGAACCGGATGGCAGGATCAATACTTCCGAGAAAAAGGATACCCTTTGGAAAAACTTCTTCAGGGGAGGCCGTACCACTAACTATTCGCAAAACGCGAATATCCTGTACGTACTGCCTACTGCTAAGTTCCCGGCCCTGAGCTGGACCAGCGCCACTATTTCCTATGGTACGGAATACTACTGGAACGGGGCTTCCAGGCTGGCGCTGTATCTCGGTAACGCGATTGAAAATTCACAGACGAAGCGATTTACTACAGAGCTGCGCTTTACAGACCTCTATAATAAATTGAAATTCCTGCGCGCTATCAACAGCACACGCAGGCCATCCAACAACAATAACAACAAACAGCAAAACAATAAGGATCCGAAAGCGGCCAATAACAACAATAATAATAGCCAGAACAACGCGGATGAAATTTCCGGCTTCGTGAAAGCAGGGTTTAAAGCGTTGACCATGGTGAAAATGGTGACCTTCAACTACGATGAAAATGCCGCTACGCGCATGCCGGGTTACCTGGATAGCACCAAGCTCCTGGGTATGAACTGGCAGTCTATGGCGCCGGGGCTGGACTTCGTATTCGGTTACCAGCCGGATAAAGCCTGGATGGACCGCTTTGCGGCCAAAGGCCTTATAACGCCGGATCCGTTGCTGAACATCCAGTTCCAGCAGCAGTACACCCAACGCTGGAATGTGCAGGCGCAATTGGAACCTATCAGCGATTTGCGTATTGACCTGAACATGAGTAAGTCGTTCAGCAAAACGCATTCTGAGCTGTTTAAACGCGTGGATGATACCTCCGGCTTTGCGCACCTCAGCCCTTATGATGCGGGCGGATTTGAGATTACCTACATCGCCGTTAAAACTATGTTTGGCGATATTCAGACGGCAGAGGGCGTGTCCCAGACATTCCGCCGATTTGAGAACTACCGTAACATAATATCCCAGCGTTTAGGGGCGTCCAACCCGTATAACTCCGATGCAGGGGTGCCTTATTACGATCCGAAGGATCCTACCTACCGCTATGGTTATACCAGGTATGCGCAGGATGTATTGATCCCGGCGTTTATGGCGGCCTATACGAACAAGAGCCCGGAAAATATTCCGCTCCTGAAACAGGGTAATGACAATGTGAAGAGCAATCCGTTCAGCAAGTATTTCCCTAAGCCGAACTGGAATATCACGTATAACGGTCTGACGAAGATTGAACCGTTCAAAAGCATACTGACAAACTTCACGCTGTCCCATAAATACACTGGTACGCTGAGTATGAGTTCCTTCAATACCTCCATGTATTACGAGGACCCGCGCATTGCAGGCTACCCGGCGTTCAGGGATACGATCAGCGGTAACTACTATCCGTATTTCATGGTGCCTAACCTGACGATGACAGAAGCCTTTGTACCGTTGCTGGGTATGGATATGACCTTTACCAACACGCTGAACCTGCGGTTGGAATTCAAAAAGTCCCGCAGTCTGAGTTTGAGCCTGATCGACTACCAGCTTACCGAGCTTCGTTCTACGGAAGTGGCAGTGGGCGGCGGTTACCGCATCCGTGGCGTTACCTTGCCGTTTGCGGTGAACAGGGAAGGCAGCAAGCGTTTGCAGAATGACCTGAACATCAGGCTGGATTTGAGTTTGAGAGATGATAAAACGGTGAATAACAGGCTGGATGCGGACCAGGTTATCCCCACCAGCGGTCAGAAGGTATTGCGTATTGCGCCGTCTATTGACTATGTGGTCAACAACCGGCTAAACCTGCGCTTCTTCTACGACAGGGCGCAGACGATCCCGGCTATCTCTTCCGCCTACCCGATCACGAATACGAGAGGTGGTTTGACCTTACGGTTTGTATTATCGCAATAATATATTTCTTTCGAATGGAAGAGGAGAGGGCCGGATGGTCCTCTCTTTTTTTTGCGACAAAAAAAATCGGCGGTTTCCATTTTTAAAGTTTTCCATCCTATCTTTGCCCGGATTTGAAATACCTTGTAATCATATTAGTGTTCGCAGGATTATTGCTGGAAAACGCCAGCAAGGGCCTGATTGTGCTGCAATACTGGGCTAACCGGCAGTACATTGCGCAGAACCTTTGTGAGAACAGGGATAAGCCTCAAATGCACTGTAATGGCCGCTGCCACCTGAAGAAGGAATTAGAGAAGGACGCGCAGCAGGAGAAAAACAGCAACAATAACAAAGAACACAACGAGGTCATGTTTGTAAACGAGCTGCAAAGCTTTTTGCAAGCGCCTCAGCCAAGCGAGATAATACATTCCGGATATTATAAGGATCCCGTACTTCCGACGCCTGTATTTGCTATATTCCATCCTCCTCAGTGGTACAACTGTTGATACCAGATTTCCAGACTTTTCAGATTTAAAAACCCCGGGAGTGGCCACTGGCCTGTCCCAGCTGTTTATTGTACCACATGAAACAATGTTGTTTACTCATCATTGCGTGTTTGGCTGCAATGCAGACGCATGCCCAGCTGTTGCGGGGGCGTGTGGCTGACGTGCAAACACGCGAAGCATTACCAGGCGCGGTAATAAGTACGCCCGATCATCATAAAGGATGTGCTGCGGATGCACAGGGATCATTCGGATTGGATGCCGGAAACGCTGATTCAATAAGGGTTTCCAGCGTAGGATATATAACAAGGGTATTGCCGGTTAAAGCGGTTAGCCAGGGGATCATTTACCTGCAACCTGTAGCCGCCAACCTCAACGAAGTGATCGTATCCTCCTCGAGGGATAAGCAATACAGGACCGATGCACCGGTTGCCATCAGCACGATTTCGCCCCAGACTTTACAGGACGCGAAGGCTACCACACTCGACAAAGTGTTGAATAAAGTAAGCGGTGTGTACATGGTAGACCTGGGTAACGAGCAGCATACCATGGCTATACGCCAGCCCATTGGCTACAAGAGCTTGTTCCTGTATATGGAAGACGGGATTCCTATCCGTACCGTAGGAGATTTTAACCACAACGCGCTCATAGAAATTAACATGGCCGCCTTGCGGAATATAGAAGTGATCCGCGGCCCGGCTTCTTCCTTATACGGCAGTGAAGCGGTAGGCGGCGCCGTGAATTTTATTACATTATCCCCCACGCTGGCGCCTACTGCCAAAGTGCAGGCGGAGATGAGCAACTGGGGCTATAGGCGGACAGACTTCAGCGCCAGCGGCAGCAGCGGCAAATGGGGCGCTGTGGTATCCGGCTATTACGCCAATCAATCCAACGGTTACATGGATCACAGCGATTTTCACAAGCTGGGCCTGAGTCTGAAAACCGTGTATCAGCCGAATGCCAGTACCCGGTGGACCAATGCCGCCACGCTAATTAATTATAATACCGATCAGATCGGCGGGCTCGACAGCGCTCACTTTTACAGTAAGGATTACCGTAATTTTCAAACTTTTACTTACAGAGATGTAAAGGCCTTGCGGGTCAGGAGTACGCTCGAAAAGCAATGGAGCGCGGACAATGCCACCAGCTTTACGGCTTTTTTCCGGCACAGTACTATCGGACAGAATCCTTTCTATGCCATAAAGAACACCAGCGATCCACTGAAATCCACCGGGCAGATTAACAGTGATGCATTTCATAGCTACGGCATTATCGTGCAGCACAAAAAACGATTCAACTGGAAGGACGCTGCCCTGATAGCCGGCGTGAGTGCGGATTACAGCCCGGCTACCTACAATGCCGGTTTTATAACCGTGGACAGAAATGCCGCCGGTTACTACACCGGTTATCAAACCACAGATTCCGTGCTGACGGATTATAAGGTAGGACTCCTGAATACTGCGGCGTACACGCAGTTTGAATTATCGCCCTTTCACCGGATGAAAGTGGTAGCGGCTTTGCGGTACGACCGGATGGATTACGATTTTGTGAATCATCTCACGCCATCCGCCTATACCGGCGCGCCCAGTGAAAGGAATAATTTTAACGCTCTCACGCCTAAGCTGGGATTGATTTACAGCCTGGATAAACAGGTAGGGTTTTATGCCAACTACAGCAGGGGTTTTGCGCCGCCTAACATCTCTGAATTATACCAGGGCGTGAAGGTGCCGGTATTGAAACAGGCTACCTACAATAATTATGAAATAGGGGGTTGGTTTGGCTTTGCCGGCAACAAGGGGTATGCGGACATCAGTGTGTACCGTATGAACGGCACAAACGAAATTGTAAGCGTACGCCTGCAGGATGGCAGTTATGAAAACCGGAATACAGGCGCTACTACGCACCAGGGCATTGAGTGGAATGTGAAATATAACCTGTTTAACAGCATCCTGCTGCGTACCAGCGGCACTTATGCACGTCATAACTTTGACGCCTATACGGAGAATGGAAAAGTTTATAATGATAACCACATGAATGGCGCCCCGCAATGGATCACCAACAGCGAGGTTACGTGGAAGCCGTTGTTCCTGAAGGGTTTCAGGCTGGGGGGCGAATGGCAGCACATTGGCAGTTATTATATGGACCCGGCGAATACGGCCATGTATGGCGGTTACGACCTGTTTAACCTCCGGGCAGGTTATACGTATAAAAGTATTGATTGCTGGGTGAACTGCATGAACGTTGGGGACAAGCTGTATGCGACCACTGCGGAGAAATCCGCCTATGGCGTTACTTACCGCGTCGGCCCGCGACAAACGTTTAACGCAGGCATAGGATATACATTCAAGGGAAAAAAGTAAAGCGATGAGATTAATTTGGATAGCAGCTATCATAATAGTTGCGGCTTGTAATAATGGGGAGAAGCCGGTGACGCAGTTTTTGTCGCACGCGGGTGTGGAGGCAGCCTGCCCCTACATTACGCGCGATGCGGCGGGGCGCCCTGCCGTTAGCTGGATAGAGACGGACAGTGCGCATAACAGCCATATTTATTTCACGGTATCCTCCGACGAGGGGAAATCGTTTGCCACGCCGGTACAGGTAACGGCTTCCGCGGGTGTGTATCCTCATGACGAGAACCTGCCTAAGTTGTTGTTTAAGCCGGATGGCAGCATCATCGTGATGTTTGGCACGGAGGCCAATGACCCGCGGAACAAGTACGCCGGTAAGGTGCTTTACACGCAATCTTTTGATGGCGGGCGCACCTGGCAGCCGGCCAGGCCGTTGGTAACGGATACGGCCGGCTACGACCAGCGGTATTTTGATATGGCGCTGCTGCCCAACGGGGAGGCGGCGGCCATCTGGCTGGATAACCGGAAAACGGCTACAGCGGAAGGCTCCACCCTTTACTTTGCTACTACCAATGGCCGCAATGGTTTCAACAACGGCCAGCCGGTAGTGGAAACCGTTTGCCAGTGTTGCCGTACCAAATTGCTGGTAGATGATGGCGGCGCTATTCACATCGTGTACCGGGATATTATTAACGACAGTATCCGTGATATGGTACACCAGGTTTCAGTGGATAACGGGCAGCATTTTTCCCCGGCGGTGCGCATCAGCGCGGATAACTGGGTGGTGAACGGGTGCCCGCATACCGGGCCTGCTTTGGGCGCTAATAAAGCGGGGCTGCATTTTGCCTGGTTTACCATGGGGCATGGCAAAGGCGTTTTCTATTGCAGGTCTGCGGATAACGGGAATACCTATACGCAGAAGGAATCCCTCAGCGCGGCGCCTATGGCCAAGCATCCGCAGCTGGCAATAGGTAATGGAGGAGAGGTGTATATCGCCTGGGATGAACCGGTGAAGGCGGGCGATGACTTTAACAGCCGCATTGGCTTTGTGCATAAGTCGGCCGATGGGAAGACTTTGGAAAGTAGCTTCCTGACCGGTGACAGTACCTACGCGAATTTCCCCGTGGTGGGCACTGTGGATAACAAGGTGCTGGTAGCGTATAAGCAGCGGGTAGGGAAAGGTACGGCGGTGGTTTGCCAGGTGTTGCGGCCGTGATGGAATGAAAAAACGTGGGGTACTTCCCCAGCTAGATATAATAGCATAAAAAAACGCGGGGCACTTCCGTGCTCCGCGTTCCAAATCATTGAGTACAACAATACATCTCAGCTGTAACCAAAAGAGAATCCTTTTTGTCCAGCCCAATCTTTTGCAGTAACCCAGCGGCCGTAATTGCCTTTGGAGGTGTTACCGAAATAGTAGCGCCACTGCTCTTTCCACCTGGGATAGTACAGGCGCAGCAAGTACATTGTTAGAAATGTAAGCATAGGGATATGGTTTTCATTAAATTAACGGATAGTCAAGTTCAGTCTGGCATTGGCTCGGGTCCTATATTTTTCAGGCATGTTTTGCCCTTAAGATATAGGTATTTTCAAATATACTTGCTTTTACTAAATCGTAATATCACACGTATGTGTTAATTTTTATCTATGTAATAGGCGTTTGCCTGCTGCAGTGGCGTCAACACCAGGTCGTTGATGCATACATGCGCGGGTAACGTAGTAACGTAGAAAACCACGTCTGCTACATCCTGGGCACTCAGCGGAATGAAACCCTGGTAAACCGCTTTGGCTTTTTCCTCGTCGCCTTTAAATCTCACCATAGAAAACTCCGTTTCAGCAGCACCCGGATGAATGGCTGTCACTTTGATACGGTAGGGCAGCAAATCGATCCGCATACCCTGGGAAATAGCATCCACCGCGGCTTTGGTAGCGCAGTAAACATTTCCTTTGGCATATACATGTTTGGCGGCGGTAGAGCCTATATTGATGATATGGCCGGTAGTGCGGGCGCGCATCCAGGGCATCACCACCCGGGAAACATAGAGGAGGCCTTTCACATTGGTGTCTATCATCGCGTTCCAGTCGTCCAGACTGCCTTCTTCAATGCTGCTGAGCCCTGCGGCCAGTCCGGCGTTATTGACCAGGATATCGATGGCTTTCCATTCCTCCGGGATGCCTCCCAGTACGCTGGCCACTTCCTGTTCGTTCCTTACATCAAAATTGAGGGCCAGTACGTTGGTACCATATTCCTGTGCGAGCTGAGTGGAAAGCGCTTCCAGCCTTTCTTTACGGCGGCCGGTAATAATAACATCGTAACCTTTGGAAGCGAAAGTAATAGCGCAGGCCTCACCAAATCCAGCCGTAGCGCCTGTAACAAGAACAATACCCATGTGAACAAATTTTTAAGATAAGCTGAGGATGCAAAAGTAATGCAATTTGCAGCGAATCACCGGATGAGTGTTACGGTTCCTTTGCGCTGTATTTCCTGGCCACTGATGTCCGTAGCGCTGAGTATCCAGATGTAAGTATCCACCGGAGCGGGTTTGCCCAGGACGGTACCGTCCCAGCCGTTGCGGAAATCAGTGGACGCATAGAGTTCCTGGCCCCAACGGTTGTAGATACGGAAGTATTTATAACTCACCATGCCTACGGGTATAAAGCGGAACCGGTCGTTGATCCCGTCTCCGTTCGGGGAAAACGCATTGGGGATATACATTTCAGGGCCGGCAAAGAACTTCACGCTAACGGTATCATATCCCACGCAGCCCTGCTGGCTGGCCACTTTCAGGATGTAGGTCGTATCCGTTACAGATTGCAGCACCGGGTTAGCGATGTTGGGATTGCTCAACCCAAAGGAGGGCGTCCATTGATAGATATCCCCGCCGCTGCCCTGCATCGTAAACGGCAGGCCTTTCACCAGGATGGTATCATTGCCGGCAAAGGGGTTGACGGCATATATGCGCACGTCTTTGGTGACGGTTTTTTCACATTGGGTATTGGTATTAATGGTCAGCGTAATGCTGTATAAACTGGCGCTGGGGAAGGTATAGGTCAGGAAGCGGGAAGGCTGATCCGATATGGAGCTGTCCGCATCGATTTCCCACCGCCGGCTGGTGATGGCGCCGTATTGATAGGTGGAAAGGTCTTCAAACTGGATTGGATCGCCTTTGCAGAAGCCTGTGTTCTTAAAATCAGCTTTTAAGCCCGGATAATTCGCCACCTGGCCGGTAGTGCTGTCCGTACAGGCGAGGCCGGGATTTACCACCAGCTTGATCTTATACACACCGGTATCCGGAAATACGTGCTGGAAGAGGTTACGGCTGGTGGTCACCGTGTCGGTGCCATCTCCAAAATTCCAGTAATAGGTAGACGTAAAGCCCGCGTTGCTGTAATTGGGCATCGGCACGGCCATAGTAGGCTCGTCCGCACAATTCCGTAATACGGAGGGTATCGTAGCGGTGATCTTCGTGGTACAATCGAATACGGTCATCAGGATATCCTTGCTGTGGGTGCCGAGCAATTTTTTGGTAGCCCGGTCATATTCGTTCACGCATACTGTTACTACGTATTTGCCCGGCCTGTCCGGCGTGCAGGTGATCATGCCGCGGTGGTTGATACTGATTTGCGGGCTCCCGCCCATGGGATTATTGCCGGAATAGGGCGGAATGTACCGTACGGTGGTATTATAAGGTGGCGGCGTGGTGGAGCTGCGGTCGTTATTGAGCGTTCCATCCGTCAGGGCGCTGCAAAGGCTATAGGTCAGGCTATCCCCGTCCTCGTCAAAGGCGGCATAGTCCATGGAAAACCCGATGGCGTTGCAGATGACGACGGTGGTATCCTTGTTGAAATAAGCGCTGTTGTTGTTTGGCCTGGATTCCGTGCCGGGGATGACGGTATAGTAAGTGGAGCCTTCATGTTCCGAATCGTAGATGTTGGTGAGTTTTTCCCCGCGGCAGCAACGCTGGGAGGATACGTAGTATCCGCCGGCAATGGGCGGCAGTTCAATCGTTGCTTCATAGAAGGCTACTTCCAGGTGCTGGGCCTGGGGCGCCAGGCAGGGGTTTTTAAGCGTGTCTATCAGCGGTTTTACCGCGGTGATGTAGAGATATACGGAGGATAATATACGGGCGCCATTGGAAGAGTAAACATTTGCTACGGAGGGATTTTCAAACCGGTCGATACAACCTTGCCGGTCGCCGCAGGTAAAATCTGCGTCGCGGTACAGTTTGAGTGTGATAAGATAGCGGTAGCGGAGGCTATCTGCACTCATACCAATCGTCTTGTAATAAATCTCGCCACCAATAATATGATAGCCAGCTGCATTAAGGAATAACAAACAGCAGCCAAGTACCAGGAAAATGACTCTCTTCATAATGGGGGTACTGCTCTATTAATTTAACAAAAAATGAGCAGTTCCGGTTCACTGAAGTGTCATTATCGTACGATCGTTACCGTTCCTTTTAAACTGATAGTTTTTTGATTAATATCCACGCCTTCCACCATCCAAACATAGGTGCCTACCGGCGCCGGCTTACCGTTCACGGTACCATCCCATCCCTTCATATACGCTGTGGATGAATACATTAGCTTGCCCCAGCGATCGTACACGCGGAAGTAATTCATTTGTACAATGCCAACAGGCAGCGGGCGGAAAATATCATTTTTTCCATCGCCGTTAGGAGAGAACGCATTAGGTATATAGATTTCCGGCCCTGCGATGAATCTTACGAAAATATCATCGGTGCCACTGCAGCCTTCCTGCGTATAGGCGGTAACGGTATAGGTGATGTCCTTATCGTAGGCGGCATAGGGCGTCGCGGAGGTGGTAGTACTGAGTCCGCTCGGGGGCGACCATGTGTACCTCACGCCACCGGTGGCATGCAGCTGGAAAGGCGTGCCCAGCATCACAATGGTATCATTACCGGCAAAGGCTTTCACCGGCGGTACCACCTTCACCAATGCCGTTGCCGTTACTGCTTTGGGGCATCCCAGTGTATCCGTCACCGTTACTGTGAATAAGGTAGTGTCAACCGGTTTGGCGTAGGTGATCGCTTTGCGGGGATCTTCCACGTAGTAGCTGGGGGACCAGGTATAATACGCGCCGCCGCTGGCGCGCAACAATACTTTGCTGCCGCTGCAGATGGTTGAATCCGGCAGGGCTGCCGCGCGTGGCGGATCTACGACTTTTAACTGCACGGTGTCGCGCGCATGGCACTTACCCAGCTGGGCATGTATCTCGTAACGTTGTTGGGGCGGTTGTGGTAAGATAGCCGCCTGTAAGGCGTTGCCTACCACGGCGTTGCTGCCCAGCTCCGTCCAGGTATAACCATAAGCTCCGTCGGAAGTGGCATGTAACTTCACTTCGTCCCCCGTGCAAACAGTGCTGTCACTCATGGCATTCACGTGTATTTCCTCTCTAACATCAATGGCTACACGTTTTTCAGAAGTGCATTGTTCCTGGTCCGTGAAATACACGGTATAGGCCGTATCTACCAACGGATACACCGTTGGCGTGGCTGTATTTTCATCGAAGATCCGGTAGCTGGCAGGCTGCCAGGTGAAGGTGCCGGGCACATCGCTGGAAGCGGAAAGCTTCAGGGAATCCTTGATACAGATCACGGTATCTGCCGTGGTGTACAGCGGCGGATGATCGTACACGGATAACTGCGTGGTGTCAAACTGCTCGCAGCCAAAGCTGGTGCGGGCATACATGATCACCTGGTAAGTGCCGGTTTTGGTATAGGTGAACTGCGGGTTGGGGAGGTTGGAGGTGTCCGCTGCCACACCGGTGCCGAAGTCCCATTTATAATAAGCCATGGTACCCATATCCGTTCTGCTCCTGTCCGTGAATTGCACCGGTTTATCCACACATCTGCCGGCAGTGGTAAAATCGGTATTAAAGACCGGGAAGACATATACTTTGGCTGTAGCGCTGTCCCCGCAATTGCTGTTTTTATCTACATACAACTTAACGGTATAAATCCCCGGAGTGGTATAGGTATGGGGCAGGGGGGCCGGATCATCGGTGTCAAGGGTAGCGCCATCTCCAAAGTCCCAGTGATAGGGCTTACCGAGGGTACTGTTATTGAGGAAGGTCACCGTCATGCTGCGGCATTCCGCATATTTTTCCGGCATGGCTGCCACCACCTGTTTGACGCAGGTAGTCACATTGATGTGGAAATCTTTTCTGAGGGTGCCTACCAGTTTACCATTGCGTCTTTCTTCCACGCAAACGGTTACTACATATTTTCCCGGGTCGGGCGCGATACCGCTGATGATACCGGTTTTAGCATCGATCGTCACGTTCGGGCCCAGGGGGGAGCTGCCGGAGTAGGGCGGAACATAACTGACATAGCTATATGGCGGCGCCACGGCAGGATCGGGGATGCCGGTATTATTCGTTGCCCGGCCGCCTTTATAGGCGGAGCAGAAGGAGTAGGTCAGTTCATCATTATCCTGATCGCTGGCGGAAAAATCATAGGTGAATTTTTTTCCTGCGCATACGAGGGTAGCTTCTTCCTTATTGAATTGCGGGCTGGAGTTTTCGGGGATACCGTTTGTTCTTCCGGGCAGTTCTGTAAAGTAAGTAGCGCCGGTGCCCTGGTTGCCGGCGGGGCCGTTCATATTTTCCGCCACGATATTGACCATGAAGTTATCCCGGCAGCAGCTCTGGAAGGCCACCGTATAGCCGAGGTCGTTAGGAGCTACCGTGATGTTGGTGGTATAATAAGCCACCTGGAAGCACACGCGTGGCGGGTTTACGATACAGGGGTCTACCTGCGCCAGTTCCTTTTGTTCAAAGGAGGAGCGGCCTACTGAAATGGTGCTGACGGCCACGCCGGTATTGGGCGGGTCGTTATTGAAAACAGTCAGGTACACGGAAGGAGGCATTTCGGCAATATTCTGCCCGCTCTCACAGGTGCGGTACAGGCGCATGGTTACACGATAAGTATATTTTCCATCGGTTTCCTGTCGCAGGAAAGTGTAATACACTTGCCCTCCTATGATATGTTTGGCGTGCACGGCGAGCGTGCCCATCATACATATGAGGATGAACAGTAGTTTTTTCACAACCAGAAAAGTGTTTGTCTGCCTTTGTTTTACAGCTGGCAGAATGAAATAAATTGTTTCAGTAAATGATTACTGGCTTCAATTTTTTCCCACATTCCCATGTGTCCTACCTCTTCAAAAATGAAAACGTTGCTGGTTTTTGGCAGCATCACCTGTTGTATTACGCTGGCAGGCGCTACGGCGTTATCATCTTTCCCTATCACAAACAGCACAGGCGTTGTAACGGAAGTCAGTAATCCGGTTAGATCGGGTCGTTGCATCATTGCATTGGTATAGGCAATGAGTGATTCGTCGGGACATTGTACGCACATGTCGATACAAGCCTCCACCAGTTCGGGCTTTTTAGTTTTGGTTGCCGGGCTAAACAGATTAGGGATCGTTTGCCGGGTAAATAGTTCGCCACCATGTTGCTGGATAAAGGCCATGGATTTTCTACGTGTATCCTTTTTCTCTTCCGTATCGGCGGCTGCCGTGGAGTGAAAAAGGCCGAGTCCTTTGGTTACTTCCGGGTGTTGCTGCAGCAGCGCGAGCGCTACATAGCCTCCCATGGAGTGACCGATTACTACCGCTTCTTTTATATTTTCTGCTAACAGTATGGAATATACGTAGTCTGCCATGGCGGCAATGGTAAGCCCCTCTGTAAGTTGCGATTTTCCTGTACCGGGAAGGTTGGGCAGTATCAACCGGCAATCCCCGCTAAGGGCTTCCTGTTGTGGTTTCCACACTTCGTTGTTCTCTGAAAATCCGTGAATGAGTACTACCGCCGGGCCCTGTCCAATGTCCTGATAGGTGCCATTTCCATTATTGATTGTTTTCCACATTGCTGATACCTGGAATAAACCGTGAAAAAATAGCATGTATCAGTAACAAGATACAAAATATTATCGCTCCCTTCGAAATAAGATCTCCATATTTTACGTAGAACGTAGTATCGTACCGCGGTGTTACAGGCGCTTTAAAAACAGCCGGTTCCCAATAGGGCTGCGGTTGATAGATGTTGCCATATGGGTCCACCACTGCGGAAATACCGGTATTGGCGCTGCGGGCAATCCACTTCCTCGTTTCAATGGCGCGCAGGCGGGCGTATTGCATATGCTGCCGGTGCCCGTCCGTATTGCCCCACCAGCCATCGTTGGTGATGATAACCAGCATGTTGGCGCCGGCCCTTGCACGGTTGGCTACATAGTTACTGAAAACGGATTCGTAACAGATGGTAGGAAAAACGTTTATGTTATGCGCTGGGTCTGTCAGCATTTCACTGGCAGGCGTGCGGCCGTAGCTGCCGGTGATGCCGCCCATGTCCAGCGCGAGTTTTTTCATGAAGTTGAGGTAACGCACGTAGGGCACCAGCTCTACGCCGGGCACCAGCTCGTATTTATGGTATATCTGGATGGCGTTGGAGGTATCTATTTGCAGGGCGCTGTTGAAGGCGTCCCAGCGGGTGCCGTCTTCCATGGCGCGGCTCCCTTCCGCCGCTTCATCCGGCTGCCGGTATTGCTTCAGCGTAACGGCGCCGCTGATGATCTTAGCCTGCGGATGCTTCCGGAGGAATTCGCGGATGGCGGTGATTTCCGGCGTATAGTTCAGTTGCTCTTCCCAGCCGCCCTGCGGAAACAGCGCAGTTTCCGGCCAGATGATATAACGGGTATTGCTATCCGTTTTTTCCCCGGAGAGGCGGAGCAGTTTTTCTACCTGCTGCATGGAATTGCCGCCGGCGAACTTCTCGTCGTACGGGTCGATATTGGGCTGGACGACCACCACGTTGATTTGTTTGGACGGGTCATCCGCCACGGGATGGATGAACAGGTTGGCCAGCAGCGGCAGCAATACCACCAGCGCCGGCTTCCAAATCTCCTTTTTCCCTATTTCACTGACCGATAAATCGTGTATCCGTGCCCGTTTCCATGCCGCATAAATAAGGATATTGGTCAGCAGTACCCATACGGTACCGCCGCTGGCGCCGGTGATTTCATACCACTGCACCCAGCCGGGATGCATGGCAAACGCGTTGCCCAGTACCAGCCACGGCCAGCTCAGTTCCCAGGTTTGGTGGATGTATTCAAATGTGAGCCAGTACACGATGAGGGCAAAAAAGCTGGTGGTAGCGGAGAGCCTGCGCCGGCTGTTCTTGTACATCAGCCAGGGGATCGTCATCAGGAAGGCGTTGAAGCTGTTGGCAAATACGCCGCTGACAGGTACGGGGGTATTGCCCACCCACCAGGTGCTGCCTGCGTTCCAGATAAGGAAGGCGAGGAATATCAGCCCGAAGTAAGCGCCCCGGTGCTTTACTTTCTCTGTAATGTAAAACAGGGGGGTAAGGGCGATAAATATCAGCGGGGTAAACGGCATGGTGGGCCAGGAAAGCCAGAGCAGCAATCCGCTTACGATACTTAATATGACGATACGCAGGTTCATATGCGAGTTCAGGGAATAGACGGCAACGAAGATAAGTGGGGAATGGTACAAAACAAAAGGCAGGCGGCGATTATAACAGGATATTAATTAATTGCCCCTGTGGCCTGTCCTGAAAGCAAAACACCGCAGTTCCCCCTTGCGGTACGAACTGCGGCGCCTTATTATTTAACTGCTTTACGCTTATCTGCTGTAGTTAGGTGCTTCCTTGGTGATCACCACATCATGCGGGTGGTTTTCTTTAACAGTGGCAGCGGTGATTTTCACGAACTGCGCTCCCTGTAAAGCTTTCACATCTTTGGAACCGGTGAGGCCCATACCTGCACGAAGCCCGCCAACAAACTGCTGGATTACTTCGGAGAGGTAGCCTTTATACGGTACGCGACCTACGATACCTTCCGGTACCAGTTTCTTGATATCGTCTTCATCCTGGAAGTAACGGTCTTTACTGCCTTCCTGCATGGCTTCGATGGAGCCCATACCACGGTAGGATTTGAACTTACGGCCTTCGTAGATGATGGTTTCCCCGGGGGATTCTTCCACACCGGCGAAGATAGAACCGGCCATGATGCAGGATGCGCCGGCAGCGAGGGCTTTCACCATATCGCCGGTATAGCGGATACCGCCATCGGCAATAACGGGGATGCCTTGTTTTTTGAGCGCATCAGCGGCGTCCATTACAGCGCTCAGCTGAGGGAAACCGGCTCCGGTTACGATACGGGTAGTGCAGATGGAACCGGGTCCAACGCCTACTTTGACCGCATCGGCGCCAGCGGCAGCGAGCGCGAGTGCGCCTTCCGCAGTGGCTACGTTACCGGCGATCACCTGTAATTTAGGGAATGCTTTTTTCAGTTTTTTCAGGGTGTTGATCACTGCGATGGAGTGGCCATGAGAGCTGTCGAGGCAAACCACGTCCACGCCTACATTGATCAGTGCCTGCGCGCGATCCAGCACATCAGGCGTAATGCCCAGCGCGGCGCCTACCAGTAAGCGGCCGAATTCGTCCTTCACTGCGTTGGGATAGCTGGTCAGCTGGAGGATATCACGATAGGTGATGAGGCCTACCAGTTTACCCTGCTTATTTACCACAGGCAGTTTTTCAATCTTGTATTGCTGGAGGATTTTTTCCGCCTTTTTCAGGTCGGTACCTTCAGGAGCGGTGATCAGCTTTTCGCTGGTCATCACTTCCTTCACGAGGCGTTTTTTATTTTTCTCGAAACGCAGGTCCCTGTTGGTCAGAATGCCAATCAGCTTGCTGGCGTCGTCAACGATTGGAATACCACCAATGCCGTTGTCTTTCATGAGCTTCAGCGCCTGGCCGATAGTGGCGTCCGGCTGTAAGGTAACGGGGTCCATAATCAGACCGCTTTCGCTACGCTTCACACGGCGTACCATTTCCGCCTGTCTTTCAATGCTCATGTTTTTGTGGAGAATACCTATTCCACCCTCTCTCGCCAGGGCGATAGCCAGGTTGGCTTCCGTAACAGTATCCATAGCGGCAGATACCATCGGTAAATTGAGCCGTATGTTCTTTGTTAATTGCGTAGAAATATTTACATCTTTCGGATGAACTTCAGAGTAGGCCGGAACGAGGAGTACATCATCAAATGTCAGTCCGTCAGCTACAAATTTGGGTTTAGATTTTCCCGCAGGCATGATGCAACTATTTGTCAGTTAAAAAATAATTGCACGCAAATGTACACCTATTTGCGCAATAAATAAAATTTCACTGTTAAGCGGTTGTGAATTCCCCATTCCTGACGCTCATATGACAGGTTCATAGATTTGCCCCGGCAAACACCTCACCAGGCATTGCATTTCCAGGTTAAATACGGCTACGGCTATCTGACTGCCGCTTAGGCGGCTAAGTACATATATATCTTCGAGATGCAACTGTTTATTCTGCTGAAAGAGCTGCATGATGGTCCGTTCTTCCGGGGATAACTCCACGAACAGTGATGGCTGCCGGCCCGCGACGGGGCTTACGGAGGTCCGTTCCCAGCCCATGGCGTTCATGACGTCCGCAGCGCAGGTGATGAGGACGGCCTTGTTTTTCCGGATCAGCTCATGGCAGCCGGCGGAATACCATTCGCCCGCCCGGCCGGGGAAGCAGAATACATCCCGGTTATAGGCGCCGGCCATGGCTGCCGTGATGAGGGAGCCGCCTTTCATCCCGCTCTCTATCACTATTGTAGCATCTGCCAGGCCAGCCACTATCCTGTTTCGCCGGGGGAAGTGCTGTTTATCCGGCGGGGTATGGCGGGGATATTCGGTCAGTAGTCCGCCGCATTGCTCCATGCTGGCGGCTACGTGGCTGTGCGCCGCAGGATACATGCGATCCAGCCCGTGGGCCAGCACCCCGATGGTAGGGGCTTTGGCCGCCACGGCGGTGGCATGCGCCAGGACGTCCACCCCGTAGGCGAGGCCGCTGACAATGGTGACGCCATTACTGCATAATTCTTTTACCAGCTGCTCGCAGATCCGGATGCCATAGGCGGATGGCTGCCTGGTGCCTACTATACTCACCATCCGGCCGGCATTGAGAGAGGCGTTGCCCCGGAAGTACAGCAGGGCAGGGGCATCCAGACAGGTGCGCAGCCGCCCCGGGTACTTTTCATCTCCATAAAAAATTACCTGGATATTATTTTCCTCAATGAACCGGAGTTCCTGCTCTACCTCCCGGAAGTCCGTAAAGTCCTTGATGGCGGCGGCTCTTGCGCTGCCTACCTGTTCTATCCGTTCCAGTTCGTGGCGGCGGGCCTGAAAAATAGCGGTAGCGGTGGGGAAGTGATCCAGCAGCTTCCTGATGGTAACGTCTCCAATCATAGGAACCTGCGTTAATGCAATCTGGTACATTAATTCGGAGGGCATAACAAACAATTTTAGTCTTTTAAATTACAATTATTCCCCTTTAGTTTTTTCTTGCACAGGTGATTTATTTTTGCAGCAACCAATTTATATTTTATGAAGATGATAAGGCTTTTGGGAGTAGTATTGCTGGCGGCGCTGGCAGCCTGTAAAACGGGGCAGCCAGCCGTTGGCCACGCGCCTGCCAATACCGCGCTGGTTCCCCAGGGAGCCGCCTGGGCGGCATTGTGGCAGCAACAGTCAGGGGAGTACAAGGCATTGTGCCTGCAAGCCTACCAGCTGGCAGCGCTGCGACTGGATCAGTACCTTGCCCAAAGCCACGGGAAGCCCCTGGCGGTGGTAACGGATATTGATGAAACCGTGCTGGACAACAGCCCTTATACCGTGCACCAGGCATTGAATAAAAAAGGATACGATGAAAAAAGCTGGGCGGAATGGACGGCCAAAGCCGCCGCAGATACGGTTCCCGGAGCGCCTGCCTTCTTTAAATACGCCGCCTCCAGGGGCGTGCAGGTATTTTATATCACCAACCGGCTGGAATCGGAGCGGGCAGCTACCCTCCTCAACCTGCAGCGCTTCGGCTTCCCTTATACGGACGATCAGCATCTGTTGCTGAAAACGACTACTTCCGGCAAGGAGCCCCGCCGCCAGCAGGTATTGCAGCAGTATGATATCGTGATGTTGTTTGGGGATAACCTGAGCGACTTCTCCGCTATTTTTGACAAGCAGCCAACTACCGCCAGGAACGCCGCCGCGCTGCATGCCGCCGCTGATTTCGGCTCCAGGTTTATAGTATTGCCGAACCCAATGTATGGGGACTGGGAAGGAGCATTGTATGATTTTCAGTACAAATTAAGCGAGCGGCAGAAGGATTCTGTTATGCAGTCCAAATTGAGGAACTACTAATCAGCGCGCAGCTGTATCTTTCTCCCCCCCAAAAAAAAATATTATACCAGGGTCCGTGCTATAGCACGGACCCTGGCTTTTTACCCGGACTGCATACACGCTGAAAGTTTTTATATGCTTATCTGATTGATACGGGAGAAGTTATGGCGAAATCGCCGGGAATGTTGAAAAAAAATTGCCCGGCGGGGTGTCCACCGGGGCGGTCAAATCCGTCTTTATACCGGTGATGGACGATTGTGCGTGCAAAGCGTGACGAAACTACGGCTATTACTGGGTTTTTCGGGCTTTTGGTAGGATTTAAAAAAGCATTGTCTTATCTTGTTACCTAATTAGTGTTTGTACAGGTAAAATGAACAATTGAATTGTCAACCAAGATAGTACCGGAGGAAAAAGAGTTATTACAGCAAGCTGCTGAAGGAAACAGGGAGGCATATGGAAAATTGTATGCCCGGTATTACGATTCCCTATATCATTCCCTTTCCTTTCTGGTAAAATCAGAAACTGAGGCAGAAGAGTTAATACAGGATGCTTTTGTGAAAGCCTGGATCAGCCGTGAAACGCTGATGCTGGTCAGATCTTTTGGCGACTACATTTTTACGGTGGCCAAAAATCTCCGTATTGATAAATTACGGAGCAGGAATACCCGGGCCACTGCCGAACTTACCTGGCAGGAACACCGGCCGGAATCCGAACCCTTGTCAGACGATCTCTATCTGTATAAACAATATTATGAAACCGCCTGGGCTGCCGTGCAACAGCTCCATGGAAAAAAGAAATCCATCTTCCTGCTACGTACCCAGGAAGGCCTTACCTTACAGGAGATTGCCCAACGCGAGGGCATCAGCAGATCAGCTGTGAAGAAACACCTATATACTGCGCTGGAACAAATGAAATCCGCACTGGTCAAACACGGTGAATGGGTTTCGTTAGTGATGCTGTTCATCTGCCAATTCTGTCCGTGAAAATTTTTTTTTTGAAAAAGGTGTCCACTTCCTTTTTTACTTACGTCTATCTATTAACAGCATATGAACAAACAAGAAGTAATTGAACTGCTCAGGAAATACGACGCAGGGACTATCTCTGAGCAGGAGCGGCATTCCATGGAACGGTGGTGTAACGGCGCCACGCTTGGCGCATTTGAAGAAATGCTCCGGGAGGCGTTTCCTGACCGCTCATTTCCGGAAGGACAGTTACTTCAACGCAGGCGGCTGGCATTGGAAGCAGGTTTAACAGTAGTTGAGGAGAGAGATAGCGTTCCTGTGGCGCCATTTTATCGCCGCCGGTGGGCCGCAGCCGCGGCAGCCATATGCCTGGTAGCCGGCGCCGCCTGGTGGTATCATGCCTCCAGACCTGTGGCCGTGACGGACGATTTCCAGGCAGCGGCAAAAATACAGCCCGGTCATCATGGGGCTTTGCTTACGCTCGCCAACGGCGAACAGTTGCAGCTTGATAGCCTGGGCAACGGCGTGATCACCACGCAGCAGGGTACCAACCTGCTCATAGATGCCGGAAAACTGAAATATGACGTGCAGCAACAAGGCAATGAAAAGATTGCCTGGAATACTATCACTACGCCGAGGTCCAGGCAGTTTACGCTGATCCTGCCGGATGGTTCCATGCTTTGGATGAATGCCGCCAGCGCGGTGAAGTTCCCCGTGAGCTTTGCCGGCAAAGAACGCAGAATCGAAGTAAGCGGAGAGGTGTACGTAGAAGTAGCGCAGCAACCGAATCAACCATTTTATGTTTCCCTCCCTAACAATACCACTGTAGAAGTGCTGGGCACCAGCTTTAATATAAGGGCTTATAACGACGATAATAATATAGCCGCCACCCTGATAACAGGGGCCATCAACGTAGCAACAACTGGTCACAAGATACAACTGAAACCCGGGCAACAGGCCCTGGTAAATGAAAATAGCAACCAAATATCAATCAACACAAATCCGGACCTTACGAAAGTAATGGCCTGGAAAAACCGACTATTCAATTTTGAGGGCGCCAATATCAAAGATGTAATGAAACAAATATCCAGGTGGTATGATATCGAAGTGGTGTATGAGGGTACGCCCCCGGAAATCGACTTCGGTGGAAAACTGAGCATGGATATGAGTCTGGATGGAATTTTACATGCGTTGAAAGACGCGGAAGTCCATTTTAAGATGAATGATCGCCAACTGACAATTATGCAATAGCAGGCTGAACGCTGTTGCGGCACTTATGAGATTAAGTAACTGAAACTAAATGGAAAGGACAGTAAAACAGAAAGCTAAGAACTAACATAACTGGTGAACGCTGAGCAATGATCTACCGGAGTGGTCCGGTCTGGGGATGGCTTGCCTTTGCCCAAAAACCAACCAACCAATTTGGAACGAAAAAGCCGGAAGAGAATTCGACCCTCGCTTCCGGCATAGGTTCCAATTGGAAAATCGTCGTACACAACAAAATTTTAAAATCAAAACCCAACCAAAATTATGCAAAAATCTGCAAACCGTTCTACGGTTATGTGGCCGGGATCTACGCGCTGGCTACGCCAGAACGGCGCTCTTAAACATTACTTGTTGGTTATGAAGCTAACCGCTTTCTTAATGTGCTTTACGCTGATGCATGTATATGCCAGTACCTTTTCGCAATCAGTGACAATGTCAGCCAACGGAGCTGGGTTAAAGACCATCTTCTCTGAAATTGAAAGACAGACCGGATACGTGGTATTTTACAACAAAGCCTTGCTGGCCAATACCGGCAAGGTGACCGTACATGCTAATAATACCCCGCTCAAAGCGTTCCTGGACGAAATTTTTGCGAATCAACCATTGAAATATCGTATTGACGGGTCGAACATCGTGCTGACCCGCAAGCCGGCCAGCGCTGAAAACGCTGCCACTCCCGCCTGGGCTGTGCCCATTCCGGTAATTGTCCGTGGTAAGATCACCGACGGCTCCGGCAATGCGCTGCCGGGCGCTACGGTGTATGTCAAGGACCATAAGGACCGGTTTGCCGTGGCAGACGCCAAAGGAAACTATTCCCTCAAATGCTTTGAAGGGGACGTACTCGTGTTTTCCTACATCGGTTATAAGGCCACCGAAGTGAAAGTAGCCAACAACTATAACATCAATGTATCCCTGCAGGATGACCAGAAGAATATCAAGGACGTGGTGATCACCGGTATGATGGTACGTAAAAAGGAAAGTTTCACCGGGGCTACCTCTTCCTTCACCGGGGAGCAGCTGAAGACGGTGAATAACCAGAATATCGTTTCCAGCCTTAAACTGCTGGATCCTTCCTTTGTGCAGATTGAAAACAACCTGGCGGGCTCCAACCCGAACGTGCTGCCTACCATTGAATTGCGCGGTCAAACCAGTATCACCAGCTCCGGGCTCAGGGACCAGTTTTCCAACGATCCTAACCAGCCGCTGTTTATCCTCAATGGTTTTGAAACCACGCTGCAAACCATCGTGGACCTCGATATCAACCTCATTGCTTCCGTGACAATCCTGAAAGATGCCGCCTCAACGGCCATCTACGGTTCCAGGGCTTCCAACGGGGTGATTGTGGTGGAAACCAAAAAACCGGTTCCCGGCAAGCTGCGCGTGAGCTACACGGCCGACCTCCGGGCAGAGCTGCCGGATCTCTCTTCCTATAACATGATGAACGCCAGCGAAAAACTGCAGTTTGAAAAGCTCGCCGGCGCCTACGACGAAATGTCCAGCAACCCGCAATACCAGGTGTACCTGGATACGATTTACAATGCGCACCTGCGCAATGTGCTGCGCGGCGTAAATACCTATTGGCTCAATAAACCGCTGCAAACCGGTATTACCCAGCGTCATGCGGTGAATGCGTCCGGCGGGGATAATACTTTCCAATATGAAGTAGGATTTAACTACCGTGCGAACTCCGCTACCATGATAGGTTCCAAGCATAATGACTGGGGGGTAACGCTGAACCTGTTCTATAACAGCAAAAAGGTAAGGATAGGTAACATGGCGTATGTGAGCGGTAATAACACCGCCAACTCCCCGTATGGCAGCTTCTCTACCTGGGCAAATGCCAATCCTTATTACGAAATCCCGTCGGATCACTCACAGCCTTACCTGGAGCAGATCCGCACCGGTTACAGCCCGATGAACAGGAATATTATCAACCCTTATTATAACGCGGGAGTAGGCAGCTATGATAAAGGTAACGGCTATACGATCACAGATAACTTCCAGGTGAATATCGATGTGAATAAAAACTTCAGAATACAGGGTAATGGGCAGATACAAAAAGGGATGACTGAATCATCCGTATTTGTATCTGCGTTGAATACGAAGTATCTTACCCAGTCTGATCCGGCATTGAGAGGCTCCTATAACTTTTCCCGACTGTCTCCATTCTCTTATAACGCAAACGTGAGCGCTACGTACAGCAAGCTGTTTGCAGAACGTCATTCCCTGACCGCCTATGCACGCGCCGAAGCCGCTGAAAGCAGGAACAGCGCCAATGGCTACAAAGCGATAGGCTTCCCTGATATCAGCAATGGTAACCCGGCATTTGCCTATGGTTACGAACAAAGCGGTGTTCCTAACGTTGCCAACTCTGTTACGAGAAGAAATTCCTTTATCGGTTCTGTGAACTACTCCTACGATGGCCGGTACAACGTGGACCTGAATGCTAGCTTCGACGGTTCTACGGCGTTTGGTTCCAATAAACGTTATCAGCCTTACTATTCTGTAGGCGGTAGCTGGAACCTGCACCGGGAGCGCTTTATCAAAGCACTGGGAATATTCGATAACCTGCGCTTGCGCGGAAACATCGGTTTGACCGGTAACCAGAACTTCGGTAACGTAAGTGAGTCGGTGTACAAATACTATTCTTCCATTAATGGATTTGGGCAGGGCGTGTACCTCAGCGCGCTGGGCGCTCCTGACCTGAAATGGCAAAACACCCTGCAAACCAGCTTTGGTATTGATGCGGACTTGCTGAAGAGCCGCGTGAAATTACAGATCAACGGTTACCGCAAGCTCACTGATCCGCTGGTGGTGGCTATTACCCTGCCTTCTTCCACCGGTTTGAGCGACTATCCGTTTAACGCGGGTACCTCTGTGGTGAACGGTTGGGAATTCATGGCAACCGTTTATCCTATCTTCAAGAAGGATGTGGTATGGTCCGTTGGTATTACCGGCGCATTACTCAAACAGCATTATAAAAATTTCAACAATAAGCTGGCGGGTTTAAATAAGGAATTGCAAAACAGCAACTCCCTGACCAGGTATAAGGATGGTTACAGCTCTTACGACCTCTGGGCTGTTGTTTCGCAGGGCATTGATCCGGCTACCGGCAGAGAAGTCTTTTTGCGCAAAGACGGTCAGCAGACCTTCGTGTATGACGCTACCGACCAGGTGCGGGTAGGTACCACCAACCCTAAGGCCCAGGGCGCGTTCAACTCTGCCCTGAGTTACTACGGCATACGTGCCAGCGTGTACTTCAGCTATATCTACAGCAGGGATCAATTCAATACCGTGTTATACAATAAAGTGGAAAACATCACTTATGCGCAATTATCCAACAACCAGGACAGACGCGCGCTGTACGACCGGTGGAAGCAACCGGGAGATGTGGTGCCTTTCAAGTCCATCGCTGACAGCAGGTCTACGCCAATGTCTTCCCGCTTTGTTCAGAATGAAAGTACCATCTCATTGTCTTCCCTCAACATAGGTTATGAGTTCAGGGACAAGAGGTGGTTAAACGCAGCTAATCTAGCCTCTTTGAATATCAGCGCATTTACCAATGACTTGTTCTATATCTCTACCGTAAAAAGAGAAAGAGGAATTGATTTTCCATTTGCAAAGTCTGTATCGCTCTCTGTCAGAGCTACTTTCAAATAAGTTGTAAAAAATTGATAGCATGAAAATTTACATATATACGCTGGCGTTGGCAACACTGGGTTTTACCGGTTGCAAAAAGTGGATGGACGTAAAACCGGAAGATAAATTCCTGGAGGAACAATTGTACTCTTCCCGGCAGGGATTTGAAACCAGTATCAATGGTTTCTACCTTGGCAACAATGATGTAAACCTGTATGGCAGTACGCTTACCATGACTACCATGGACATCCTGGCGCAGTTGTACAGCGCCTCCTTTGATTCCAAGAACCCCAACTACCCAATGCAGTCGTACAAATACAGCGACGACCTGGCTAAAGGGTTGATCGACCGGATCTGGACGAAGATGTATGTGAACATCGCAGGGGTGAATAACTTCCTTGCTGCGGTAGACAAATACGGGAGCGTAATGGATTCTTCCGCCAGGAGCATGTACAGGGGCGAGGCGCTGGGGCTCCGCGCTTTTTATTACCTGGACCTGGTGCGTATGTTTACGCCTGCCTATACGCAGGATTCCACCGTGCAGCTGTTGCCCTATTACACCAAGGTAGGAAACGATATATCGCCGTTTTACCCGACCAACCAGGTGATGCAGTTTATCCTGGACGATTTGACCAAAGCAGAGCAATTGCTCCTGGCGGCGGACCCGGCTGCCAAACAGGCAAGGGTGAGCGCCTTATCTACCGCGAGAGAGCGTACTACCCGCAACTACCGCATGAATTACTACGCCGTAAAAGCGCTGAAAGCAAGGGCTTATATGTGGATGGGCAACAAGCCTGCCGCTTTGGCCGCTGCCAAAGCCGTGATGGCGGATCAGAGCAAGTTCCCGTGGACGAATACGGACGATCTGAAATCGCCTGAATACAGCAACAAGATTTTTGCTACGGAAATGATCATGGGGACGGAATACATCCGGCTGCTGGATATATTCAATAACAACTTCATCTCCACGCTGGATGGTACCGTCCTGCTGGCGCCGGAAAGCACTGGCGCATTTATTAACCAGACTGTTTTTGAAGGTATATCCGCTGACTACAGGTACCAGTATAACTGGAAGATCGTAGCAAAGGCGTACCCGACGTTTGTAAAATACCAGGATACGAATAACAGCGGTTATGCTTCCAACAGAACGGTGCCTTTGATCCGCATGAGCGAGATGTATCTCATTGCAGCAGAATGCGAGCCGGACCTGGCCACCGCCAAATCCTACCTGAATGAGATACGCATAAAACGGAACTTCGGGGCCCTGTCGGATAACGCGACCAGCGTGGAGCTGACGACCGCTATCCTGAAAGAATACAGAAGGGAATTCATCGGCGAAGGGCAGCTGTTCTATTTCTATAAGCGAACCAAAGCCACTTCCATCATCGCTGGTAATACCAACAAGGCGCTTACCATGAGCAGTGCGAACTACACCTTCCCGATTCCATTATCAGAAACCACTCCAAGATAATTACAGATAAAAACTGCTACTATGAAGAAAGTAATTTTATCTATACTGATATTAACAGGCTTCCTTGCCTGCAAGAAGGAAGAAATAGCTGTGTATAGTAATGAGGCAACAGGCGCCAGTATTTATTTTCCAAGGCAGGAAGTGGATTCCACGGGGGATATATACTTCTCCTTTGGTTATATCAAATCCACCATCACCGATACGGCGGTGAGCATCCTGATACGCACCCTGGGCGCGCCAACGCCATACGACAGGCCTTATAACCTGAAGATCATGGATAGCAGCACCGCTACGCCTGATATGTACACGATCGCCAATAAAACGCTGGCTATCCCGGCGGGTAAAACGGCGGATACGCTGATCATTAAGCTGCACCGTGTACCGGCTTTGCAGAAGAAAAGCTACATGCTCAACCTGGAACTGCACGCCAACGAGCATTTCAATGAAAACTATTACGAGAATATATTAACGCCCGGCAGCACCAAACCTAAACGCTACTATACCCGCATGCGGGTGAGTATCGATGATATTGCCGGCCCGCCGGACTGGTGGCGCCAGGGCAACTCCGCCTATTCCTTTGCCAACGGTTATTTCGGCGCGTTCAGTACGCTCAAGTTCCAGTTGCTGCTGACTTATTACAATGTGGATCCGCTGGAACTGACAGCGCCTAACTGGCCGATGCAGGAAGGTAATATCTATCGCATTATTGCCTGGGCAGGCGGCTTAAAAGCTTACCTCGCCGCTATGCAGGCACAGGGCACTCCAATTTTGGAGGCGGATGGAACCCCCATGAAAATGGGAGTGAATGCCCAATAATTATTCACCATTTTTACACGGCTTAATATGTATCGTTCTATAAAAATAGTTGCTTTCTTAGCAGTGTCGGCCATCGCAATTTTATCCGGTTGCAGAAAGGACCTGGGAAATTATTCTTACAACGAAATTAATAACGGCAGCATCAGTGGTATTGACTCTGCTTATTCCGTCCGGCAGGGCGCACAGTTGAAAATTAATCCTGTGCTGGAATTCACCATGGAGAAGGATACCTCCAAATATACCTATGAGTGGTTTAGCCTGGATGGCCTGGCCAATCCTATTATCCGCAGAACGATGGCCAGGACGCTTAACCTGGACTGGACCGTTTCCCTGCCGGCGAAGGACAATGCCTACAAAGTATATTTCAAGGTAACGGAAAAGAGTACGGGCCAAAGCTGGAACACTTATACCATGCTGAAGGTATCCACCAACATTGCAGATGGCTGGGCTATCCTCAACGAAGTGAACGGTGCTGCGCGATTGGATTATTTGAACTACCTGCCTGCAACGGATTCTTTTGAGTACTATAAAGACATCCTGGCTACCCAGCAGTCCATAGTGCTGAAAGGCAAGCCGGTTAGTGTTTCCTTCTGGTACAGGAGAAATGCGTTTACGGCGGCGTACACAAAAACGCTGGCCGTAAGTACGGATAATACGACTACGCTGTTCAACACCACGAACAACAAGTTTTCTGATTATACGGACATCTCCAAGAACGTAGCTACCTATAACCCGCCACCTTATTACAGCCTGAGCTTTCAGACGGATGGCAGGGTGGATTACATCGCTTTCATGTACGATAACCTGGGTAACCTGAGTTTCGAAAATGCGACAAGCGGGTATCCGTTTGGTAACCGTATCAACCGCACATCAGACCTTGCGCCGTTCAATATTTCCAAATGGATTGCCACGGAAACACAACAGGTGCCTAACTATGAGCTGATGTATGATACGGATCACAAACGGTTTATGGAGCACAGGGGTACCAATTCCTACAGTACCATTGCCGCCAATACCAATGCCGGACAGGGTGGCACGCCACTGTTTGATCCGGCGAATATGGGAATGGAGCTGATGTACATGACTTATACACAAGCGATAGACGGCCGTATCTATGCAGTGTTTAAAGATAATAGCGGCGCGGTTTACCTCGCCAGGATCAAGGCGGCCTACACCACCTTTATTCCTTTATCGTTCGATAAGATTTCTGATTATGCGCCGAACATTGCCAGTGCAACCAACTTTGCGGTGGATCCATCGGAAGGCTACCTGTTCTATACCATCGGTTCAAAAGTGTACCGCTATACGCCGGACAGGAAGACGAATGTAATGGTGGCTGATTACGGCGATAAGACTATTACGGTATTCAAATTCCAGCGTGTGGTGTACGGCCTTTCCAACGCCCGTTACAAAACCTATGGCGCCAAGTTAATGGTTTGCTCTTATGATGCAGCATCGCCTGGAGGTTCCGGTAAAATGGACCTTTATAACGTGCCTAACCTGGATGGAAATGTAACGCTGTATAAATCTTATACAGGCTTTGATAAAATAGTGAGCGTGACCTATCGAGAGTAATAAACTATCCCTACAACCCATCAAAACCGGAACCGCATTTATTGGGTTCCGGTTTTTTATTTTGATTATAAACTGAGTACGGTAAATACGGTTCTCCTGTTGGCCGCTCTGCCGGCTTCCGTATCATTGCTTTCCACCGGTTGCGTTTCGCCGAAGCCTTTGCTGCTGAGCCTTTCCGCTGCTACGCCGTGTTGTACGAGGTATTTTACGACGGACTTCGCCCTGTTTTCGGACAGCAACTGGTTGTCCTTATCGCTACCTACATTATCCGTATGTCCGGCAATGAGGATCTTCATGCCGGGGTTATCGTTCATGAGTCGCACCAGCTTGTCCAGTTCCAGTTGTGAAGCGGGCTTCAGCTCATACTGCTTGCTGTCGAAAAAGATGTTATGCAACACTATACTGGCATTAACGGCAATAGGTTGCAGGGGGATATTCTTTTCAAAGGGTTGACCGGGGTTATGTTCTTTTAAGGAGAAATTATCCGAATAAAAGAGGTAACCTTTTTTATTCACGTGGAAGGCGTAATCCCGCCCTACCGGCAGCGGGGCCAGGAAGTTGCCGGCAGCGTCCGTAGTGAGGCGCGCCACGGCGGTGGATCCTTGCAGGTCGATCACGTCTACCGCGGCCTGCAGGCGTTCGTGGCTGGTACTGTCGTACACAAAGCCTTTTACATACAGCGTTTGCAGCGGTCTTGCTTCGGGGTATAACTCAAAGCTGTAGATATCGAGCGTGCCTTTCCCATCTGCACGGTCGGAGGCGTAATACGCGGTGGCGCCGTTGGCGTCTACGATCAGGGAACCCTCTTCATCGATGGTGTTGATGGGGTAGCCGAGGTTCACGGGTGTACTCCAGGAGCCGTCCGGTTGTTTGCGGGAATAGTAGATATCCAGGCCGCCGTAGCCGGGATGGCCGTTGGAGGCGAAGTACAGCGTTTGCCCGTCCGCGTGAATGAAGGGCGTGGTTTCTTTTCCTTTAGTGTTGATGACGGGGCCAAGGTTTTCCGGCTCGCTCCAGCGGCCGTTTGCCTGCAGGTGAGATACGAAGATGTCGGCGCCGTTGCCGGGCGTTTCCCGTGCGAAATACAACGTTTGATTGTCCGCCGTGAGGGATGGCTGGGACTCCCAGTCCCGCGTGTTTACAGGGGCGCCGAGGTTTTTAGGCGTCGTCCATCCGTTGGGCGTTTTATAAGAGATATAGAGGTCGCAGCTGCCTTTACCTTCCGGGAAATCGCAACCGGTGTACAGTAAAATATTTCCGTCCTGGGAGATGTGCTGTGCGCCTTCATTGAAGGAGGTATTCACGGGCGCGCCCATATCCACGGATTGCCCCCAGCCGTTGCCTTCTTTTTTGCTGATGTAGAAGTCCTCATTGCGGCCATTTACGCGGCGGGTGTACACGAGCGTTTGCCCGTCGATGGTGAGGCTGGGAAAGTACTCCATATCCCTGGAGTTGATATGGTCCCCGAGGTTTTGAGGTTGGAAGGGCACTTGCCTGGCGCTGTTGGCCACTGCGAATTCGTAATTCGCTTTCAGCTTTTCGGCGTTCCGGCTGCTTACTTTGCTGCCGGCCATATACTGGTTCACGAGTTGCAGCGCCCCCCGGAAGTCGCCCATGCCGGCGAGCGCCCGGGAATAGGGGAGCATGATCATACGCATGCTGCTGCTGTCGAGCTGTTTAAATTTTGCAAACGCTTCAGTGGCGGCTTTATAATCTTTTGTTTCGATGTAGCACATGCCCAGTTGGCCGTAAGCGTCCAGGAAGTTGGGGGAGATGCTGATGGCTTCTTTGAGCAGGGGGATGGCTGCGGCGGTATTGTACACTGCAATAGCAGCCTGGGCTTTGTCGAAACTGGCTTTCGCCTTTTTGGGTGCATTGTCGGCCGTTACAACCTGAGCCTGCAGCCTGTGGCTGAAGAGCAGCAGTGCGGCGCAGCAGATGAGCAAGGTTTGTTTCATAGTAGTAATACAACGTGTAAGATAGGAGTTTATTTTTAGTTGCGAGGGGGGAGCGGCATGTACGCGGCGGCGGACAGGCAGCGGGGGAGCGTTGGGTTTAAAGGCGGCCTGGTGGCGTAAGGGAGCCTGCCGGCGCCGGCAGGGGGCTATGACAGGAATATAAAAATAACGGGGAGATGCTGCAGCCGCTGGCTTAGACATCTCCCCTATATAAAAATATGCTGGTAAACAGTGAGCGCGGGGCCACTAGGGTACATTAATGTATTTATGCACCTGGAGGGACAGCTGCCACTGCGGATTATGCTTGATATAATCGATAATGAGCGGCGTCATTTCCGCGCTTTTCCCCCATTCCGGCTGCAGGTATAGTCTGCAGTTTTTATCTACCATGGCGGCATGTTTTTCCGCCCAGGCGAAATCGGTTTTGTTGAAGATGACCACTTTCAGTTCATTGGCAGCCTTGCAGACTTCCGGCAGGGGCGCTTTGAACTTTTTGGGGGAAAGGGTGATCCAGTCCCAGCTGCCGCTGAGTGGGGAGGAGCCGGACGTTTCCATATGCGTCCGAAAGCCTTTTTTGTGGAGGGCTTTCGTGAGGCCGTCCAGTTGGTGCATGAGCGGTTCGCCGCCGGTGATCACGGCGATACGGCCGGGATGGGCGGCAGCTTCCTGCACGATATTATCGATGGTGAGCTGGGGATGTTTGGAGGCATCCCAGCTTTCTTTTACATCGCACCAGTGGCAGCCTACATCGCAGCCGCCGAGGCGGATGAAATAAGCTGCTTTACCCTGGTAGAGCCCTTCTCCCTGGATGGTGTAGAATTGCTCCATCACCGGTAAAGTGCTGGCGCTATTTGAAATAAGTACTGACATGTGCTAACCCTGCAAAGGTCCGATTTTTTACGGAACCTGTTAATTCTGACTACCTTTCTGTCCGATGCATGCCTGGTAGGTATTTTTCAGGAGCGCCGCGATGGTCATAGGACCAACGCCACCTGGTACCGGCGTGATGTAGCTGGCTTTAGGCGCTACTTCATCGAATTTCACATCGCCTACGAGGCGGAAGCCGCTTTTCTTGCTGGCGTCTTCTATGCGGTTGATACCTACGTCCACGATCACGGCGCCTTCTTTGACCATATCCGCTGTAACGAAGTTGGGTTTACCGATGGCGGCCACGATGATATCGGCCTGGCGGCAGATGTCAGCGAGGTTGTGGGTATGGGAGTGGGTAAGGGTTACGGTGCAGTTGCCCGGGTTGGTATTGCGGCTGAGCAGGATGCTGACAGGCGTACCAACGATATGGCTGCGGCCGATCACCACGGCATGTTTTCCTTTTGTAGGCACATTGTAATGTTCCAGCATGAGCATGATACCATAAGGTGTGGCAGGGATGAAGGTGGGCAAACCGCTCACCATTTTACCCACGTTCATGGGATGGAAACCGTCCACATCTTTGCTGGGATCGATGGTGTTGATAACCAGTTCTTCGCTGATGTGCTTAGGTAAAGGCAATTGCACCAGGATACCGTCGATATCCGGATTTTCGTTGAGCAGGATGATCTGGTCCAGCAGGTGCTTTTCAGAAATTTGCTCGTCGAAACGCAGGAGGGTAGAGTTAAAACCGCAGGCTGCACATGACTTTACTTTGGAAGCAACATAAGTTTCGCTGGCGGGATTGTTACCAACCAATATGGCAGCGAGGTGAGGAACCTTCTTGCCGGCTGCCTTTAATTCAGCCACGGAAGCGGCTAATTGGGCTTTGATAGCCTCGGATACATGTTTACCGTCTAAAATTTGCATGCGCAAAGTTAGTACGTTTCCTGCAATTTCCTGCAATTTCTTGCAAAGGAGGGGGGAGGGCGGCGGATTTTTGCTTGCGGCGGATTTTTGCTCGCAAAGTGTCTCGTCCTAAAATAAGTTTACAGATTTTAAAAATAAATCCTAAAATGCGTTTTCATTTTGTTTTTAGTCCTGTTCTTCCTTTACAATTACCTTTTTATGATAGTAGTTTTTCCATAGCCTGGCCGTCTGGATCTGATTATGATGAACAAAACTGGGAGACAAGTTGCTGATACTCATATGTGGCCTGTCATTATTGTATAGGTCTACCACATCATGCAGTAAGACGGCGGCCTCCTTTACAGAGTTTACCTGATATGCACTCAGGTATTCGTTTTTGAGTATTCCATTTACCCTTTCAGCTATGGCATTATCTCTTGGATCACCTGATTCAGTCATACTAATATCAATATTGTTATCTTGTAATAGTTTTACGTATTGGTTGCTACAATATTGTATACCCCTGTCACTATGATGACAAAGTGGTAAATGCTCCCCCAAAACCTGTTTAAGTGGCTTTATTGCCATTTGTAATGCCTGCAGGCATCCCACTGCTTCCAGATTATCAGCAACATGGTAGCCCACGATTTTCTTTGAGTAAGCATCGGTAACCAGGCTGATATACAAATGTCTAGCTCCATTAATTTTCCAGTAGGTTATATCACTTACCCATATTTGATTGGGCCTTATTGGTACGACACCTACTATCAAATTAGGATATTTTCTAAACCAATGCTGAGACATAGTGGTAGCGACTTTCCTTTTTCTACGTCTAACTAATAAATTATTCCTGGCCAACAGATCGAACAGGGCATCTCTACCCATCTTAATTTGATGCGCTGTCAAAAAAGGCTCTATTTTGCCATATAGTTTACGCCCTCCAAGCTTAGGATGTAGATTACGTATAGCATTTACTTCTTTTAATACCAGGCATTCTTCTATACCAACCTCTATTTGCCTGTAGCCGTCCTGGTAATAGGCCTGACGAGTAATACCAAACCAGCCGCATAACCTGGCCAGGCTTATGCGGGGATACTGTCCCTTAATGATTGCTATGGTTTGGTATTGTACTTTTTTCTGATGGATATTTTAAGCTCTTTTTCTGCAATATCAACCATCGTAGAGAAGGCAATAGCTTTCATTTCAGCCTCCTTTAG
>Ga0164243_10000991_pt1 | contig 49368 bp, 40 predicted proteins | sample OricompcompostOP_FD_108781 | JGI IMG/M metagenome (GOLD analysis project Ga0164243, IMG submission 108781) | Organic Plus compost microbial communities from Emeryville, California, USA - Original compost - Organic plus compost (OP) | ecosystem: Engineered > Solid waste > Mixed feedstock >... | reverse complement strand
CACATACCAGGTATCATCCCGGTGAATAAAATAAAATTCGCTTAGTATAAACCGTTGTTCCAGCTGATCGGTCACTTTTTCTTCTATAAACTTTTTGCGCCGGGCAAGCAGGGTAACCCTGGGGCCTTTATGAAGTTCTTCATAAAAACCGGTAAACAACCAGCTGTAGCGCACGCTGTCCGGTACCAGGCGAATGAAACGGCGCCCTGAATAGGTAAACTCTTTCACTTTTTCGCTGTGCAATGACATGGCAAGGCGGCTGAAATGAAGAATCACCAGTTCGTCCTGGAAGGCATCATACTTCATTGGCACATTGGAATAGCGGATGCCATCGTATACCACGGAGCCGGTATGGAACGCATTATCGGGGAAATAAGCAAAGCCTTCAATGTGGTTGGGATACCCAAGGTGATGAATGCCGTTATAGAGTCGCGCGGTTTTGTTTGTAAACTGATGATAGAAGGAGATGGCATTATTATACGCAATGCGGGTAAGACCGGTGTCGGGAACACTATCCTGTCCAATAGCTACCTGGCATAGCAGGCAGGCGCCAAGGATAAGATACACGGATTTTCGCATCAGTTTGGTTTTGGTTAATAACACTTATTAGTTGCGTTTATACTCCTGTTGCAGCAGGATAGCGTATGTATCGACGCCATTATGGAAGTTAAAAAAATATTCGTTACCAAACTTTGTTGAAAAGTGGTGAATGGTTGTATATCCTGTTTCAATTACGTTATGGCTTCCCGTTGCGACAAAATGGTAGTGAAATAGTTACCTGTAATCTGATAGTGATTCATTGGCAGCTCATTTTATTCTTATGTTGACCAGAATTGAGAATAGAGCAGTTGCCGCCAGATAACAGAATTGTGGTAACTTTCATATTACAATTGATCAGTCTATGAACAGTGCACTCCAGCTGCAGGTTAACGGGAAAACATACACGGTGCAGTCGCCACCCGATACGCCCCTGTTATATGTTTTGCGCAACGAATTGGAATTAAACGGGCCCAAATATGGCTGCGGTCTGCAGCAGTGCGGCGCCTGCATGGTGTTGCTGAACGGTAAAGCGCAGCCAAGCTGTATGATACCGGTGGCAGCAGTGCAGAATCAACCGGTGGTAACGCTGGAAGGTTTGGCAAAGGGTCCGGATACGCTCCACCCGGTACAGGCCGCCTTTGTGCAGGCGCAGGCTGCGCAATGTGGGTACTGCCTGAATGGAATGGTGATGTCTGCTGTGGCATTGCTGGCGGAACATCCGCATCCCGATGACGCCACCATCCGAAGGGGTATGCAGCAGGCGCTTTGCCGGTGCGGGAGCTATGCGCGCATATGGAAGGCCGTTAAAATGGCGGCGGCCAAACCCATGAATGCCATTCATACGGATCAATCCTGAAATAATCATTTCATGCACAGACGTCAATTTCTGAAAACAGCAGGCTGTGTGTCCATAGGGTTTACTTTGGGCGGTCCTGCATTCAGCTATGCATCGCCGGTGCAGCAGCAGTTGCCCGGCAGTTTGCGCAGTCATCCGCATATCAACGCCTGGCTGGAAATACTGCAGTCAGGACAGGTGCGCATTTTTACCGGAAAGCTGGAACTGGGCCAGGGTATCCGCACGGCTATTGCCCAGGTGGCGGCAGAGGAACTGGATCTTGCTATGCAACAGGTGGAAGTGGTGCTGGCCGACACGGGGCGCACCCCCAATGAAGGGTATACTTCGGGCAGTGCTTCGGTTGAAAACAGCGCCATGTCAGTGCGTTATGCCTCCGCCTATGCGCGCAGAAAACTGCTGGAACTGGCGGCGGAGAAATGGAAGTTGTCTGCAAACCAGCTTGATATGAACAATGGCATCATTACTGGCCCCGGCGGTCGTTCCCTATCATTTGCTGATCTGTTGCAGGGCAGGCAGCTCAGCGATGAAGTGAAACTGCCCGTTACGCTCAAGTCCAAAGACCAATACAAGCTGGTAGGTAAACCGGTGTTGCGCGATGATATTGTGCGGATGGTGCGCGGTGAACCGGTGTATGTGCAGGACCTTCGTTTTCCCGGGATGGTGCATGCCCGCATTGTGCGGCCTCCTTCGTATGGGGCCCGGTTGCAACGATTCAATGAAACCGCAGCAATGCAAAAAGTGCCGGGACTGTTACAAATTGTAAGGAAAGAAAATTTCTTAGGTATCATCACAGCTCATGAGTACGAAGCAGTGAAAGCACAGAAAGCGTTGCAGTCACTGGTTACCTGGAGCGATGGCCGGCCGCTGCCCGAAGGGAGTTTAACAAAATACATTCAATCGCTGCCTGCAGCTACTGAAAATGTATTACAAAAGGGAAGCGTAGCGGGTGATGCCAGCTGGATCACGGCCACCTATTCAAAGCCGTACATCATGCATGGTTCCATGGGCCCATCGTGTGCGGTGGCTTTATACGATAAAGAGGTGTTGCATATCTGGTCGCATACGCAGGGCGTATTTCCGCTGCGGCGTACCTTATCGCGCATGTTCAATATGCCGGAAGACAAAATACAGGTAACCGGCGTGCCGGGTTCCGGATGTTATGGCCATAATGGCGCCGATGATGCAGCCGCTGATGCCGCTGTTATGGCGATGGAATTCCCCGGCAGGCACGTACGGCTGCAATGGTCGCGGGAAGAAGAGCATGGGTGGGAGCCTTATGGCAGTGCCATGATCATGGAAGTGGCAGCGCAACTGGATGCCAATGGTAAGATCAGCGCATGGAAATACAATCTCTGGTCCGATACACACAGTACGCGCCCCGGAGGGGCGCCGCAAAACCTGCTGGCGTACCAGTATATGCAGCAAACTCCGCAACAGGTGGAACGTGGATTTACTGCGGGTGCATATCGCAATGCTGAGCCCTATTACGATATTGCTAACGTCGATATACAAGCGCATTTTTTTAACGGCCCTGTAAGGGTGTCGGCGCTGCGCGGATTGGGCGCCTATGCCAACATATTTGCCATTGAATCTTTTATGGATGAGCTGGCCATGAAAGCCGGTAAGGACCCGTTTGCTTTCCGGCAGATGCATCTCAGCGATGAACGCGCCAAAGCCGTGCTGGAAAAACTGCAACACATGATCAAAGAGGTGCCAACGCCGCCGGGAACCGGTATGGGCATTGCTTTTTCGCGGTATAAGAATGCAGCCAGTTATTGCGCTGTGGCTGCTCTGGTGAAAACCAACAAAGCAGTAAGCGATGTTACCGTGCAGAAAATGTGGGCAGTGATTGATGCCGGCGAAACCATTAATCCCGACGGACTGAAAAACCAGACCGAAGGTGGTATGATACAATCTGCCAGCTGGACCGTGCAGGAACAGGTACGCTTTAACAAACAGCACATTACCAGCCTGAACTGGTACAGCTACCCCATCTTTCGTTTTCCGCAGGCGCCGGAAACAGAGGTGGCAGTCATTGACCGGCCCAATGAAAAAGTGCTGGGCGCCGGTGAAGCGGCACAGGGACCGGCAGCCGCCGCCATTGCCAATGCGGTATTCAAGGCAAGTGGCAAACGGGTACGCGACCTGCCGCTTGTTCGCACGCAGGAGCCATGAGGAATGCATGCTGTTGCATGGCATAGCTATTGTAGTGATTGAATTGAGCATGAAATTTTTCCATATGGACGCGGTATTGCAAAGCATACGTGATTATGCCGATCAGGCGCATGGAGCACAGACCAGGAAATACACGCCCGACCGCTATATTGTGCACCCGGTACGGGTGATGGAGATATGCCGTGAACATATCAATGATACCGCCGTGCTGGCCGCCGCCTTGCTGCATGATGTGCTGGAAGACACACCGGTAACCAAAGAACAACTGGGTGATTTTTTAGTAACAGTAATGGATAGCCGAACAGCCAATCGCACCCTGCAACTGGTGGTTGAACTGACCGATGTATATGTAAAGAAAAACTTCCCTCACTGGAACCGGCGTAAGCGCAAGGCAAAAGAGGAGGTGCGTATGGAAAAAACCAGTGTGGCGGCGCAAACCGTAAAATACGCCGACATTATTGACAACTGTACTTACCTTGTGCAACACGATCCGGATTTTGCCCATACCTTTCTGCACGAATGCAAATCCCTGCTGAAAAAAATGAACAAGGGAAATGCCCGCCTGCTTGAACGGGCCATCATGACGGTAAACGATGAGCTGCAACAGCTTGCTGCCGCCACTGCCCAGGACCGCCCGGTCCGATGAGAGCCATTCAATTCATGCATACCTTTTTTCAATTCATCCCTTATTATCCCATCACTAACGGGTTTGCACAGCAACTTGCGGTTGTTTAATCGCTTAAAACCCGTATATGCGCCGCTTATTACTCCTGTTGCTGACAATCTTTATTGCTGCCCACGCTATGGCACAATCGAAGCCTGCCGAAAAGCCGTTGCCATTGGATCCCACCAAAATGACACCCGAGGAAATGCAGCGCCTCTCAAAAATGAGTCCGGCAGAACTGGCAGCCTGGAAAGAAAAAGCGTTGAAACAGGCCGAAGACAAGCTGAAGAAGAATGCGCAGGCAATCAATATGAAAGTGGATGAAACAGTGTTGCCCACCACGCAACTGGTGCCGCCGGTAAAGGACCTGGCCCGCATTTCCACCATACCCGCAGCACCGCCCACCCGCCAGCAGCTGGTAGCGCAAACCAAAAAGATGGAGGAGGCATTGTGTACGGCAGTGGCGCCGCAGGTGGTACAACAGGTGGAAGAATTTTCGGCAACGAAGTCTGTGGCAGAAATTCGCAGTGCAACGGTCGGCGGCTGGTATGGAGATAATGCACAGGGGGCCTTGTTGCTCGGTATGAAAGCCGTGCAGAAAGACCCTTCGGATATGCTGGCATGGAATAACCTGGCCGCCTTGTTGAGTATGGCCGGTATGGAGCACCAGGCTATCCCTATTCTGCAACGCTGTTTGCAGGAAATGCCAGACAATAGTTTTTTGCTTAACAATCTCGGTCAGGCATGGCTGGGACTTGGCGACCTCGCCAAGGCAAAGGAATACCTGAGTAAATGCCTGGCCATTGACGAATTGCATCCGGAAGCGAATCGTTCAATGGCTTTACTGGCTTTGTTTGCGAAAGACAATGAGAAGGCCCTGCAATACTTTCAGAAGGAACTGGAAGTGGCTCATCGCCGTTCCACGCTGGCGCAACTGGTAAGGTCAGGACATCGTGACCGCATCAACCTGGCGGCCCTGCGCAAAAGAAAAATGGCGCATGACGGATTGAACAACCGGGATTTTTTTGAAGAGATCAACCTGGGTAAATTCAACTTGCCCGCTCCGCCGCTGAAGGCGGAAAAGTCTGCAGCGTGGAATGCCTCTATAGCCGGGTTAAGAGAAAGTATGGTCGAAGAAGCAAGGTTTTGGCGAGAGGCTGCCCAACCCACCGCAGAACAACTGAAGGCCGAAGGCAGGCTGCATCCGGGCATTTATTTTGACCTGGTAAATGAATTGATCGCGGACCTGGGCAATCATTATAGTGGGCTGATAGGTATTGTGCGTAAAGGCGATGATGCTCACCTGACTGAGTTGTGGAACCAATACACGGCCAAAGACATAGCAACCAAATGTCCCGATCCCCCGCATGACCCGGAAAACGCTGCCGTGTTGCATGAAGTTTATGCACAGAAATGCTGCAACCTGAAAACACCCCTGGTAGATGAACTCATGCAAAAGTACAATACCTTCATGCAGGCCCGCATTGCAGAAGCGCAAAGCAACTACAAGCAATACATCAACGGGCTGGTGAGTATCGCACAACTGAATCCGAGTGAAAGCAACAAACGGCTCATATATAGTACTGTGAGCGACTACTTCAATTTCCTGATCTCCGCTTTGAATTCATACCAGGCACTACCGTTGCCCATGAATTGCAAAAGCGGTCCAACACCCCCGAACTCAGACGATAAAATTAAATCCGCACGCCGGGCTGATCTGAAATGTCCTTCGTGGATGAAGATGAACATACCGCTGCAGGTAGTGACCCTCAAAGCCGATTGCAATGAATTTAATGTGGAGGCAGGTTTTTATAAAACGTTTCATGCGGGCGTTACCAAACAATTTAAAACAGGTACGTCAACACTGTATGTAGGCGCAGGACTTGAGGGCCGCTGGAAAGAAGTTTCCCACGGCTCCATCAAACAGCAATTCTATGTGGTGTTTGATCACAACAACCAGTTTGCAGACGTAGGTATGCGTGGCGAAGTATCAGGCGACCTGGTTTACGGCGCCTTTGGTGCGGAAGCCAAATACGATTTTGCCATGAATGCCGGCTTTAACGCACAGGGTAAAATCAAAAGCGATTGGGTGTCGAAGTATGAAGAGAAGTTGAAGATGGTAACGGGGAAGTAGTCCGGATGCAGCCTATTCATCCGGATACAACAGGTACTTCTTCCGCAACGCTTTAAACGCACTCAATCCCGGTTCCCAGCTTTTGCGGATCTGCTCTTCGGTCCAGCCCTGCCTGATCTGTTCTTTAAACTCAGAAGTGCCGGCCAGTTTATCAATGTTGCCCATTTGTTTGCTTTGTTTGAAATCGAAAAACTTTTCTTTATCAGGATAGGCCTTATACAGTTCTATCATCCACTGCAGGTTGATGCGTTTGGTTTTGCGCAGTTGATTGATATCATAGTTTCTCAGGTCAATGCCATAACAAACCTGGTTCATATGCAACGGTTCCTCGGCCATGCCGGGAATGCTTACGGGCGTGTAACTGAAACTGTATTTTCCTTTCAGCTCAGGGCTTCCCAATACCGTGAACGGGAAATACGTGCCTCTGCCATGATTGAGTATAGTGCCTTCAAACAGACAAAGCGACGGATATAGCATGACCGATTGCTGCGTGTTGAGATTGGGCGACGGCTTCACAGGAAGCGTATAAGGCATACTGTGATTATAGTTGGCCACCTTAACGATCTTCAGTTTGCATTGCAACTTGTTTGACAGCCAGCCTTCACCATTGGCCATTTGCGCAAACTCTGCAATGGTAAGTCCATGCGTGATGGGAATGGGAAACATGCCGATGCCCGATTTCAGTTTCATATCCAGTACGGGCCCATCCACAAAATAACCATTGGGGTTGGGACGATCGAGTATCAGCAATTCTTTGCCGTTTTCTGCGCAGGCCTCCATCAATCGCACCAGTGCGTTGATATTGGTATAAAAGCGGCAACCTACATCCTGCAGATCATAAATCATCAGGTCAACATCGGCCAGGTCTTCTTTGGTGGGTTTGTTCTTGGCGCCATACAACGAAATAACAGGTATGCCGGTGGCAGAATCAATTTCGTCTTTAACATGCGCGCCGGCGCTGGCATTGCCCCTGAACCCGTGCTCCGGACCAAATACTTTTACAATATTGACGCCCAGTGCCTGCAGACTGTCTACCATATGTGTGCGGCCGATAATGCTGGTGGGATTGGCAAGCAGGGCCACGCGTTTTCCTTTCAAATAGGGAACATATTTTTCAGTTTGATCAGCACCAGTGATGATGCCGGCATTGGGCGCAGCAGGCGCGGACGATGAATTATCATCACTATTACCCTTATGCGCAGCAACCAGTATGCCGGCAAAAACAGCTAATACACAGAAAGCAGCAAATCTTTTCATTGTAATGGAATTAATACACCTAATGCAGGGGAAAATTAAACTTATTTTCTACACACTACGATGCAATAGTTTGCGGTGAATTGTTGCGGAATATCACTGCACTGTACATTCCTCCTGCCTGGTAGCGGGATGTTGTTTGTCCGATCTTTTCGGTAATGCCCATTCCTGCTGCATTACAGAGATCCTGCAGGTTTTTGAAGGCAATGGGGTAAGGTACCCAGGGATTGGCGTTGTCTGAATCATATTCTACCACTATCAATCGTCCGGATGCAGTAAGAAAAGCCTGCAGATTATTCAGTAAAGCAATTTTGTCCGCTACATAATGAAGGGAATTGGCCATTAGTATGCCATCGCAGGGTTCAAGATCGGATAATGCAGTAAAATCCTGTCTGATAGTTTGTATCGAAACCAACGGGTTTTTGCTGTCAATTTGCTCATTGCCTGTGTACATGGTATCCACTGCAACCACCATGCTGTTATCGGGCAATAAAGCCGACAGGGCAGTGGTGAATAATCCACTACCGGCTCCCAGGTCGGCCCATACCTGCGCACGACCATCATGCACTACGCCTTTGCGGATCAGCGATATGGCGGTTTCTATGTTGATAACGGTAATTTACAGATACGATGCATCACAATGTACAAATATAACCCTGTGCCATAGCACAGCAGCCCGCAAACTGTGCTGGTCTTTTGCAGCCGTGCAGCATGCTGCGCTGTTAAATTGCACATTACTCCCTGCGTGGTATCTTATTTGCATGCCACGCTATAAAAGTCAGTATGAAAAAAGGATTCCTTCAACTATTCATAGCTGGTTGCTTCCTGGTGATTACCTGTTGTTTTGCCGGTTGCGCTGAAAGCTCCAATCCGGGTGGCACAGAACAGGACACGACCACCACCGGTAACTCAGGCCGCAACAATGACCCCGAGGCAATGGCAACCATTACGGGTACCTATCCCGATACCACCGTAACCGGTTCGGCTATGTTTGAACAGGACGATGATGGTGAAGTGGAAATGAAGCTGCGGCTCAGCATTCCTGCCAAAGCCAATCAAACAGTGGCCGTCCACATTCATGAACATGGTAGTTGCGGCGATACTGCCCACCAGGCAGGTGGCCATTGGAATCCGACGAACGCACAGCATGGCCGCTGGGGCAGCGCTAGTTTTCACTCCGGTGATATTGGTAATGTAACGCTGGATGCATCCGGCGTTGGTTACCTCGAAATGGAAACTACTTTATGGTCCATTGGCGGCAGTCCGCAAACGGATATTCTCAATAAGACCATTATTGTGCATGGAGGTATGGATGACTATACTTCTCAGCCTACTGGTAACTCAGGCAACCGGATTGGATGTGGTGTGATACAGAGAACAAGAGGTATGTGATATAGCATCTCCTTAAGAATTTCTTCACAATTTTTACTTGGACATCATTGTTGCCTGCTTCATAAAACATTAATAATCAACTTGTTTGATGTTCCTTTTACGCGTTTGACATCCTGAAATCACGCTTATCTTGGTTTGTGAAGCGCTTTTCTCCACTGTATGTTTGCATTGTCAATTTGAAAATGCCCTGCAGGCTCACACGAAGTCAAAACGACTGCTTCACATTGTAAGATTCTTGCCCGATTGCTGTCTGATCTACATTAATTGGTTAAAAAAAAATTAAAAGTAAAAGTTATGAAAAGCGCACTGAGAAATTACAGCATGATGGTGTTTACGTTGATCGTTGCAGTTATGTTTTCTTATTCAACCACTGCGGTAGCAAATCACGGTAAGAAAGAAAGCAAAAAAGAAATTCCCGGTCTGGAATTCAAATATATCGGTAGCAAAAACAACCAGCCTGTGTTCCTGCTGAATGTAGCAGGTAATGGAGAAGAAGAATATATTGTGTCGTTCCGCGACAGGACCGGTAATGTGTTGTATTCTGATCGTTTCAAAGGCAGCAACATCACCCAACGGTTTATCATCAACACAGAAGAAGTAGGTGTGCAGGAACTGAGCGTTCAGATCCGTGCCGTAAAGGGCAACCAGGTTGAACTGTACCGCATCGGCACTACGCAGAATGTAGTTACCGATGTAACTGTGAACAAACTCAAATAAGGTACTTCGCACGCTATAAAGGTCATTATTTAGGTTTTTGTGTTTTTAAGTAAAGTACACCAGTGCAAACTGGTGTACTTTATTTTTTATACCTGGTGAACTATATAGCGATCACGATTGATTAAGCAAATATTTTTTCAGCAAACCAATACCTTTTTTGATCTCTTCTCTTCCGCCCGATTCAATGCCATACCACCCGCGGTATCCCGAATTCTTACTCAGTTGAATCATGCTGGCAGTTAATTCCTCCGTAGGCTGATTGCGATACGACATGCCCTTTGCATACGGAAGCGTTTTCCGGAGATAGGTATAATTATCAAAATCGCCGGACGGACTTCTCCAGTCGGGATAGGTACCAAACAAAGGATGATTTACTTCCTTCATCAAAGCAACCATCCAGTCGGCGTCATTGGATAACCCGCCGTGATTTTCTATGACGATGCTGATGTTGGCAGGCGCTGCATACTCCAGCAATTGCCGGTAAGCATCAGCGGCCCATTTCAGCGCTTCATCCGGTTGGGCATTGCGCGGACCGCGGCAATTGGTACGCACGGCATGGCATCCCAGGTAATGCGCAATGTCAACCCACTTGCGATGGTTGATAGCAAACTGTTTCCGCCCTTCGGGCGTAGCAGCACAACCGTCGCCTTCATCATCAACCATGATCAGCACCATGGTAACACCATGCCTGGCTGCATTCTGTTTCAACCGGCGCAGATATCCTTCGGTGGGCACTTCAAACAATGTGTTTACAAACTCAATACCGTTGAGCCCGAAATCTTCACGGGCAATGCGCGGAAAATCGAGGTTTTTCCATTTGCCGCTTCTGATTTCATCTACCAGCGCCCATTGGGCCAGCGATATGTCGACTTTGGGTTCCATGCGGTTAATTGGTTCATTGATTGATGGATGCGTACTTATAGTTGCCAGGGGTGCTACCAGACTGCCGGCGCCCAAAGCCATACCGGCCGCTAAAAAATCTCTTCGGTTCATAGCAGGATACTTAGTATATGCATTATAATTCCCAGCCTTTCCTGTATTCCCGATAGAAATACTTATTGGCTGATTCGTCGTTGGTGATTTTCATTTGAACGGAATCATACAGCAGCTTTTTGCCTGTACGTAAAGCAACGCCGCCTAACAATATCGTTTCAGTAACAGGACCGGCATTCAGGAAACTGCCGGGAGATGGCTGGTTGTTTTTGAATGCATTGATCCAGTATAGCTCGCCCAACTCAACCAGCGGCGGTTTCTCGTTCTCCAGATATTTTTTCATTTTGCTGTCGGGCAGCAGCCGTGGGTTTTCACACCGGAAACCTGCAATGATCTTTCCCTTATCGCCCACAAACAGCATGCCTTCGCGTGGTAAGGGTTTGTCGCCTGACTCATCGGGCGTGGGAGGCTTCATACCGCCATCATACCAATATAAATCAAAGGCGGGTAGTGTTTCCTGTTTCGGAAACCTGAAGCGCACCATACAGGAATAGGGGAAGGCTACGTCGTTGCGCACACCGCGGCAAACCTGGTTTTCTATGGTACAGGTGGTGGTGCCACAGGCCTCTGCCGATAGAGGTGCTGTATTGATGCCGAGTGTGAGAAACAGGGGCCAGAGACTGTAATGTCCCATATCCGCCATGCTGCCGCCTCCGAAATCGTACCAGCCACGGAATACGTTGTGGGTATAATTAGGATGATAGGGCCGGTCCGGTACAACGCCCAGCCAGAGGTCCCAGTCGAATCCTTCAGGAATGGGTGGTGTATCCGTTGGAATACTGGTCCACTGCGGCCATACGGGCCTGTTAGACCAGTTGTGAATTTCGCGCAGCGTGCCGATCTCCCCGGCTTTGATCCATTGGTTCACCCGTTCCATATCGCTGCGCTTGCTCCAGGCCAGCAGGTGCGTGCTTACGCCTGTTTTGCGGGCGGTATCAATGGTGAGCCTTGCTTCATACATGCGGTTGGCAATGGGCTTATGAATCACCACATGCTTTCCTTTCTTCATAGCAGCGATTGAGATATACGCATGCAGGTGGTCGGGTGTCATTACCTTAACGGCGTCAATATCTTTTTCCTTTTCCAGCAACTCCCGGAAATCCGCATATGAAGTACAACCATTGTAGCGGGGCAGGTTTTTTACTTTGCTGTAATAGGTGTTCACCAGTTCCTGCCCTACATCGCGACCGCCGGGAATCCCTTTGATATGTTCGCCCCATTGCGGGTCTTGCAACACGTGCCGTATGCCGTTGCGGATGCCGTGCGGCGACCAGTCAATATAATCGGTACTGTATTTATTCGGATCGCACACGGACACGATCTGTATGTCCTCATGCTCAATCAGTTCGCACATTTCACGAATGCCCTGGGTGCCGCAACCGATATAGGCGATATTCAGTTTATCACTGGGGGCAGTATAACCGGGACCTCCCAGTACATGTCGCGGTACAATGGTAAATGCAAGTGAGGTAAGGGCAGCACTATTGATAAACTGCCGGCGGCTAAGGTTTTTCTTTGAAGTCATAACAGTTAGTTTTTTTCAATTGGTATGCAGTCGTAAATAAATTTACTATTTAAATCGTTATAGTGACAGGTTTTTGTAGTTAGCTTCCTGGTCAACATTTATGCGATATTGCTGTGTATTCTCCAATAGCGTTGCATCATACATTAAAACGCCTCCTGCATGCCCAAACCGGTACTCGTTTTATTAATTATAATATGCTTCCCATTGCTATTGCCTGCACAACAAAGTCCGGATGCAGCGGCATGGGATCGGATTGATTCGCTGTTGTACAGAGGAAAAAATGTTGAAGACCTGCGCACACAACTACTGCAATGGAAAGAACAGGCGCAAAAAGACAATGACGTTGTTACATTAGCGCGTTGTTACCATACGCTGATCCGGATTGCAGACGGCAAATTTGCCGACACCTTATTTTTCAGGAACTCCCTTTCACTGGATAGTATTATTAAAGACCAGTCTACGGCACCGCTGTTGAAGAGCATGGCCCACCTGCTAAAAGCGCAACGGATAGAGGAGTATACTGCTACCTATTATTATAATGCGCGAAGAAGCCTGATTGCCGGCTATGATTCAACCATTGAATATGCCAGCCTGAATCGTAATCAGCTCGACAGCATCGTACACCAGCATCTGCAAGCAGCATTACAATTTTGTAACCAGGCGCCAACTGTCAAAGGCAGCCACCTGTGGTGGCTATCATCAGTTGAAGATCTTTTATGGAATGGCGCCACCCTGCGCGATATCATTTATGCAGAATTGATTCAGCTCCGGGCGCATGCTGTTAAAAAGCAGTCTGACTCCTTTGCCAATGCCTGGCTGGCGCTGCCACCCGGTCAATTGGCCGCATTGCCTGCATTGCCTCAATATGAGGACGTGCATAACCAGTTGTTGGCATTATATAAGGAATGGATGCAGGTTCATCAAAACAATAACCCGGATGCTTTCTATTACATAGAATCGCTGGCGCGCAAATTTTTTTATGAAAAACTGGAAGCCGACTCCTTTCAGCAACAACTGTATGAAAACTACCTGCAACAATGCCTGCAATTGTCCTATGGCACCGTTAAAGCACATGCGGTATTTCAGCTTTGTATCGGGTGGTATGAAAAAGGAGCAAAGTATAACCCGGGAGCCAGACAAAGTATGTCATGGCAGATGACGCCTGACATAGCGCCCATAGATACCAGCCTTAGCAGGTATTATGCACGGGCATTGAACCTGCTGCAGGCGCACAGGTCCCTGGTGGATAGTGTGCCCGGCCTTTCCTGGCGGTTGAAGTTTTTGGAAAACGAAATACTAAAATCGTACCTGGTCATCAAAATGCCCGATACGCAACTGCCCGGCAATCCTGTGTATGCCATGTTACATTTTCGCAATGTGCAGCAGTTGCATATGCGTATGGTAAGACTATCTCCTTATGCGGAGTGGGACAGCAGGCAAGACACTAACGTAAAAAAGCTGATGCACCTGCCCGCCGTACAGGAAGTGGTGCACACACTACCTTCGTATACTGATTACCAGTTGCACAATGCCCTTATTCAGATTGACCCGCTGCCTGCCGGTAAATACGCGATCCTGTTTGCTGATTCTGCCATTTCTCCGGAAAATAAAAAAGTCAATTGCGAGGTGATAACGGTCAGCAATATCGCAGTGATCAACAACGGCCGGCATGTGTTTGTATTGGACAGAAAAACAGGAGCACCGCTCAGCGGTGCAGTGGTGCAGTGTGGTTATAGAACTTTTCGCAGTGCGGACACGATCTGGCTGAAAGGCGCCCGGAAAGCAGATGCCACCGGGAAAGTGGTTGTTGACGACAGAACAGAAATGCTGCAGGTGGTGTTTAACGGCGACAGCATACGCTATGATATGGAGCAGCGTCGTCCCTATTGGTCAGATGATTATTATAGCAAAGACGAGTACGACAATCTCCTGGACTTTTGCGAAACAACTACCCAACTGCATCTCTTTACAGACAGGGCCATATACAGGCCCGGTCAAACGGTTCATTACAAAGGAATCTTCCTGGTAAAACATCCGCGCACCGGGGAATACCTTGTCCTGAACTGGAAAAATCTAAAGTTTCCTTTTTACACAAAATGGATATACCGCCTGGCGCGAAAATTTTCCGGCAGAAAAATTGAAATGGAACTGACCGATCCTTTTGGCCGGGTAATGGATTCACTATTCATCCTGCCCAACCAATATGGTTCGTTCTCCGGTTCCTTTGTTATTCCGCCTGATGCCGCTACCGGCGAGTGGTCGTTTGATTGTTGGGATGTGGATATAAGTTATCAGAACAGAGGAGCGTTCCGGGTAGAAGAATATAAACGTCCTTCTTTTGAAGCCATTCTGCACAAGCCGGAAAAAGATATTGCTGTGGGCGATTCATTTTCTGTAAAAGCGGTGGTAAGATCGTTTGCCGGCGCGCCGCTGCAGGAGGTGCAGGTGGAATATGAGATTGCAGTACGTTATTATTTACCTTCCGGCAAAACAGGGTTCAAAAAAGATACTACCATCACTGGCAAAGGGTATACCAACGAGAAAGGTGAATTAGCGATTCCGGTACCCCGTACCTTACCCGACACGCTTGCAGTTACGGATGACGAAGTATGGAAGATCAGTTATTACATTGATATAACAGCCATTGATGCAACGGGCGAAAGCCATGAAGATGAAATATCGTTTACCGTTTCTTCCCGGCCTGTTGAGCTGGAGATAAAAATGCCGAAGGTGATGGAAAGAAATGCGTTGAAACCGGTATATATTCTGCCGCAATCATCATTTGCACGTGTGGTGCAGCAACCGGTAAGGGTACGCATCTATCAACGGTATCCTGCAGTCCATCACACGCCGGATGATATGCTATGGGCTGAACCTGACACCTGGTTGTACAACAGAGAAGAATTCCTGCGGCGATTTCCCGATATACAATTTGCCTCAGGGGAACGCAGGGACGCTGTGGGAACAGCAATACTGTACGAAACAACTATGGCAGCGCCTGGTGAAAAACTATTATTGCCGTCACAACTGCTGGGCGCGGGTCATTACCTGCTCGAAGCCGAGGCTATAGAAAATGGCAAAGTAACCGGATTGGCGAAGCAACATTTTACCATATACGATGTAGGCACATCACAATTGCCGGCAGGTGATCATACATTCAATCATCTTGAGTATGTTGCAGCAGAACCGGGACAAAAAATAAAATGGATAACAGGAGTGCAGGATGATAAGATCTTTTCCATTTATCATGTAGCCTGGTATGAAAAAGGTGGCAACGGCTTTTCAGAAAAACAACACTATCGTGTTTATGAAGAGCTGAAAGGGTATAATCATTGGGAGTTTACCATACCCCAAAAAGCTGTCGGGCAAATGGTGTTCACCCATTTATATGTGATCAATAACCGGTTGTACCGGTATGAAGAAAAGCTATGGATTACAGGAAAAGCCAGGCCGGCGCCTGAAATCATTGTTGAACAGTACCGCACGCGCCTGCATCCGGGTGCGCCCGAAACATTTACCGTATCGGTGAAGACCAGGAACGTGCATACAGCCGCCGAGTTGATGACTACCCTGTACGATGCTACGCTGGACCAACTCGAAAAACATACATGGTCAATCCCGGCAGCATCACAGTCATTGTATGCGAGTGCTGACTGGCCCCAACGTATTACCCACATGAGCACCAGCTATTCCCCTTACCTCGGCAGGGTTGTTGAACTTGAATTACCCGGAGAGTGGCTGCATCCTGCGCTATATGGTTATAATCAGACGCAGCGTGGTGCTGCCAGCACTGACTATACGCAATATGGATTTGATCCCGCCCGGGCGGCGATGCTGCATGGACGTGCAGCAGGCCTGAGCGCCTCGCCACACTTTGAGGAAGTAATAGTCACCGGTTATAGCACAGTGAAAAAGAATGCAACAGCATCAGTTGCTACAATAAGCGAAGGAACAGGGACCTCGCTTGCCGCACTGAAAGGGATGCTGGTAATACTGGATGGTTTACCCTATAGTGGAGATATCAGTACCATTGATGCCGCGTCCATCACCCAGGGAATCATATTAAAAGGAGCAGATGCTACATCAATGTACGGCAGCCGGGCGGCAAATGGAGTTGTGCTGCTCAGTACAAAGGGGCCTCTTGAGTTGCCGGATATTACCCGGCATACAACAGCACCGGCTATACGAAGAAATTTTGCAGAGACAGCTTTTTTCTATCCGCGCCTGTTTGCCGGCAGGGACGGTTTCTATACCATTCAGTTTACCTTGCCGGAAAGCGTCACCTCCTGGAAATGGAAACTGCTGGCGCATACCAAAAAAGGAGACTTTGCGTATGCGGAGCGAAGATTGGTAAGTCAGCTGCCGCTGATGGTGCAACCCGATATGCCACGATTCCTGTACCAGGGAGATCAATTGGTATTGAAAAGCAGAATCACCAATCTGGATACGGTGGCGTATACTGGTACCTTAACCTGCAGCATTGAAGACGTGGTTACCGGTGAAGATCTTACTGAACGTTGGTTAAAAGAAAATAACACACCGTTCACGATACAAAAGTTGTCAGCAGGTACCGGCACATTTGTATTGCAGGTTCCCGTCGATGTATTGCATCCCGTAAAAATCAAAATAGCTGCGCGTACCGGCCACTTCGGCGATGGGGAAGAACACCTTATCCCTATCCTTAGCAAAAAAGTGTTGGCCACGCAACACATTCCGGTGGTGGTGAATGGTAAAGAAATAAAAGAGATCAATACCCCAACACTGCCCGAAAGCGCAGAACCCTATGGTATAGCCGTACATATTGCTCCACAACCGCAATCAGCCATGGTGCAGGCGTTGCCCCACCTGGCGTGGTATCCCTACAATTGTGCTGAACAAACCTTCAATAAACTGCTGGCCTATGGGGTGGCCCTCAAACTGCTGCGTACAGAAAAAGGGTTACAGCAACAATTGGTAAAAAATGATTCCGCACAGCCAAAGCTGAACGCCGGGGAACTGCCGGAAGAACTGAGCAACAGAACAATGCCATGGTTGCAGCTCAGCGTCCGCAACCTGCTGCAGCAGCAAAAGCTGGCTAAACTGATGGACAGCTTTTATGTAAAACGTAAGATGGAGCAACACCTGGAAGAATTGAAGCAATTGCAGCAGCGCGATGGCGGCATCAGCTGGTACAATGAAGGCAGCAGTAACCGTTACATTTCTGAATATATACTCGGCGGTTTTGGAAAGTGGATGAACGATCAGCTGCCGCCGGATGACAAGAACCAGCAAAAGCTGGTACAGGAAATGATCAAAAAACTGGTTAATTATTGCGACCGGGAATTTGAGAAGGACTATTTATCAGCCGGTGTTGCTTCCACCATTCACTATCTCTATAACCGGAGTGCCTGGTTAAAACAATATCCGTATAATAAGCCGGGCCTGTCGGTTGATTCTTTATTGCAGGCGTTGCAACAAAACAGCGTGCAGTTGGGTGCCGGTCTGCGGGCCATGCTTATTACTGCTGCATTGCGCTGGTCAACACCCAACAGCAGTACACATCAATATGCACTGGAAGAACTGGAATCGCTCCGGCAATCGGCCATCAGGGATTCCATCAGCGGCATGCGCTGGAAAGTGCTGGAAGATGCGGACGACCTGGCATTGCACACAGAAGAGTGGTTAGTGAAACTGGCAGAAGCATTTGAACAGGGAAAAGACAACGCAACGGTGAATGGCATTATCACATGGTTGCTGCAATGCAGGAAAGAACACAGCTGGAGCAGTACCAAGTCTACTGCCGATATGGTATCGCTGTTGCACCGGCGGAATGGTTCCATGGTGCAGTCACTGCAATTAACCGCCCAGGTTAACGGCGCCACACTGGAGTTAACCAACAATATGCTGGAAGGACAACAGGCCGCGTTCCTGCGTACAAATGCTTTTCCGCAATTCATCACAGCTGCCACTGACAGCCATGCCGTAAAGGTAGTGGGCGGCGTGAAATACTATTATTTTGTTGACGGTGATGCACTCCCAGCAGGAACTGTTCAACTGACCAGGAAACTGTACCGGTACAACAATGAACGAGCCACCTGGGAACCTGTACAAGACCAGGCATCATTGACAATGGCTGAAAAACTGCGTGTAGTGCTGACCATCCATACACCCAGGCCCTTGCAGTATGTGCTCATTGATGAAAAGCGTGCTGCTGCCTGCGAACCGCTTGACGTTGCCAGCGGCTATGAATATGGAAACGGGCTGGGTTATTACAAATCAATCCGGGATAACGGGATGTTGTTCTTTGCTGCCAAAGTGCCGGCCGGTACTTCGGAAATCAGTTACGAATGTAAGATAGCCAAAGCGGGTACTTTCAACTGGGGCCCGGCTTCGCTCTCGTGCATGTACAAGCCGGAGTTGAGCGGGTATAGCAACAGCTTTTCCATAACAATACCGGAACAACAGTAGCGGACGTCTTCCGTCCTTCAAGACCGGCCACTGCCCGAACAAAGTCTGTTGGCGGCAAGGGAAAAATGCACTACCTTATGAATCGAAAAGCCGCAAGCGACAAGCGGTTTAAAACCCATTGCCATGGCCGAACAAAAAACAAAACCAACAAATGCTTCTGTAGAAGATTTTCTGGCAGCCATTCCTGATGAACAGCTTCAGCAGGATTGCCGCGAACTGATAAAGATGATGCAAAAAGTGACCGGTGAGCCGCCGGTATTGTGGGGCAATATTGTGGGTTTTGGTAAATATCACTACAAATACGACAGCGGTCATGAAGGCTACAGCTGCCTTACCGGTTTTGCACCACGCAAACAGAATATTTCACTCTATGTAATGGGAGGCATGCTGGAAGCGCAGGACCTGCTTGCCAGACTGGGTAAGCACAAAGCCGGTAAAGGTTGTTTGTACGTAAAAAAGTTGTCTGATGTTGATGGGAAGGTGCTGGAGCAAATCATTAAGCAATCTGTGGCGTTGCTGAAAAAGAAATATCCGGCTAAATAACTCCCGGTGTTCAATTATGTATGGCCGTTAGCTCGAGGATATCCTTTACCAACTCCGGTATTCCTTCGCTGAAAAGATGATCAGTACTGTTGAAAGTGCGTATGGCTGCCTGGGGTAACTGCGCTGCATAAGAAGACAGATGCGAAAAAGGCACCACCGCATCCTGCCTGCTATGGTATAGAAAAATGTGCGGAATATCAGGTAACTGCCGGGCAAATTGCGGATGCAACACATATTCCTGAACACGCCAGTCTTTTTTGCCCCAGTAAGGCGATGCCAGTATGAACAGGGCTTCAATGGCACGCGGACAGTCTTCTTCCGATAAAAACTTCAGCAGCACGGAACCTCCCAGTGAATGTCCAATGCAGATCAATCCGTCATCAGCCTTTTCCAGTTCCTGCGCCAGCTTGTTTTTCCACAACTCATAAGAAGGATGATCAGGGTCAGGCATAGGCGGACACCGTACTTCATAACCGGCGCCCAGCGTTCGTTGCAACCATGCTACAAGGTCGCTGCTTCCCTGGTGAAGTTTTTGTGAACCTCCTGAATGAATGAATAACACCTGTTTCTTTCTGATGGGGTTTCGGAAGCCGCTTCCTGCCATGATCACTAAACTTTAATGTCCTGCAAACTTAGTACCGTTTTACTGCGTGCAGGGAGTATGATTACGACATAATCAGGGGTTGATTGCGTCGTATAATGGGGCTAATTTTGATACCATGAAACATATATCCATTCTGGTACCGCATAACGCCATGCTGGCCAACGTTGAAGGACCCCGGCAATTATTTCAATGCGTAAATCAGTATTACGCCATGCAGGGTAAGCCACCATTGATTACAGCTGAACTGGTAGGTATAACACCGGAAGTGAAGCTGAGAGATGGCATGTACTCCATTCGCCCGGACAAACTGGTGACGGATGTGAAAAAAACAGACCTCATTCTTATTCCTGCCATGGATGGCGATCTGAAGCAGGCACTGGAAGTGAACAGTGCATTTGTGCCATGGATTGTTTCGCAATACAAGACGGGCGCTGAAGTAGCGAGTATGTGTGTAGGTGCGTTCCTGCTGGCGTCTACCGGTTTGCTGCATGGCAGAAAATGCGCTACGCACTGGATGTTTGCAGCTGAATTCAGAAGTATGTTTCCGGAAGTGGAACTGGTGGTGGAAAAAATTATCACCGACGAACATGGAATATACTCCAGCGGGGGCGCTTTTTCCTATCTCAACTTGTTGTTGCACCTGATAGAAAAAATAGCAGATCGCACGGTAGCCGTATTTTGCTCCAAGCTGTTCCAGATTGATATTGACCGCAGCACGCAATCCCCCTTTGTGATCTTCCAGGGGCAGAAAGATCACGAGGATGAACCCGTTAAAAAGGCACAGGAGTTTATTGAAAACAATGTTTCGGAAAAGATCACGGTAGATCAGTTAGCGGCTATGTTTGCATTGGGGCGCCGCAACCTCGAACGCCGTTTTAAAAAAGCTACCAACAATACCATTGCGGAATACATTCAGCGTGTGAAAATAGAAGCTGCGAAAAAACAACTCGAAACCAGCAGAAAAAATATCAACGAGGTCATGTACGACGTAGGGTATTCCGATACGAAGGCATTCAGAACGATATTCAAAAAGATCACTGGTCTTTCGCCCATGGAGTACAGGAACAAGTACAATAAGGAAGCGCTGGTGCTGGCGTAAAGAAAGCAACCGGAACTTATTGCTGCTCTCCCGGTTGTTCTTCTCTTTCCACGGAGATGGTGCATTCTGTAATAAGCGCTGCCATAGCGCCTACGGCTGCCAGTACAGGTAAGAACACCGTGCCTACCACACCCACAGTAAGCGGAAAGCTCATGAACTCCTTTCCGTTTTTATCGGAAATGGTCACCTTGCGGATATTACCTTCTTTGATCAGTTCCTTCACTTTATTCAGCAGCTGTTCACCATTGATGGTGAAAGTTTCTTTTTTGACAGCCATGGTACTACCGGTTTAATAATGATTAGCAGAAGACCGTTGCGCCCACTCAGGCTTCCTGCTTGTTATATTTATTCTTGTATTCAATAGGGGAGAGACCGGTTATTTTTTTGAAAACAGTGCGGAATGCCTTGATATCGGAATACCCTACGTCGTACATCACTTCGTTAACGGTTTTCCTGCCTTTTTCAAGGTCTTTTTTGGCGGCTTCTATTTTAACGCGCTGAATGTATTCTACCGGCGTATTATTGGTGGCTTTTTTGAAACGCCGTTCAAAATGCCGGCGGCCTATGGCGAATTTGCTGGCCAGTTCTTCTACTGAAATTTTTTCTGTTACATTTTTTTCAATGTACTCCTGCGCCAGCCGGATAGGTTCATCTTCATGTTTCTTTTGTCCGTTGAACATGATGAAGGGCGACTGGCTCTTCCGGTCAATTTCAATAGCAAAGAATTTCGAAGCGCGTATGGCCATATCGCGGTTGGTATACTTTTCAATCAGGTGCAGCAACAGGTTCCAGTAAGAAGCAGCGCCGCCGCTTGAATACAGTCCCTGCTCTTCAGTAATGATACTGCCGTCGGTAATCGTTACATCGGGATACATCTCACGAAATTCATTGGCAAATAGCCAATGCGTAGAACATTTTCTTCCGCTGAGCAATCCTGTTGAGGCCAGCAGAAAGGCGCCCACACAAAGCGACGCAACTTCTGCGCCACGGTTATATTGGTCCACAATCCAGGGAATAAAGCCTTCATTGCTTTTTACAGCAGCTTTCATATCGCCACTCAGCGCCGGAACAATAATCAGGTTTGTGCTTCTTACCTCCTGCAACAATTTATCGGTATTCACGGCAAACACGCCGCCATTCAAAGGAACCTGCCGCGATAAACCAACCAGTTCAACCTGGAACAAAGGTTCATTGCCTTCCTGGATGAGAAACTGGTTGACTGCCGTAAACATATAGCGCGGGTCTACAATAGCCGCCGGCACAGCCTCATACGGAACCAAAATGCTTACGTGTTTCATGCACTGGTTTTTATGTTTAGCTCAATGTGGTTCAGATCACCATTTGTAATATCGCTTACTACATACAGCCGATGCATGCGGTAAGCAGCCTATGCAATGCTTTACTTTTACGCTCCCTGCACCTGCGCGGTTTTCTTCAGGACGCGGATTTCAAATTTAGCGAATTAGCCGGTGGATTTCAACCGCTTTTCTACCGCTCACATTACCACCTGTGTAAAGGGAAGTTTCCCGCATAAAAGGAGTAAAAATAACCTGTTGGGAGCACCCTGTCGCAACTTACCCCCTAACTAGTCGCATATACACGCGATTAAACAAGTACAGGCGTGATAGCTTTGTATCAGGTAAACAACAGGAACCTGGAACAAATTGAAAATATTCTCTTAATCAAAAAACTTACTACAATGGCTACTTCAATTTTTGTTAATCTTCCGGTGAAGAACATTCAGCGCACAAGGGAATTCTGGACGCAGTTAGGTTACTCTTTTAATGAAGCATTCAGTGATGAAAAAGCACTTTGCCTTGTCATCAGCGACAACATATATGCGATGCTGCTGCAGGAGGAATTTTTCAAAACATTTATCAAAAAAGATATTGCAGACGCCAGCAAAGTCAAAGAAGTGATCCTGGCGCTTTCTGCAGAAAGTAAAGAACATGTAGACACGCTGGTGGATAAGGCGTTGAAGGCAGGAGGAATCGAGCCAATGGAATCGAAAACCTACGACTTCATGTACTACAGAACTTTTGAAGATCCTGATGGTCACCACTGGGAAATTAACTGGATGAACCCTGAATTCATTCCCCAGCAACAGACCGCAGCACAACAATAATAACATCCATCATTAACCCAATCAATATTTAAAACAGCACTACCATGAAAAAAACTAAAATCTTCTACTGGATATTCAACGGGCTCTTGTGTTTTTTAATGCTTGGATCTGCCATTCCGGATATCATTATGGACCCGATGGCAATAAAAGGCATGCATGAAGACCTGGGCTATCCCAGATACTTCATACCCTTTATAGGAGTGGCAAAGTCACTGGGTGTATTGGCTATCCTGATACCGGGCAATACAAGGTTAAAAGAATGGGTGTATGCCGGATTTGCCTACGACCTGATCGGCGCCACCTATTCCATAGCTGCTGCCGGACAACCGGTGGTGAACTATGTAGGTATGGTGCTGCCACTGACGCTGCTCACGCTCGCGTATATTTTTCATCATAAACTGTTACGAGCCAGGGCAGCTGCGGGTACAGCAAGCGGCAAACCAGTACTGGCAGGCGTATCCTGATGAACGGTGTGACTATAACCATAAGAACTGGTTTCGGGTTTTGCGTTTTTTGTGACGGGTAGGCCGGTGCAACCAGCTTTCATAGCCCCTCACTGAAAACGCGAAACCCGCAACCCTTTAAATGTATGCAATGCGAAAAGTAATAGCTTCCATAAACGTTTCACTGGACAATTTCATGGCCGGTCCTCAATGTGAACTCGACTGGCATTTTGAAAAATGGGGCAACGACCTGGCAGAAGCATTCAGCCGTCAGTTGGCAAAAGCCGATACCATTCTGCTGGGGCGCATCACCTATTGCGCCATGGCGCGCTACTGGCCGGTCAAAGCCCTTGATCTTACCTATCCTATGGAGGATATTGCTTTTGCGCATATGATGAACAGTTATACCAAGATTGTTTTTTCCTCTACCCGCGATTTACCGCAATGGACAAATGCAAAACTGGCGCGTGGTGATGTGCGCGACGTGGTGTTAAAGCTGAAGCGGCAACGCGGTAAGGACATCATTGTTTATGGCAGCAGCAAATTGCTGGCATCGCTGATACAATTCGGATTGATTGATGAGTATGTGTTGTGGGTACATCCCATAGTGTTGGGAGAAGGCAAACCATTGTTTCAATCACGCTCGCGCACCATTCCTATGGAATTAATAGAAACAGCTGCATTCAGCACCGGCGTAGTAAAGTTGTGGTATAAGGCAGAACCACCGGGAGATTGAACTTTGTATGTTGGTTTATACATCAAAAAAAATTGCCCCGCTTCAACGCGGGGCTTTTTATACAAGTATTTTCTGATTACCCTTCACACAGCTCCTTCAACTTCGCTAATGAACCAGGCCACCATTCGTTGAACATGGACTCCCAGTTTTCGGAGGTTTCAATAACCACCTTCAGTTCAGTGCTGCCATTGTTTTCTGTTAAATGATAAGATTCCGTGGTGCCTACCCAACCGGTAGTAACAGTGGGGTCGTTGTTCCCGGAACCATCAGGGCCAATGACGGCTATATGTCGCATGTGTACATATTCGTTTGGACGGTATTCAGTAATCGTTGCCATTGTTCCTCCCATACCGGGCGAAAGAAATCGAATGTTTTCGCCTTGTGCCCATTTACCGTCGTAATAGGAACTGTATTGCGGCGTAGTAGCATTGGCCCAGATTTTATATGTGTCGGGCTGCAACATGGTGTCCCACACTTTCTGCCGGTTGGCGGCAATGGTGACAGTGTATTCCAGCTTTTTCATACAATTGTTTTTATTGTGTTTTGGTATCAAAGGTCTGCCACCGCTGTATTTTAATCAGGGTGTAAAAGCGACAATATAAGAGGGGGATTACGGTCTGCGATGATACAAGCGGAAATCAGTACTTGAACACCTCTTTTATTTTTACCAGGAACTGATCTTTTTTCCGGCGGCTCACTTCTATTTCGGCATCATTGCTCATGATCACCAGTCCGCCTTCGCCACGCTGGTATTCCTTTACATGCAGCAGGTTGATGAGGTAAGATTTATGTATGCGGAGAAAGGTGGAGTCCTGCAGCAACTGGTCATATTCCAGTAATGGTTTGGATACCACTACGGTTTTGTTGCCTGCCAGGTGAAAAACAGTATAGCTGCGTTCTGCTTCGCAATATATGATCTCTTCGAGCTTTAATACAATAAAACCTTTCAGCGTAGGCACGCACAAACGCATTTCCGAAGGCATGCCGGATTTGCTCAGGTTATGCAGCAATGCTTCCGCCCGGCCTTCGCCTTTGTCTGCCTGCAATCTTTTTTCAACCCTGCGCACGGCATCTATCAAACGATCTTCATCTACCGGTTTGAGCAGATAGTCTGCAGCGCTGAACTGCAGGGCCTGCAGCAGGTATTCGTTGTGTGCAGTCACAAAGATGACTTCAAAATTTTTGAGCGGTAATTCCGACAGCAGGTCAAGGCCTGTCTTTCCCGGCATCTGGATGTCGAGGAATACTACATCGGGCTGCAGTTGTGCTATCTGTTGCTGTGCTGTCCAGGCATCTGAACAGGTGGCAGCCACGCGTATCTGCGGGCAATGTAGCTCCAGCATCTTGCGTAGGGTGCCAATGCCATCCGGCTCGTCATCCACCAGTATTGCTCTCATAAATGAACAATTAAGGATTATGTCATAAAGGTAAATATTTCCCTCACCGCTGAAATAGCCACAAAGGCGCCCGGTAAAAGCGTCCGCCGTTGGGTAAACCATCCTGCCCTTTAACCTTTTCGGACAAGCAACTGGAAAATCGCCGGGCTAAAAATTTATTTTATACGGTGTATCCGCACAAGTCATCTACCGGCACGAGATGTCGCTTTTTTCTCAGTGAAGGCAGCAGTGTATTTGTCTGCACGCTTTTGAATGCAACAGGCAGCGGCTGTTGTTGCAGCATAAACAGTCGGGACGCGTACGGGTGAGCTGGCAGACCGGACTGTATTGGTTAGACGGCGGCTGATCAATGCCCTGCACAGGTTAGCATTTCGCCCAATAAAAAAAGTATCAACTGGTTGATTGTAAAGCCAATTGATACTTTGCTGTAGTCCCGCCCAGAATCGAACTGGGATATCAAGTTCCGGAGACTTGCGTACTATCCATTGTACTACGGGACCGGAAAAAGAAAACCGGGCAGCAAATGTACGCCAAGATTCAGAAATAACCCAATGGCCCTTTGCAGCCATATGTTGATACATATGCAGGTATGTTGAGCCATGAAGCAAGCAACTTCCGGCCGTTTCGTTCTTCACCGGCAAACCCGGGCAGTACATGGCCGGGTGCCGATGCAACCAACTTATCACCGTTCGGTAACCTGGAACAGCCGGTAGTTAATTCCGGTCACAAAAGGTTGGCTGGCCGCTCTATCTTGCTGCCGCAAAAGCAATTTCTCAATTAGCAGTCACATCACAATTCGTACTGCGTAAACAAAAACTTAGTTGAGCAAAAGCAGAACGTAAAATCAGGGGTATCAACAGGGAACCAGGCAACTGGCCTGCGATGAGCAGGCCAGTCCTGTTTTTCCAGGGCTATACTGCTATCGACGTGTGGGTTTATGCTGTTCCTTTTCAGTAGGAATATTTGAAAGCATCTCATAGCATAACCGGCCATCTTCCACATCCAATCGCACCACACAACCATAATGCAGCTTATAATGCGTGAAAGAATCCAGCAGTGGCGTATCGTTGATATGCGCCAGTATGCTGCGGATCACACCACCATGCGCTATCGCCACAGAAGGCTTTGGTGCAGCGGCAATTTTTTCAAAGCATCGTACCACGCGGTTGAACAATTGCATATAGCTTTCTCCGCCGGGTATGCATACGTTCACAAAATCATTCATCCACGGATCAATCACTTCCTTTGGAATGGCATCCCAATGCATCATTTCCCATTCACCACAATGAATTTCCATCAGGTCGGGCTCCCAGGTAATGGTGTGGTGCGGAAACAAATGCGTGGCCAGTTTCCGGCAGCGCAGCAGCGGACTTGAATACACCTGCTGCACATCAGGAGGAATGAATTGCCTGATCACAGCCGCTTCTTCCGGGAACGTATCTGTTACGTCAATATCCGACTGACCATAACAAATGCCTTTTTCAATCAATGGTGCGGTATGGCGTATAAGATAGATGGACATGGGTTACACTATAAGTATTTCCAGATCACTACTGCTCCCAAGTAAAAACATAATTCACTCACCTGCTGAATGGCGCCCAGGCAATCTCCTGTATAGCCCCCGATCCATTTCCTGAAATAATTGGCCAGGGAAAAACTAACGATTACCACCGGCACTATGGCAAGCAGAAAATGCCAGCTCAGCAGCACAAAAGGTATCAATGCAAAAATACCGGCCACCAGCAAATTTCCCCCGCCGGGTTTGCGGGATGCTATTGGTTTTGATTTGCTGCCGTCCGTATCAGCCACATATTCATACCACCGCATGGTGAGCACCGGCATGAAGCGGCTTACAGCATGTGCTGCAATGAGTGTGACAAGGAAAAAACGGTAGTTATAAAAAATGTTTGCAGATGGTTGCGACAGGTCGGGAAGAAACCTGGGCAGTTCCTGTAACAACAAAAATTTTGAACTCAGTATGCCGATCAGCCCGGTTACACCAAAGGTGCCCAGCCGGCTGTCTTTCATAATGAGCAGGATCTTTTCTTTGGTCCAGCCGCCGCCAAAAGCATCGCATACATCGGCAAAGCCATCTTCGTGAAAAGCGCCTGTTACAAACAGGCCTGCAATGATAGAACCGGCAATGGCAATATTCCCGCCAATGTATTTATTTAAAATAAGGAAAGTCATACCACTGATGGCCCCCACTATCCAGCCGACCAGCGGAAAATACTTCACCGCACGCTCCAGGTATTCCTGTGAATGGTCCGTAAACCGGGGCACCGGTAAACGGGTTAGAAACATCATAGCGGTGAAGAATACACGAATTTCTTTTTTCATGAAAATTTATTTTTCAGTCGCGCGTGCTCTAAACTATCAAACTCACTCCTTCCCCAACTCTTCCAGTGAAGCCATCTCATTCAAAAAATTGACCGCCGACTGTATCAACGGAATGGCCAATGCTGCCCCGGTACCTTCGCCCAGCCGCATATCCAGTTGCAGCAGGGGGCGGGCTTCCATGTACTGCAGCATAGCGGCATGTCCCTGCTCATTGCTGCAATGCGCAAACAGGCAATTGTTTTTTACGCCAGGATGTATAAGCGTGGCCAGCAACAATGCCGCACCGGTAATAAACCCGTCTGCCACAATGATCATATCCAGTTCCGCTGCCTGCAGGTAAGCGCCTGTCATCATCGCTATTTCATAACCACCCACGGCGCTCAGCAATTCATAAGGTGATTGCGACCATGCACCCAAACGATGCTTTTCATATACCTGTTGCAGGGTGTGTATTTTCTGTTCCAGCTGCTGCGCATTGGCGCCCGCTCCTTTGCCGGTGCAGGCCGCTACGGGCAGTCCGGTTACCGCACTCATGATCAGCGCAGCCGAAGAGGTATTGCCGATACCCATTTCTCCAAAACCAATACAATTGCAGTGCGTGTTGTGGACAATGTCCCGCACAATATCTTTACCTTTTTGTATCGCCCACACTACTTCCTGTTCCTCCATAGCAGGGCCATGCAAATAGTTGTCCGTGCCCCAACCAATTTTAGCGTGTATAAACCCAACTCCTTTCGCCGTTGTTGGTTGCAGCTTGCTGAAATCGTACTTCACACCGGCGTCTACTACCGTTAAATCAATATGGTGCTGACGGCAAAATACATTAATGGCAGCGCCGCCACGAAGAAAATTCAGCACCATCTGTGCTGTTACAGCCTGTGGCCATGCATTCACCAGACCGGTTTCGCTGATGCCATGATCGCCTGCAAATACCACGATGTGCGGATGCCTGATTACCGGCTGCGTGGTTTGCTGAATACAACCTGCCTGCAGGGCGATCTCCTCCAGCCGGCCAAGTGCCCCAAGGGGTTTTGTTTTTTGGTTGATGCGGTGCTGCAATGCCTGTTGCAGGGATGATTCCGTTACAGTGATCATAGAAAACAGTTGTATGGCAGGTTAAACAGGTAAAAGGTCGCAGAAGTAGAATCCATAGGAGGAGGCGTTGTTCATAGGATTGCAGGTGTCTTGCGCGTTCTGAGGTGCGGCATAATGTTTTTGTACCATCTCTCCCCTGGTAAATGGAACGGGATGCGAAAAGACAGGCCCGTCAAATACAAAAGAGTGATATTCTCCGTTTTCTCCGCAAATGTCAACCTGAGGGGGTAGATCGCGCACAAACGATTCATCAATGAGGCGTCCGCAAAAACTTTTATCAAGATATTTTTCGTTCACGCAAACAACAATAGCCTTGAACCCGAGCGCCAGAAATTCCTGCATCAGTTCTTTGGTGGATCTTTTCCATAGCGGAAAAATACAATCAATTGCCAATGCCTGCAGTTTGGTTTCGCGGTATTGCTTCAGGTCTTCTAAAAAAATATCACCAAACACCGCATGGGCATAACCGGCTGCTTTCAGTTCCAGTACGCTTTTGGCCATCACCGCTTCATATTCCTGCATACCAGGTTGGTCCGGTAATTCAAGGGTATGAAGGGGTAAGCCGATGGAAGCCGCCTGCAATTCCAGCAGCGATCGCCGAACGCCGTGCATAGAAATGCGGTTATGCGTTGCATTTACACTGGTGAGTAAACAATCGGTGTGGTAACGTTTGTCCTGCAAAACATGATACAGGCATAAGGCGCTGTCCTTCCCGCCGCTCCAGTTCATATATGCTTTTGCTGGCGGCGCCGTGCTTTCCTTGATCATATTTATAACTTCACTTGCCTCCATAACTGATGATGGCATGATGTTTTTTGATACACACCGGTATACCGCTGACCATCAGTATTACTTCCGGGGCTTGTTGTGCAATATATTGGTTGATCCATCCCTGCAGGTCGGTAAACCGGCGGCCAATGGCGGTTTCTGCATGAATGCCCATGCCGATTTCATTGCTTACCACTATGTAGCGGTTGCCGGTTTGTTGCCAGACATCAATTTCTTTTTTGCAGGCTTCGAGGCATGCGGGCACATCATTCTTCAGATCCACAAAGAAATTGGTGAGCCACAGGGTAATGCAATCTATTACCACCACCCGGTTGTGAAGCGGGAGCTTGCTGATGTATTTTTCTTCTTCCAGCGAAGTCCATCGTTCGTCTCGGTCCTGCTGGTGGCGCTGGATGCGCTCATGAAATTCATTGTCCCAGCATCGCGCTGTAGCAACATATACGGGACGATCACTCATGCGCAGCGCCAGTTCCTGCGCATACCTGCTTTTACCGCTTCGTGCGCCGCCTGTAATCAATATCATTCCTGATTCCTTATCCCGGTCCATGTAAAAAATATTTTTCTGTAAAGGATGTATAGCGGTATTCAGTTCCGGTAAACATTTACGGCAAATACAATCTTCATAACGCTTTTCAATAAATGCGTGCTTTTTTCCTTATCCCGGTCCATGTAAAAAATATTTTTCTGTAAAAAATGTATAGCGGTGCTTCAATTCCAGCAAACATTTCCGGCAAAGGCAATCTTCATAACGTTCTTCAATGAATGCGCGCTCTTCGGTGCTGAAGGAAATGCCGTAACACTGGCATTGCACAATGTCGCCGGATTTGCATTCAAAGGAACTGCTGCAGCGTGGACATTTTTTTTCTTCGTGTTTACACATGGTGTGGTTGCATTTGAAATAGTGACTGGCATTTGTGCTGCAGGTGATCGGGAACGGTAAACAATTCCGGGTGAAACAGCGCAGCCAGCATCTCAATACCATCAGTAAGCGTACCGGCCGAAGGTTGTGTAAACAGATCGTAATCTGCCAGGTAAACTGCCTGGTTTTGTACTGCCCGCAGTTCGTTCCATCCTGTTCGCGAAGTCATCAGCGATAATTCTTCCAGCGTACTTTGGGTGGTAAAACCACAGGGCGCCATCACCAGCACCTCGGGATTGTATTTCAGTATTTTTTCCCAGGGCGTTACAATACTGTCGCCACCGGGATTGGAAAGCATGTCCACGCCGCCTGCCTGCGCCACCTGGTAAGGAATCCAGTGGCCGCAATTGTACAATGGTTCCATCCATTCCAACACCATCACCCGTTTGAGCGGCGAACGGTGCGCACGCAATCTGTCGGTAACAGCATCTATTCTTTTTTGTAAGCTGCTGCAGTAAGCATAGGCCTTTTCTTCCCGGCTTAGGGCTGACGCAATGGTGATCGCGGAATGAAATACGTCATCCAGCGTGTTGGGCGACAAAGAAATGAGTTGTGGTTGTTTCGGCAGTCGCGCCACTGCAGCGGCGGTGCAGACCGTATCAATCTGGCACACTTCACAAACGTCTTGCGTAAAAATAATGTCCGGTGCTATGGATTGCAGCAGCGGTTCATCCACATAATACAAACTTTTCCCCTGCGCTTTCGAAGCGGAAAAAATGCGGTCTATTTCAACACTGCTATACGATTTTCCTTCCAGCACACACCGTACTACTTTTTGTTTTTCCGCCAATGCCTGCGGCGGGCATTCAAACGTAATGCCTTCGAGGTAAGGCTGCAATCCCATATCATAAATCATTTGGGTGGCAGCAGGCAAAAAGGATGAAGCAATCATGGGAATTAGTTGTAATGACAAATAGGTAAGGTAAATGGTTAAAGGGTGAAAATTTACACGCCTGCAGGACGCAGCGCACCAAACTTCATTTTCATCCATTCAAACAACCCAAACATTACACCGCTATACCCCAATGTACCAAGGAGAAAGTTCTTCTCATAAGGAATAGCAGCTACCAGGCTGGTGAAATAACCTCCAACAGTTTTGGGGTAGATGGATTCCGGTATCAAAAAACAGCCGGGACTGGTGCCAATCCAGTGAATCAGCGTAGCCACCAGGGAAGCCAGCGCGATGTTTGTTACACTTGCTTTTCTGATCATATACTGACCGGTAAGCACCATCAACGCAAAAGCGCCATAGGTAAAATAGAATCCTTCGTAAAAAAATACCCATTCATTATAATAGGCTACACGGTTCAGTATGACATCGCCCAACCACAAGGTGAGCAACGGAAATAAATAGGCTTTATAGGTTTTCTGAAAATAAGCGCCGCCAAACAACGCCATGGCGCCCAATGGCGTAAAGGTGGCAATGGGCGACAAATCTGGCTCCAGGCTGAACAGAATTCTTGTGGCAGCCGCAGCCACAATAAATACGAGCAATACGATGGTACGGGGATTGATCTTTTGTAGCGACATATAATTTGTTTTTCAGGTGAACAATTGATTTATAAACTGAAGGCAACTCCGCCGGTGATGTTAATGCCCAGGCTGCTGAAGCCATATACTTCTTCGTATTTCGCATCCGTAAGATTCCTGGCTTCTGCAAACACCCTTATTTTGTTTTTCCAGAGACTATATTGGGCGTAAAGGTTCAGCAGCGTATAAGCTTTCAGGCTCACCGGGTCCTGGCTGAAGGTGACCGGATTAAAATACAGATCATCCCGGCGGCCATAGGAATAGCAATTGAGGCTGGCAAAGAACTTCGGCGTTACCTGGTAGTTTACGGTTACGCCATAGGAATGCTTCGGACGCCGGATAAGATTGTCGTAAGAAGTGTCCTTGCCACTATTCTGGGTGGTCACTTCTCCATCAATGAAGGTGTAGTACAATTTTACCTGCAGGTCATTGTTGATGTGAATTGTTGGCTCCACTTCTATTCCCCTGTCTTTCTGATCATCGAAATTGATATACGTGAATGCCGGACCATATACGATTACATCCCTGGTATGCCGTTGAAACACCACCACCCGCGCTTCCAGCAGATTTTTGAACAGGGTTACCTGCGCTCCTGCTTCAATCGTTTCTGATCTTTCGGGTTTCAGGCTGGGGTTGGCGCCAAATTGTCCAAACAGGGCGGTCAGCGAGGGCGCCTTGAAAGCACTGGCCACGTTGGCAAACAACTTCACGTTTTTGTTCACCAGGAAGGCTGGGTTAATACTGTACGTAGTGTTGTTTCCATACCTGCTGTGCTCATTGTAGCGAAAGCCGGCTTCGAGGTTAAAGCCGCCAAGGTCTTTCAACAAGAGGGAAACATAAGGACTGGTCATGGTAATGGAAGTATCAGGCGCCAACATCTTTTGCTTACGGTGATCAATACCTGCCATGAGGCTGATATGGTCATTCAGGTGGTATTGTCCGTATAACTCGGCGAGTTTGGTATTGCCGCTGAACTCGCCGGGAAAAGCGGAAATATAGGTCCTGCCCATTTCGTCATAGGCAAACTGTGCGGTAACCTGCCCGCGTGCAAACTTCCAGGCGGCAATAGCGCCGGTAGACAGCAGGTTGGCCTTATAACTATTGGGAGCATCGGCAAACGAGCCATCATCGAAGTCGCCTTTGAAATAACTGTACCGGAAGAAGGGACTGATCTCCAGCCCTTCTGCAATCAGCGCGTCTGCCCGAAACTGAAAAGCGTGTTGCTGGAACCCGTCCTTATCAAATGTTTTGACTGCCGCCGTATCCGTTGCTTCGGAAATACCATCCGATTCATGATGGGTAAATCCAACGCTGTATCCTCCCTTTTCGCCGCGGCCGCTGATGCCGGCATATATTTTTTTGGTGTTGAAGGAACCGTAAGAAGCATTGCCAAAGAACTGTGCAGGCGCTTCTGCTCCTTTTTTGGTGATGATATTGATTACACCAGCTACCGCATCTGATCCATACAAAGTAGACTGCGCGCCTTTCACAATCTCAATGCGCTCTATCTGTTCAATAGGAAAAAGGCGTAAATCGAAAGCGCCGCCCACACCGGAAGGATCTGTAACCGGTATGCCGTTCACGAGTATAACTGTGTAATCGTTTTTAGCACCGCGTAAAAAAACAGATTTGTCTTTTCCGGGATTGCTGGTGGCGCCGTTGATCACCAGGCCTGCCTGCTCCGTAAGCACCTGCGACAGGTCTTTTCCCAGGCTGCGGCTTAAAGTGGCTTCATCAATAATGGTAACTACTTTACCCGTTTGCGTTGATTTGGCCGGAAATTTGGTAGCCGTTACGGTTACGCGTTCCAGTTGCTGGGTAAATGCGGAGTCGTGCTGGGCATTAAGCGACTGCCCTGTGGCAATGGCGGCCAGTAGCGCCATGAATGTTTTGTACATGCTGCTCATAGTTTGTTGTTGCGTTAACTATGAGCCTTCGGAAAAAGAATGTGCAGACAGAAATGAAATGTCTTCCGCGGTCAAGACTGATTTCATCCCGGCTTTTCACCCGAAAGCTCGTTGATGTAAATGGTTGTCAACTGGCAGGTCTTCTGGCTTGTTTGCTGTTCAACACCTTCCCGTCTTATTACTGACAGTGGTCTGAAGATTGAACAGTTGTGAATGGTCAGAAACATCATACGCACCACTCACTCAAACTTACAGCTACGGGGATAGCACCGGATTTGCACCGGTTTCCCTTTTCATCCCGGCATCGGCTGCCGGGAAACCAATTGAGCCACAAATGTACAGTGCTTGACTACACGCGCCAATATATTTTTTTTGGTATGTGAAAAGAAGGGGAAAAAATTGTTGCGAAAAACCAAGGCAAGGGTCCATTGCTACCAGTTACCATACCCTGCCGGTAGCATCTTTGCGGGAAGCCCATGCCACTCCCGTTGCGCCTTTCGGATATAAGGCAAGTATATTTCCTTTTGCACGCTCGTCCAGATGTCTATTGGGATACCCGGCGCTTACCAAACTCCACCCGTATGCCTCCATAATAATTCACGCCGGGTGCTGCATTATAATACCTGCCTGCTGCTGCATTGATATCATTACCTAAACTGTACTGCACATCAAATGCATTGTCCACCCCTGCAAAAATATCTATCAGCAGATTTTTTGCCAATGGCTTACGAAAACCCAATCGTCCGCCAAGCAAATTATACGAAGAAGCAAAAGCGGTATTCGCATCATTTAATGGAATGGGATCGCTATAATACCATGTCCAATGGGTATATACACCCGGACGTATGGAAACATCCAGGCGCACGGCTACCGTATGATCGGCAACGCTCGGAATTTTCTTATCAGAAAAATCATCCGATACCTGTTTGAAATCGTTGTACCGGAAATGGTTCAACGTATGCGCCACAGCGATAGCTGCCTGCGAAACGAATCGTTTACTGCGGGGCAGCAGCTGGTATTGTACCTGGGTTTCAATACCGCGTTGCCTGGTAGAACCGGCGTTCACAAAATAATCAGCATTGCTGGCATCGCGCCGTTGCACAATGGCATTCTGTAAACGAAAGTAAAACGCATTGATCTCTACATACAATCGTTGCTGTAACCATGAACTCTTGATGCCGGCTTCATAATTAATACCATGCTCTGCTTCCAGGTCTTCGCTGATAATGGTGGTAGATGGCAATACTTCCTGCGAAGTGGGCGGTGAAAACCCGCGTGCAACACTGGCATACACCAGCAAGCCCGGCAATACTTTTTTAGATATACTCAGGCGCGGGGCCCACTCATTATGGAATCGTTGCTTTACCGGCACAAATCCGGGCACTGATAAACGCGTTATGGTGATAGCCGACTGGTTCACACTAATGCCCCCACTCACGGACCAGTTACCACGAAAATGAATATCTGTTTGTACAAAACCTGAATAGATCCACGTATCCACATCATCATCTGTTTCTGAAGTATCAGGCTGGCCATCCAGGTTGCGGAAAGTTTTTACATTAAAAAAACCACGCTGTGCTTCTGCCCCGAACAGGATACGCCAATCTGTATCGCCTTTCTGTTGTTGCCAGGTAAATACCGTACGGCCTCCGAAATGCGGTTCCGTACGTTTTTCATAGTTGCGAAAAGTGGGATTTTTAATCAAAGAAAACGCGCCATACACTACCGAGTGATTGCTGAAGCGCTCGTTAAATTGATAGTCCTGCGAGATACCTGCCAGGAATGTTTGCTGATAAATAGCGGCCTTCGCCTGGTCCGCGCCCGGAAACATACCGGCCGGTCCGCGCGCTGCACGGGGATTGGCTGCATACTGAGCTTCGTTCAATCCGCCGGGCGTTTGATAATACAGGTCTCCGTATAATACCGAAGTGCTGATCACATGATTGTCTTTTAGCCGGTAATTGCCTTCCCACGTAACCACATCGCGGCGCATATTGGTATGCTCGCGGTAACCATCACTGGTCTGGTGGGCGAAGCCAATGGCATTGCGATTGTCCGATTCGCCCGTGCGCACCTGCACGTGCAGGTTATGCAGGTTGTAACTGCCTGCTGTATACGAAGCGGATACACCTGCGGGTTCCTTGTCAGCCCCGCTGTTGATGAGCAGCGCTCCACCTGTGCCGGCGCCATACAGGCTGCCTGCCGGCCCTTTGATCACCTCAGCGGAACGCACGTTGTAGTAACTCAACTGGTTCAGGTACGTGCTGCCCCCGGGATCGGTCAGGGGAATGCCATTCCAGTACACTTTTATATTGCGTACCCCGAACGGCGATCGCAGGGTGCTGCCGCGCACATTGAGGCGGTAACTGCCCGGCGACCTTTCTTCCATATGTACGCCGGGCGTGGCGTTCAGCGCAGGCAACAGGCTGGTGTTGTTGAACCGTTCCAGTTGTGTTTTATCAATATAATTGATGGAAGCCGATACTTCTTTTAACTGCCGGTTTTGTTCATAAGCCTTTACGATCACCCATTGCAGGGTGCGGGCTGAATCGCTGGTTTCAGGCAGCTGGGCATGGGCGCTGGTGAAGCAGCCGGCACACAGTAAAACAAGTAGCGTTTGTTTCATGCAAAAGGATATTGTTTGAAGGTAACGCGTCCTTACTATTGCGCAGTACATTTTTTACCTGATTTCTGTAAAGCCGTCACTAAACCGGGCATCTGCAGCATTTCAGGCGTAAAGGTAAAGGCAAATATTTTCTATCTTCCGCCAATGAAACCCACCAAACTGAGTCTGTTCGATATCACCATGATCGTTATCGGATTGGTGATAGGCATGGGAATTTTCAGAACATCCAAAGACGCCGCTATTGCTTCCTTAACACCCGCCATTTTTTTCCTGGCGTGGATTGTTGGCGGATTTGTTGCTTTCTGCGGCGCGCTCACATATGCCGAAATTGGTTCACGTTTTCCCGTAACCGGCGGCTATTACAAGATATTCGCCTATGCGTACCATCCTTCCATCGGCTTTGCGATCAACTGCATTATCCTGATATCCAATGCCTCCTCCCTGGCGGGCGTAGCGCTTATCGGCAGTGAATACATCAGCCCGCTATTGTTTGGAACATCCGCCACTGATTTTGCAGAAAGTATGGTGGCCATGGGAGCCATAATCTTGTTTTATGGCGTTAACCTCATGGGGTTGCGCATGAGTTCCAAAACGCAGAACATACTGATGATTATAAAAATCGGTATGCTGCTGGTACTGATTGCGGCAATATTTTTTCCGCAAATTCATGCGCCCTCCAATGTCAGTATACTGGATACATCAGGTTTTGAAACGGGTGCGCTGCTGCTATCCTTTGGGGTGGCGTTGAAAGCCACCTCCTTTACCTATGGCGGCTACCAGCAAACCATCAATTTTGGCGAAGAGGTGCAGAACCCGCAGAAAAATATTCCGCGCGGCATATTCATTGGCATACTGGTGATTGTGTGCCTGTACTTTGCTGTGAGTTATTCTTATTATAAAGTGATCGGGTTTGAAGCGCTGAAAATGGATGACCCTGCCAACCGTGGCATTGCCAGCATCATTGCCGAAAAAATGTTCGGGTTGCCCGGCCGCTATGTATCCTCCGTGTTGTTATTCGTGGCGGTGCTGGCCTACGTGAATGTGCTGCTCCTCAGTAATCCCCGTGTGATGTATGCTATGAGTGATGACGGCATTCTGCCTGCCGTGTTTAAAAAGAAGGATGAAAGAAAAGATGTGCTCACGGTAAGTCTCACTGTTTTTGCCGCCATTTGTATCGTAGTATTGTTTTTTGCCAATACCTTTGAGCAAATCCTGAGCTTCACGATCTTCCTCGACAGTATAGGAATGGCTACGTCGGCGGCTACCATTTTTGTGTTGCGCAAGCGCACAAGGCACCTGAACGGTACCGGTATCTATTCTATGAAACTCTATCCGTTGCTGCCGTTGATCTTTGTGTGTACCTATGTTTTTGTGGGTACTATCATCGCGATCACAAATCCGGAATATGCCTTGATTGGCATTTCAGTGTTTTTATTTTTCCTGGCTTTATACTTTGTAGCCCGGCAACTAACGAAAAAGAAAGTTTAGCGTATGTCCGACAACAACCAAGACCTGTCATTTATCCTGAACGAATTGGGTGAAGAGCGCGATTTGTATTTCAGGGCCATTGCGCCGCCCATCATGCAAACCAGCAATTTTGCTTTCCGCAAAGTAGAAGACCTGAGCCGTGTTTTTGAAGATGAGTACAGCGCTTATCTGTATAGCCGCGGATTGAATCCTACCATTGACATCCTCCGCAACAAACTGGCCGCATTGGACGGGGCCGAAGATTGCCTTGTATTCAACAGCGGCGCTTCCGCCATCTTTGCCTCTGTGTTTGCCAATGTACAATCCGGCGATCATATTGTAAGTGTAAATAAACCGTACACCTGGGCGCAGCGTATGTTTGATAAGGTGTTGCCCAAATTCAATGTGGTCACCACCTATGTAGACGGCCGCAATATTGAGAATTTTGAACGGGCTATTTTACCCAATACCCGCGTTATTTATCTTGAATCGCCCAATAGCTGGGACTTTGCCCTGCAGGACCTGCGCGCTGTGGCTGAACTGGCCAGGGCTGAAAATATTATAACCATTTGTGATAACAGTTACTGCACCCCGCTGTTTCAGAAGCCCATTGCCATGGGTATAGACCTGGTATTGCAGTCGGCGTCGAAGTACATCGGCGGCCATAGTGATGTAGTGGCCGGCGTACTCACGGGTACGCACAGCATGATGAAGCGGATCTTCGACAATGAGCTGCTGAACATGGGGATAGGCATTTCGCCTTTCAATGCCTGGCTGCTCATCCGCGGACTGCGCACCCTGGCGGCCCGGCTGGACCGGATCACCAATACCACCGCTAAGGTAATTGCGTTCCTGAAACAGCATCCGTTAGTGGAGGAAGTGGTTTTCCCGCTTGACAGTTCCTTTCCGCAATACCAACTGGCACGGGAACAAATGACCGGCGCCTGCGGGCTGTTTACCATAGTGATGAAGGCAAATACACGCGAAGAAATTGTAACATTCTGCGAATCGTTGCGTCATATTCTGATCGCTGTGAGCTGGGGTGGATACGAAAGCCTTGCTATTCCCCGCTGTGCCTCCATTTTGCCGGCAGATTTTAATCCGGCCGACCGGGAACACCGCATGATCAGGATTTACGTTGGACTGGAAGATGCAGACTACCTCATTGCAGACATGGAGCAGGCGTTTGCAGCAGTTGGGCGGCAGTAACAGCCTTTTAACCCATTTTTATTTTATCCTTTTGCAGGCGCAACGTATGTTTGATGTCATTTTGAATGACCAGCCATTCAATTCATCGCTGTTTCCTGCACAGTACAACCAGTTTTGTATTATGAGAAAAATCAGGCTCCTGTTTCCGATATGTGTATTCCTGTTAGCTACTGCAACCGCCCAGGAGAAATGGGATCTCCGTCGCTGTGTTGAATATGCCTGGGCCAACAACCTCACGGTAAGGCAGAGCGAAATTCAGGCAGAAATTGCTGAAACACAATGGAAACAAGACAAATGGGCGCAATATCCATCAGCCAGTTTCAATACCAATTCCGGTTTGCAGTTCGGCCGTTCCATTGACCCTACTACCAACCAGTTTACCAGCAACCGCCTCTTATTTCAATCGTTCAGTTTCAACGCCGGCGTGGACGTGTTCAACTGGCACCGGCTCAAGAACAACGTTATTGCCTCCATGTATGCATACCAGGCGGCAAAGGCAGATATTGACAAAGCCAGAAACGATGTGGCCCTCAATGTGGCCACCTATTACCTCCAGGTATTGCTGGCCAGAAAACAGGCAGAAATTGCGCGGGTGCAGATGGAACAGAGCCGCAACCAGATGCTGGTGACCCGCCGGAAGGTAGAAGCCGGCTCGCTGCCCGAAGTGGATGCGCTTACGCTCGAAGGTCAGTATGCCAATGACAGCGCCAACTATCTTTCGGCACTGGCCACGGCTGATCAAAACCTGCTCACCTTAAAAGCCGCCCTGAACCTTGATGCTGCCCTGCCTTTTGATATTGAAACGCCCCCCGTGGATGAGATACCGGTAGAACCCATCATGGAACTGATGCCGGATAAAGTATTTGAAACCGCTCTCCGGCACCAACCCGCCCAGAAAGCCAACCAGCTGCGGCTGCAATCGCTGGAAGCATCGGTGAAATCGGCCAGGGCCTGGCTGTATCCTACCATCAGTATCGGAGGCGGATTGGCTACCAACTTCGCCAGTTCCAATAACAAGATCACCGGCATGAATTTTACCGGTTACCAGGCCGATCCCTTCGGTCCGGTGGTGGATGTGGGCGGCACCATGTACCCCCTCCTTTCGCCGCAGTTCGAAATAACACAGGGTAAAAAATCATTCGGTGAACTCTGGACAGGCTGGGGCACCCAGATTGACAACAACTTTCGCCAGAACATCGGCATTACCATTTCAGTACCCATCCTCAATGGGGGCGCGGCACGTTTCAACCTGCAACGCAGTAAATGGAATCTCAAAAATGCGCAGATCGTTAAAGAACAAACAGACCAGACATTAAAAAATGATATATACAGTGCATGGTACAGCGCAACGGCCGCACTGCAAAAATTCAATGCTACCCAGACTACGGTTGCTGTAGCACAGAAATCGTACGACTTTGCAGTAAAACGGCATGAACTGGGACTGCTCAATACATTTGATCTTATCACCAGTCAGAACAACCTGACGAGGGCAAAGCTCGACATGTTGTTCGCCCAGTTCGATTATGTGTTTAAAATGAAAGTTCTGGAATTTTATAAAGGCCTCGGTATTCGTTTGTAATTAACTTTATTATTCGCGCATAACATATCAAGCAATGAAGAAGAAAATTTTCTGGATCATTGGCGCTCTCCTGGTCATCATCCTGGCATTGATTGGTTTGAAAGGAGCAGGCGTAATCGGGAAAGATGAAGGTTTGAGGGTTTCCACCGAAAAAGTAACAAAACGCACCATTATCGAAACCGTCAATGCCAGCGGCAAAATATATCCGGAAGTAGAAGTAAAAGTAAGCCCCGACATTTCAGGTGAAATTGTAGAGCTCACTGTTGAAGAAGGCGACAGTGTAAAAAGAGGTACTGTGCTGGCAAGAATTTATGCTGATATTTATTCAACCCAACGCAACCAGGCAGCAGCAGAAGTAGAACGCCAGCAGGCCATACTGGCCAATTCAAAAGCACAGCTCAACAGTCTGCAGTCGGCGCTGGAACTGGCAAAAAGAACCTACGACCGGCAGAAACAATTGATGGCCGATAAGATCATTTCTGCTGCAGAATTTGAACAGGCGGAGAACGCTTACCGTACGGCACAGGCCAACTACGATGCGGCATTGCAGAATATCCGCAGCGCCGAAGCCGCCATTCAAAGTTCACAGGCAAGCCTCGAAAGAGCCGATAAAGACCTCAGCCGTACAGCAGTGCTGGCGCCCATGGATGGAGTAGTATCGTTGCTCAGTGTAAAAAAAGGCGAAAGGGTGGTAGGTAACTCCATGATGGCAGGTACCGAAATGATGCGCATTGCAGATATGAGCGTTATTGAAGTACAGGTAGACGTGAGCGAAAATGATATTCCCAAAGTAACGCTGGGCGATTCTGCATTGGTTGAAGTAGAAGCCTACACCGGCCGCAAGTTCAAAGGCATTGTAACCAAAATTGCCAGCAGCAGCACCACCGTAACACAAACAGGCACCAACGATGTAACCAATTACAAAGTTCATATCCGCCTGCTGAAAGATTCCTACAAAGACTTGTATGATCCGAAGCATCCCCGGAAATTCCCCTTCCGCCCCGGTATGAATGCCAGCGCCGATATACAAACCAACACCAAAGAAAATGTGTTGGCCACTGCCATCAATGCCGTGACCACCCGCCAGCCGGGCACCGACAACTTCGCTAAGGAAAAGAAAAATGAAAATCAGGAAGAAGGCTTGCAGGAACAAACAACCCAAACACTGTCGGCAGAAATGGAAGAAGTAGTGTTTGTATTGCAGCCGGATGGTACGGTGAAAAAAGTCAAAGTGAAAACCGGTGTGCAGGACATCAACTACATTGAAGTATCAGAAGGACTCAGGGAAGGTGATGAAGTGGTGGTGGCGCCTTACCATTTGATCAGTAAATCACTGAAAAACGGCACCAAGGTGAAAGTTGTACCGCAGGACCAACTGTTCAGTGAAAAGAAATAGCAGCCTCCAATAATCAACAATAAAAAGTCAGGAACCAGGTAGATCTTGAAGTGCTCGAGATTTATTTGGTTCTTGTCTTTTCCTTCTGGTTATTTGCAAAAACAACAGACTACATGCATTTTGGCGTAATCGGGAGCGGAAGCTGGGCTACTGCTTTGGTAAAACTTTTAACCGATAATAAATTTAAAGTTGCCTGGTGTGTCCGTTCCGAAGAAGTTGTACAACATATTCAGCAACGGCATCATAACCCGAATTATCTTAGCTCCGTTTACTTCGATACCAGTCTGCTTACACTGAGTACCGATATCCGCAGTATAATAGCCGCAAGCGATCACATTCTCATAGTAGTGCCCTCTGCCTATATTAAAGAAACGCTCAGCACTTTGCCGCGCAATGCTTTTACCGGCAAAAGAGTGATCTCCGCAGTAAAGGGAATATTGCCCGACGATAACCTGCTGCTGAATGAATATCTGGAAAAAGAATTTCAGCTCCCTGTAGCCGATTACTTTACCATTATGGGGCCTTGCCATGCAGAAGAAGTGGCGCGGGAAAAATTGTCGTACCTTACATTTTCAGGTATCAATACCGCGGCTGCTGCAGCAATTGCACAATGCTTCTGCACTGTTTATCTCAATACGGTAGTAAATGAAGATATATTCGGCGTGCAATATGCCGCCGTGCTGAAAAATATTTATGCGCTGGGGGCAGGTATTGCGCACGGCCTGGAATACGGCGATAATTTTCTGAGCGTATTCATAGCCAACTGTGCCGATGAAATGGCGGGCTTTTTGCGCAAGGCAGGTATCCGTCATATTGAAGTAGGCGTGCATGAAGGAGAAGACCCGGTCACCCATCGCAAAACACACAATTATGCGGCTTCCGTTTACCTGGGCGATTTGCTGGTAACCTGTTATTCGCTGTTCAGCCGCAACCGGACCTTCGGCAATATGATCGGCAAAGGATATTCGGTTACCTCAGCCCGGCTCGAAATGAACATGGTGGCCGAAGGATACTATGCCAGCAAATGCCTGTACCATGTAAATCAATCCATTGGAGCAGATATACCCATTGCAGGCACGATATATCGTATTTTGTGGGAAAATGTTAAACCTCGCGAGGGACTGTACCAGATTGAGCAGGTGCTCGTCTAAGATATAAAGGCTGTACAGCAATAAGGATGAAGTACAGCAAATGGAGGAACCCGGTTTATGCCTTTATCTTTTTACACATATGGCCCGTTGATCCTGGTAATGGTGGTGATTCTTACCCTTGACCAGTTGATCCGGTATGTACGCTACAAGCGGAGCAAACCCCATTGATTCCGGCCGGTAATCCTTTATCCAAATAACTCAGCTGCAATACCATCTGCAAAAAGTTTTCCTTCCATAGTGAGTTGAAGGCGATTGTCGTGTCGGAGGATTTTATGCTGGTCAATATACTTCCGGCTTTCGCGTAACAGGCGCTGCACTTCCTGCTCGCCATAGAGGTTCTTCACATACGTAAGGTCAATGCCTTCCATGGTGCGGAGAGCAGTCATAATGTATTCATTCATCCGCTGCCGGTCTGTAAGTACTTCCTGTTCAAAGGGCACCTGTCCGGTGCGTAATGCATGTGCGTACAGGGCATTGCCCGCTATGTTCCATTGCCGGCTTTCACCATTGAAAGAATGGGCAGAGGGGCCCAGACCGAGGTATTTCTTGCCGTTCCAGTAGGCGCTGTTATGACGGCTGCGCCAGCCGGGCTTACAGAAATTGGATATTTCGTAGTGTTCATAGCCCGCATCCTGCATATACTGCATCAGTTGAATGAACTGGCGTGCCTGTACTTCCTGGTCTGCCGCCTGCACTTTGTTTTTGCGGATCATTACTTCGAGGGCCGTGCCTTGTTCTACGGTAAGGGCATAACAACTCAAATGAGGTATGCCCAGGTCAATGGCTTTGTTAAGATTATGTTCCCAGTGTTCATCGGTAAGGGTGGGCGTGCCGTATATCAGGTCAATAGTGATGTTGTAAATGCCGCTGTCCTGCACCAGCCTGATTCCCTGCTCAGCCTGGCCGGCAGCATGGGCACGGTTCATCCACCGCAGATCTTCATCAAAGAATGACTGTACGCCGATGCTCAACCGGTTCACGCCCGCCTGTTTCCAGGCCGTCGCTTTTTCTGCGGTAATATCATCGGGATTTGCTTCCAGCGTTATTTCCGGCGCGCTGTCAACTTTGAAAAGTGCATAAATGTTTTCCAGCACACGGTTCAATTCTTCAGTCTGCAGCAGCGAGGGAGTGCCGCCGCCGAAATAGATGGTTTCCACAATTTCAGACTGCAGGTAATCCTGCTGCAAATGCATTTCCTTCAATAAAGCTTCCAAAAAATCGTTCTTACCTTTCAGCGAAGTGGAAAAATGAAAATTACAGTAGTGGCAGGCCACCCGGCAAAATGGAATATGTATGTAAATGCCTGCCATCGGTCCGTGGTTTAATGGGTATTATTGTGGGCGCTTATAAAACTTCTATGGCAAAGGTAGCTGTATATGGTCAATCGGGGAGAAAGACGTTATTGATCCTGCTTATCATTTTACCTGTTGCCCTGCCTGCCCAATACCGGTTGCACATCTTTCCGGTTGACAAAGACACAGTGTTTGTGCGCGAAATGCTCCGCCTGCGCAACGATTTTCGTAACCGCGAGCTGTGCGAGCAGTATGTACAAAGTCTGCCGTCGCTCCTGCAGGTCAGGGGATTTGCGGCTGCTTCGGTGGACAGCGTGCACTACGACTCTTTGTCCGCCAGCATGCAACTCTATGTGGGCGAAACATTCCGCTTTGCACAACTGGAGATTGATTCAGCCGATAAAAAGCTGCTTGATGCCATAGCATGGAATAAAAAAGGGGCCAATGCCTGGTCAGTATCGGAGGTAGCCTCGCTACCGGAAAAAATGCTGGACTATTTTGAAAATAACGGGTACCCGTTTGCCAGTATCCGGCTCGACAGCATCATCTTTACCGAAGAAGGCGTGCGTGCCAGACTCAACATCAGCAAAGGGCCCCTGTACAAAATTGACAGTATCAGAAACCATGGCAGCGCCCGCATCTCTTCCGCGTTTTTACAGCGACATCTTTCCATTCTGAACGGCAGCATTTACAAAAAAGAAAAACTGCTCCAGGTGAGCAGGAAACTGAGCGAGCTGCCCTTCCTGGAAGAAAAAAGACCGTGGACCCTTACCCGGCTCGGAACCGGTTCCATACTTGATTTATACCTCGACACCCGGCGCAGCAGCCAGGTAAATGTACTGGTGGGATTGCTGCCTTCCAATTCGCAATTGCTGAATAACAAACTGCTTGTTACCGGCGAAGCCACCATTAATCTGAATAATGCATTGGGCAACGGAGAAACCATCGGGCTGAACTGGCAGCAGATACAGGTTAAATCACCACGGCTCAATCTATCTTTTCAACAACCTTATTTGTTCAGATCTCCTTTTGGCATCAACCTCAATTTTGACCTGTTCAAAAAGGATTCATCTTTTGTAAATATTGCCATGTTGCTTGGTGTTCAATATGCCCTGTCGTCTTCGCAGTCAGGTACAGTGTTTATCCAGAACCTTCGCAGCAACCTGCTTACCGTGGATACACAGTCTGTAAAAAACAGCCGGCGGCTGCCGCGGGAAGCCGATGTGAGTTCGGTTAATATCGGGCTGCAATATGAATACTTCAATACCGATTACCGGTTCAATCCGCGAAAAGGCACTGAATGGACCATTACCGGTACGGTGGGTACCAAAAAGATCAAAAAGAACAACGTGATAGTTCAACTGAAAGATCCCGGCGATCCTTCGTTCGATTTCAATTCGCTGTATGACACCATGCAGTTGAAATCCTACCAGTTTCGTGTACGCGCTTCCGTGGCACAATATATAAAGATGTCAAAAGCTTCCACCATCAGGCTCGCTGCCAATGGCGGCTGGTATGAGAGTCCTGCTATTTTCCGGAACGAATTGTTCCAGATAGGAGGGTACAAACTGCTGCGCGGATTTGATGAAGAAAGCATTTTTGCAAACCAGTATGGCGTGGGAACGGTAGAGTACCGGTACCTGCTGGGCCGCAATTCATTCCTGTTTTCGTTTGTGGATGCAGGTTGGATTAAGAACGCATCGGCCAGCCCGGAATACAGTAATACGTTTTTGGGCTTTGGACTGGGAATGGCATTTGAAACAAAAGCGGGCATCTTCAATATTTCCTATGCAGCCGGTAAACGGGATGATACAAAATTGAATATGCGCCAGGCGAAAATTCATCTTGGCTATGTGAACTATTTTTAAGCGAAGTCAAAAAACAAAATCGGATTTTGCCAATACAACCACTACAATATTTTTGCAAACGCAAACCCGGGGCTATCCAGTGAAAAAAATTATACAACTCTTCTTTTATTGCCTGATCAGTTTCCATGTCCTTGCGCAGGTCGTGCCCGATTCGCTGCCTCCCCGCCAGGATACGCCTTCTGTAAAAAAGCGGGACACACCTTCCGTGAAAAAGCAGGACACTACAGCGAAAAAGAGAGATTCCGGTAAAACGGTGCGGCCCGACAGTGTTCGCCAGCGCGATACTGCTGCCGTCCGGATAGCGCCTCCGCGGGATACCAGCTTCGCCCGGCGCGATTCCGGCCTGGTGAAAAGACCGGTACTGCGAACAAGCGATTCCGGCCTGGCAAAAAAACCGGTACTGCGCACAAACGATTCTGTGCAAAAGGCTCCCCGCATTGCACCGCCCGTTGAACGACCGGCTGCAGTGCCGGAAGAGACACAGAAAGCGGAAAGTACTGGTTTGCGTAAAGACACAACAGGTGCCGCCGAACGGTTGGCCAGTATACAGGAAATGCTTGTCAACCATCCCTACTACAATTTTGACGGGGAACCGATTGTGTTGTCAATGCGCGAAAAGAAAGTAAACGGCAAGGAGCCCATGTTTTATTTTCTGGCAGGGCTGCTGATCTATTTCGGGTTTATCAGGCTGATATTCGGTAAATACCTCTCCAATTTATACAGTCTGTTTTTCCGCGTCAGCATGCGCCACCAGCAGATACGTGATCAGTTGATGCAATCTCCGCTGCCTGGTTTGCTGCTGAACCTGCTCTTTTATATTACGGGCGGCTGCTTTTTATCGTTTGTGGCCATGCACTATCAGATCGTGCCGGTTACCAATCAGTGGGCATTGATGGGGTGGTGTGCGCTGCTGTTGATGGTGATTTATGTGGGCAAGCTGATCCTGCTTAAACTGGCGGGCTGGATCTTCAGTATGGGGCGGCTGGCCGGTACTTACCTGTTCATTGTTTTCCTGGTAAACAAGATGATTGGCATTTTTTTGCTGCCGGTTTTGGCCATTCTGGCCTTTGCAGGCCCCGTTCTTTTTAAGGTTACCATGACGCTGACTTTTGTCGCATTAGTTATATTCTTACTATATAGATTTATAATCGCTTATAATCCAATACGGAACGAAATTAAAGTCAGCCAATTGCATTTTTTTCTTTACCTTTGCGCCTTCGAAATAGCACCACTTCTGTTGATTTACAAGGTGTTATTGATTTTTGTGGAAAGAAGTTATTAACTTTGAAAATCCATACTTCACAACTATGGTTAAAAATGGGGCTAAAAATGTAGCAGGTGCTGCACATTCGATTAAGCGGATTCTAATTACCCAACCCAGGCCTGACAGCGAAAAATCACCGTATTTTGAGCTTGCCAGAAAGTACAATGTGCAATTGGATTTTCACCCCTTTATACGGCTGGAGGGTATCCCTGCCAAAGAATTCCGTAAACAGAAAATTGAAATCACTCAGTATACTGCGGTTATATTTACCAGCCGCAATGCCATTGACCATTTCTTCCGCATATGCGAGGAAATGAAGATCAGCGTGAGTCAGGATACCAAGTATTTCTGCATCACGGAAGCAGTGGCATTATACCTGCAAAAGTTCATCCTGTACAGGAAGCGTAAAGTGTTCTTTGGCGCCGATGGCACCAACAAGAGCATGTTTGATGTGATCAACAAGCACAAGGAAAATGAGAAGTTCCTGTATTGTTGTTCCGAGAATCAGCAGGATAATGAGATCATCAGCTGGCTGAAGGCCAACAACTGTGGCTTCGCCACTCCCTTTATGTACCGCACACTGAGCAATGACGTAAAACCGGTACTGGACAACAACGAATACGATATCATCTGCTTTTTCACGCCAAGCGGTGTAAAAAGTCTTTTCGATAACTATCCACGCTATAAACAAAACGGTACACTCATCGGAGCTTTTGGCAACAATACTTCCCGCGCTGTAGAAGATGCAGGACTAAAACTGGATATCATTGCGCCACAACCCCAGAAGCCTTCCATGGTAGCTGCACTGGATGAATACCTGGCAGGTATTTTCAAGAAGAAATAAGCAGGAGAAGATTAATTGTTTTCTCCCTTGCTATGCCGCACGGCAAAGCATAAAGATGCTGTTATTTCCAATAAGAAAACTGTTACCGGCCTAACTTGAAACTCAGGCGCAGATCGCCGTGCGCGGTGCATGCTGTGTGTTTGGGTTGGCTTTCATACAGGATGGCCGCACCGATACTGAAGTGCCACAGGAATCGTTTACCTGTGGGTCTGTTCAATCCGTATACCGGTCCCAGGATAAACACGATCTAATTATCAGGCAGATTCTCTTTTTTATTAAGCGGCTTGCTAAACCAGGAAAACAATGCTCCCAGGTAATCGGCTCCGTTGTTGCTTACATCCTTGCCGACATCTGATCTCTTTTCAAAATTGATATACACCCTGTATTCTGCTGACAGGTTCACTGCTGCAACGAGCTCGCGTGAACCGGCGCCATCATAGCGAAGATT
>Ga0164243_10000990_pt1 | contig 49372 bp, 46 predicted proteins | sample OricompcompostOP_FD_108781 | JGI IMG/M metagenome (GOLD analysis project Ga0164243, IMG submission 108781) | Organic Plus compost microbial communities from Emeryville, California, USA - Original compost - Organic plus compost (OP) | ecosystem: Engineered > Solid waste > Mixed feedstock >... | reverse complement strand
CTGCTGCTGCTTTACCCGGTCGCTCCGGTACACAAAATGAAAGGCGCTTAATGCTTCAATGCGGGAGAGGACAGCGTCCAATGGCTGATCTTTTTCATCCAGGCTGATCTTGACTGTTCTAATGCTCTGTGCCTGACTGCTTTTCATGTTCAGGGTAAAGATGCCCGTGAAGACCAGGAAAATAACAAGCGCGGGATGCCATTTATGGCAATACGATGCCCGGCGCTTTCCTTTGGTAGGAAAATGCATATATTTGAACCGGATTTTAATAATGAACAACTACGTGTTAAAGTCCTTCAAAAACCGTTTTGTCTCGAACACAAAGCGGTTTTTTTTTACAGTTTCCTGTCTTTTTGTGTGTCTGTTTTCATTTGTTTTTTCATGCTCGTGCTTTTGTATAAGGTATTTATAAAAATGTGACGGTCTTTTCCCGGTGGTTCAGCCTGTAGCTGACATGGCTTACCTCCTGCATTACCTTCAGCAGGTCCGGCAGGCTGATCGTGTTCCTGAAGCTGGCCGTGAACCGGGCATCCTTCAGCTGTTCATCCTCAAAATAAAATTTATAGCCGTACCATTGCTGAAGGCGAATGGCAATATCGGACATGGGCAGGTCGGTGAATACCAGCTGCCGCTCTTTCCAGGCAGCCTCCTTTGCCGCATCCGCTTCTGCAACAATGCCCCGGGCAGAGCCATGCCGATATTCCATCTTCTCGTCCGCCACCAGGTCGCCCAGTACATGGGAGGCATTGCGTACCTGTACTTTCCCCTGTACAACGGCAATGGTATTCAGCATGGCACCGGGATAAGCCGATACGCTGAAAGCAGTGCCCAATACACGTACCTGCAAGTTGGCGGCATGAATGATAAAAGGCTTGTTCACATCCCCGGCCACGTCAAAAAACGCTTCGCCTTCCAGGTAAATTTCCCTCGTATGCCCGCTAAAACCGGCAGGAAATTTTATACGGCTGCCAGCATTCAGCCATACCGTAGAACCATCCGGCAGCTTCCAGTGCTTCACCTCTCCTGTGCCGGCTGACAGCAGCGTATATTCTTGCCGGGATGACTGTTGCCGGAAATAAAACACTGTAGCAAGAGCAATGCACAGCAACACGCTGGCAGCTGCTACCCAGTAGGAAAAACGGCCTATCCTGCGCTGCCCTGGCTTTACCGGCCGGCGGTCTTCCGCGTTATGCAGCGCCAGCTTTTCCTGTATCGCTTTCAGCGAACGCTCGCTGGAGGCCCTGATCTTTTGCGCATCTCCATCATAAAATGCCGGCTGCTCCCCGTCAAAGGCCTCGTACCATTGCTGCAGCTGCTCCTTTTCCTGCTCCGTGCACTGATGGGAAAGATATCTTTCAATAAGTCTGATTAGTTGCTTTTCATCCATACCACCTATATATTGCACCAGTTGCTGCCTGCCGCCATATGCTTTTCCAAATAACCGGCTATTTCATATAATGTTTATATTTCCTTAACAGACACTTAATACCACGATAATATTCTCCCTTCTAATTTTGTTGCTGTTCCAAACAGTATAGTCATTGCCTTCTTCGCCTACAGACCAGGAATTACTTGCGCTTATTGCCGATAAAGATGAAACTGCGCTAACCGCCTTATACCACCGGTATTATGTATCGCTATGCGCGTCGGCCTATAAAAGAATTCCTGATGAATCTGTTGTGGAGGAGCTGGTGCAGGATGTGCTGATCAACCTGTGGAACAAGGCCCCTTCCCCGGACCTGAACGGCAATGTACAGGCATACCTGTTCGCTACCCTTAGAAACAAGGTCCTGCATGCGTTAAGATCCCGCATGCTTGCGGCAAGGCGCACGGCCCCGCTGGAAGCGGCCAGGCAGGAAATACCCGAACCTGATTGCGACGGCGCAGCGTTGCTGCAGGCCAAGGAGCTGGAGCAAACGCTTCAAACGATCATTGACGACCTTTCCCCGCAATGCCGCGAAGCCTTTACATTAAGCCGCTTTGAACAGCTCTCCTATAAATCCATTGCACAGCGTATGAACATCTCCGTTAATACGGTCGAAAAACATATTGGGAAAGCCCTGCATATTTTAAGGGAAAGACTGGAATAACCTCGCATGAAAGTATCCAGGATCATCCTGCGCAGGAAGGGCGGCGCATCCAAAGCCTGCATTCATCACGCCCCCGCTTTTCAGCGCGCCCGGGAGCAGCACATAGTGGCAAAGCCTGCCGGTGCCGACTGCGTGCCGGCCGCGGGCTGATGCCGGCAGGGCACCGCAGGCGTAATTGTTCTGCTATTCCCCGTTCAGCCGGAGTGCTGTATCTTTGTGCTTTGAAATGTATAAGCACATCCATTATGACCATTCATACCGAAACCCTCCGCCAGTTCTACCAGCGGACCCGCCAGGAGGTTCCTGTTGACCTGGAGCAGGGCGACCATGTGAGCCATTTCAATGTAAAGCGCCGGCTCTGTGCGGCCAGGGTCACGCCCTATAACCGGCGGGACTTCTACAAGATATGCCTGCACCTGCAGGTCAGCAAGGGTATCAAGGGCATTTACCGGGAAAACGGCAGCGAAACGCCTGTTAACCAGCCCTGCATCATTTACTCCAACCCGGGCATACCGGCTTCCTGGGAATCGCTGACAAACAAGCAGGACGGGTACTACTGCCTGTTCAACGACGCGTTCATCCGCGGTAGCCTGCAACCGGAACTAAAGTACGCCAGCGCCCTGTTCAACCCGGAGGTGCCTTCCCTGGTATTGCTGGATGACAGGGACGTAGACCGCTTCACCTGGTACTTTACCCAAATGGAGGAGCTGTTGGCCAGTGATTATCCCTACCGGTCCGACATGATGCGGCATTTGTTGCAGCTGCTGATCCATGAAGGGGTGCGCAAGCCGCAGACCTTTACCCGGATAGCCCTGCCAGGCACAGACCGCCTGGTGACCGGATTCCTGGAGCTGCTGGAACGCCAGTTCCCGGTAGACTCCCCGGAGAACCCTTTCCGCCTCAAAACCCCGTCCCAGTACGCCGCGTTGCTGAACGTGCATGTAAACCACCTGAATGCCATGGTAAAGAAAAGCACGCGCAAGACCACGCGGGAGGTGATACAGGACCGGATGATGGACGAAGCCAGGAAGCTGCTGCTCCATACTTCCTGGGATGCTGCCGAAATTGCCTACAGCCTGGGCTTTGAATATCCCTCGCATTTCACCAAGTTCTTCCGGCAGCGGAGCGGCGTAACACCGGTTGGCTTCCGGCTGCAGCATAAAGTAGCCGCCGGGGAGCATCTTTGATTTGTATAAGTATTGCTTTGTTCCGGGTAGGTGACCATAAAAGCCGGCAGGCTAACTTTGCGGCGATAAAAATTGTTCTTCGCCATGGAATTAGTCAGAAAAGCGCCGGCATCCGGTCAAACACTCCGTGTTATACTTGCATTCGCACTGCTTCCGCTGTCAGGACTGGCAATGGATGTTTATATCCCTTCGCTGCCCGATATGGCCGTTCACCTGGGCGTGACGCCGGCCGCCATCCAGCTCACGCTGCCCATATTTATTGTCAGCTATGGCATCTGCCAGCTGTTTATCGGCAGCCTGCTGGACAGCTATGGCCGTTATGTGCCGGGGCTCATTGCCCTGTTCCTCTTCGGCGTATCCAGCTTTATCATTGCCACCACCCGGCATATCTCCGTTATTTACGCCATGCGTGTGCTGCAGGGGCTGGCCGTGGCCACCATCGTGGTAGGCAAGCGGGCGTACTTTGTGGATACCTTTTCGGGCACGCAGCTGAAGCACTACACCAGCCTTTTCTCCATCATCTGGGCCACCGCGCCCATTGTAGCGCCTTTCCTGGGCGGTTTCCTGCAGGTGCATTCCGGCTGGCAGGCCAATTTTCACTTCCTGGGCATCTTTGCCCTGGTAATGTTCCTGCTGGAACTGGCGTTCAGCCGGGAATCGCTCGGGAACTACCATCCTTTCCACCTGTCGTCCATTGCGCGCATATACGGTTCCATGCTAACGGCCCGCGATTTTGTGGCCGGCATGCTGGTGCTGGCCCTGGCCTATGCCATGCTGCTCCTGTACAATATGGCCAGCCCTTTCCTGATAGAGCACCTGTTGCAGTACCCGGCTACGGTAACGGGCAACTGCGCGCTGGTGTCCGGCGTAGCCGTTTTTTGCGGCGGACTGCTGTCAAAGGCGCTGATCACCCGGCCCTTTGCAAAAAAGCTGCGGGTGGCCGCCCTGCTCCAGCTGGCGGCAGCCGCCGGCATTGCCTTGTTCACGCTATACCACAGCAGCCTGTATACCCTGCTGGCCTATGTAGTGGTGCTCCATTTACTGGGGGGCTTTATCTTCAACAATCTTTTTTCCTACTGCCTGATGCTGTTCCCGCACCATGCGGGGAAGTCCAGCGGACTGGCCGGCGGCGGTTTCGGGATATTCACCTCCTTTTTCAGCTATTTCCTGGTAGGCTCCCTGCAGATCAACAGCCAGACTTTACTGGGGCTGGGCTACGGGCTGCTGGCAGCGGCCACGCTGCTGCTGATCGTCTTTACCAGGTGGAAGCAGGAGCATTGATCAGAAAGTATCTTCCAGCACCGTGCTGCCGTCGGGCCGTGCAAATTTCACGGCATTCACGGCGCCGGTGCCTTCAAAGCGGTAGCTGATGCCTACGATCCGGCTGGCATTGGCGGTAAAGGTGCCGCTCCAGGCCTTTTTGCCGTTCACCCATATCTGCACCTGCTTGTTGCGGACCTCGCAACGCAGCTTTACCCATTCCTGCATGTTGCAGCCAAAGCCTGAAAGGTCCACTTCCTGGGCGGTGGCAGACGTACCGGCTACAAACAGGCCCATTTCCGCTACGCAGCCCGGAATGCCCAGTGGAATCATAATGGCCGTGCCGGCGCAGTGGATCACCAGGCTCACCCGCTGGCACACCGCTGATCCCTGGTTGTATCCGCTTTTCAGCTCCGTTTCAAAAATGAAATTGTCATTCATCAGGCCTTGAAGGTCGCCAATGTTGTAATAGCGGGTAACCGGGGTTTGCGGCTGCAGGCGGATGTTCCTGCTTTCCATGAGGGCCGGGGGCAGGTACAGCATGCCATCGTGGATGGTTTCCTGCCGGGAAAAATATACCGGCACCGGCTCCTGCTCCACCGCGGTTAGCCAGCCGCCGGAAGGAATGAGCAGGTCATGCTCTTTTACCACCTGATCGCCTACTATCAGCCTGGCCCGGAAAAAACCGGGGTAATAATACATGGACGTATAGGTATTACCGTTGGCCGGCACGGGAAACCGGCGCCGCGGGTCCCAGGATTGCTGGATGAACACAGAATCCTCTCCTGCTGCGGCGGCATCATAATGAAAGATCACGGAGTTGGGAATGCCGCTGGCCAGCGGCTCGCTGGTAAAGGCAAAGCTGCGGGTATCCGTAACGCTGGTATCCCTGCCGCTGCGCTGGTACATCCATCCTGCCAGTAACAGCACCGGCAGCAGCCCGGGAATGATATACCAGGCAGGGCGCCGCCGGCGTACCGGCTTTTCCGGCCCGTGACCCGGGACGGATACTGCTGACTGCCCGGGCGCTGCCTGCTGCTGCCGGAAATCCCGCCAGTGCGCAAAGCCGGCAAAGCGGGCCAGCGTATTCAGGGTGGTGGCAGAAGGCAGGTTCCCGTATTTTACTTTTCCCCATACTCTTTTCAGCGTGCTTACGCTCAGCACGATCCCCGTTTCCGCGGCAATACGGTCGCTCAGCATCTCAAAATCCTGCTGCTGCCAGTCATGACTGCCGCCCCAGCCCAATTGCTGCTCGATCAGCGCACAACAGCGGCGAAGGAGATCATTGGTATCCATGATTGATAATCAGCTTTTTAAAACCGTGAACAAAGTTGAACAGGCTTGCATACCCTTTGAACAGCCCTGCTTTGGGGCAAATAATACCTTCGGTCCGTTCGCACTTCTAAAATAATATTTTTCACCATCCAAAACCCGGTTCTGTATGTACCGTATCATGTTCCTTCTTTTACTAACAACGATCCAGGCCGCTGCGCAAACCACTATTCCCTTCAGCTCCTCCCGCTGGAAAATTTCCGGGAAGGAGGCCGTGCAGGAAACCCACCTGGGACAGCCTGCCCTCCGGCTGCTGCAGGCCACCGCCCTGCTGGAAGACGCGGATTTCCGGAACGGGATCATCGAGTTCGACATTGCCCTGGAAAAGGCCCGCTATTTCCCGGGCATTCATTTCCGCATGCAGGATGAGCGCAACTACGAGGAATATTACCTGCGCCCGCACCAGTCCGGCAACCCGGACGCACAGCAGTACACGCCGGTAAACAACGGGCAGGCCGGCTGGCAGCTGTTCTACGGGCCAGGCTTTAACGGAGCCGTGACCCTGCCCTTTGACCGCTGGCTGCACGTCAGAATGCTGGTATCCGGCAAGCAGGCGGAAATATACCTTGACCATGCGGATACACCGGCATTATCCATCTACCCGCTCAGGAGGGAAGCGGACGGCGGTATGATCTCGCTGTCCAACCCTGCGCCGGCTCGCGCCTGGTACAGCAACTTCTCCTATACAAAAACAGATGATGTGCCCCTGCAAAGCAGACCCGCGCCCGCACCGCCGCTGCCTGCCGGCACCATCACCTCCTGGCAGGTGTCCACCCCCTTCAGCGAAAAGCTGGTAAACGGTCATCACTGGCTGGGCACGGCAGATACCGCTGCCCTGCAATGGCAGGAGCTGCGCACGGATGCCGCCGGCCTGGCTGATATTTCACAGCTGGCCGGCGTATCCGAACAGGGTAATACAGTGTTTGCCCGCAAGGTGATCAATACAGCGCAGGCTGGCATCCGGAAACTTACGTTCGGCTTTTCGGACCGCGCCCGGGTGTACCTCAACGGCCGGTTACTGTATGCCGGGGAGGACAATTTCCTGTCCAGGGATTACCGTTTCCTGGGCACCCTGGGATATTTTGACGCAGTGTACCTGGACCTGCAAAAGGGCCGCAACGAGCTATGGATAGCCGTTTCGGAAAACTTCGGCGGCTGGGGCATCAAGGCAAAGCTGGAGTAGCAGGTGCCCGGGCCTTTTTACTTTGGGGATCGCCTCCCTTCCGCCACCGGTTTGGGTACCGAAACATCCGTTTCCCAGGTAAGCCCGCTGATGTCCGTTAATTCCAGGGTGTACTGCCCTGTCAACCGGTGAAATACAGTATCCCGGAAGCGCAAGGTAGCTCTTGCTCCCAGGGGCAGGACCAGACTATGCCTTCCGGGTTTCACCTTTGCCACATAATCGTTTTCGATATGTGCGGGCGAAAGCACCGAAAGCCGGGCCTGCGCCTGTTCAAAAACAACCTTCCCCTTTTCATCCATCAGCCTTATACCGATCAGGAAAGAGCCGTAAACATCCGCTCCCTCATCCCTGAAAACCGTGAAGGACAAAGTTCCATCCGTAATATGGGCATTCGTAATGCTGATGTGCGGACGAACAGAAAGATTGTGCAGCCTGCCATACACACCGCCGTGAAAGTACTGGTTAGTGAATAAGGTCAGCCCCAGGATAAGCAACGCACCCAGCAGCCCCACCCTGTTGAGGGTGTGCTCCCTGAGGGGCAAAGGGCCGGCGCCGGACAGTGCCAGCCATTTAGCGCTCGCAGAGGCTTTCCGTTTCCGGACAAGATAGGCGTCCAGGCTGTAGCTGCCGCCGCCAGACAGGAAGATCGTGAAACCTGCGGCAACGCCCAGTACGCCGATCTGCCATTCATCCAGGCAGGTTGTTCCCAGCCACCCGGACCCTAACAGGATACCCAGGGCCAGGCTTAAAATGCCTATACTCATTAAGCGGGTGAACAGTCCGAGCAGGAACAAAAGCCCTACCATCCCTTCAATGATCGTAAATACGGCCATCGCCCACCATAAACTTTCAGGATTGGAGACCAGGTACTGGATGAGCGGCTTAATTCCCAATGCATGCGGCAGGAAGTGGTTGAACTTCTCGCCTATATAGCCCGCTTCATCCGGGTTGAGCTTGTTTTCGAGGATAAGCCTTCTCCAGAAGGCGGAAAAATAGGTCCAGCCGGCTACCCAGCGCAATGCCGTGGTGACCATGCCGGCGTACATATGTGCCTGATGATTCATTGCTGATGCTTTTTTTGTGGTGAACAGATGCTGCCGGATATCCATAGCTTCCCAAGCCTGGGCATACTACCAGGCCAGTCAGGATGCATAGTGCATTTACCGGCGGTTATATCGGGAATAATAAAGGGAGGTATCAAATGATCAGCCGGCGGTATCGCAGGAAAACAGGCAGCGGGTCCCCCAGCGGCCTGTTATCGTAGTACGGGCGCTTTGGCACGCAGTCCGGCAGACCGGCCCTGTACAAGAAAGGATAAACTGTACCAGCCAGCGTAACAATAAAAGCGCCGGGCAGCAGCCGCGGAGCTTTTTGTGTAAAATGGTCTTGTGAAGAAAGGTGGTATAAACAGGATACAGGCGCAGGGTGAACAAAAACATTCTTCAGCCCGGATGGTGTAGCGGTCTGCCCGGTAGCCAGCCCCTGCAGCAATAAGCTTTTAATGCCTTGCTTTACCGCGCAGGAGGACAGGAGCACGCATATAACAGTTATGACCACTGTCAGCGCCCGCCATTTGTTTGTGTCCGTGTTGGCTTTACCTGGTACCATGCGCGGCAATTATACGAAATATTATCTCACGCCACAAAGCATTATTGCTTACAATCCGGCCCCCTTATACCAGCCACTTCCCCAGCCACCGCTTCAGGCGCTGCTTCGGCTTCCTGTAATTCCTCCACCGCGCCTCCAGGTCGTGCTCCTTTTTCAGAAAATAGTAATCAGCCTCCGGCTCCGGCAAGAACACAGCCGGATGCACGATCTCGCCTTCCAGTTCCTGCACCGGAATGCCGGCATGGGGGTTGTTGGCATTCAGCGTATGCGTTGCCCCCGGGCCAAAACCTATATTACTGACCAGGTTGATATTCGGCGTTGCACAAAGCCCGTTCTCAAAGAATGCCAGGAAGTTGAACTGGTGGTCCCAGGTGTCAATCTCGCCGGACTGCAGTTTTCTGAAATTCTCCACCCAGTCTGCCACCAGCATCTCGTCCTGGAATATCTTCCGCAGTGCGGCCGCTGCATCTGCCACATTGTAGCGTAGCAGGTCCCTGTCATATTTTTCCCATACCCGTCTCCAGCTTGCCCAGCCCCATATGTTCACATACCGCGAGAAATAATAGCTGGCCGTTCCCCATTGATGACCCTGCTGCAGGTTGGTCCCTGTTACGGCAAACACCCGCATGTCATTACGAAAACGGGCCAGCAGCGTATCACAAAAAGAAAAAAAACTGTAAGCGGGGTAGCAATCATCTTCCAGGATGATCCCTTCTTCCTCCTGCTCAAAAAACCATTGAATGGCGTCTGACACTGCCATGCGGCAGCCCTTGTTCTCATCGCGGAACAAGGTCCGTACCTCGCAGGGCCAGTCTACCCGGCTTACCGCCTGCAGTACCTGTGCACAGGCGGCCGTATCCTCCGGCCGCTCTTTCCGCGGGCCATCTGCAGCAATGTACAGGCGGGAGGGCCGCACAGCCCTGATACGGGAAAACACCTGCGCTGTCAGACGGGGACGGTTAAACACAAGGAAAAGTACGGGAGACTGTGCCTGGTAATGGGTCATGGTTCAATAAAGTATTGGTTTCCATATTAAAAGTAAACTTTTGCCGCCACATTTTGTTATACAACAATAACCTATCGAGCATGAGCAATACGCCGAAGGTGTCTGTCGTGATCGCAACCTACAATCCAGGGGCGCATCTGCCAGCTTGCTTCGACTCTATCCGGCAACTGCAGATAGCATCACTTGAGGTGATCGTTGTAGATGGTGGCAGCACCGATAACACAAAGACCTTTTTACAGCAGCAGGAATGGCCTGCGCTAAGGTGGATCAGCGAACGTGACAAAGGCATCTATGATGCCCTCAACAAGGGAGCCCGTATGGCGCGCGGAAAATGGATACACTTCCTGGGTGCGGACGACCGGCTGCTGCCGGGCTTTGCGGAGATGATGGATCACCTGGAGGATACGTCCACTATTTACTACGCCAACAGCCAGCCATGGTACCACGGGAATGGAAGGCCAGACTATATCCTGCTGGGCGGACAATTCAACAATTACCGCATAGCCAAGTACTGCGTCAATCACCAGGCCATACTCTACCCGGCCACCGTTTTCCGGGACCATGCGTACAACCTGCGTTACAAGGTCTTTGCCGACTACGCACTTAACATACAGCTATGGGGCAATACAAGGCTCAGAAAGCAGTACGTTCCCCTCAACATCGTGCTTTATAACATGAACGGATACTCGTCGCGGAACAGGGACCCGGCCTTCAAAACCGAGAAACCGGCCCTTGTAAAAAGGCACCTGGGCTGGTGGGTGTATACCCGGTTTATGTTCAAACGATTAAAGAAGCGCTGGGCAGGAGAGCCGGACTGGTAGATATTCCCGTTCTCAGAAGCCCCATTTCCTCTTCCTCTTTTCTCTTTGCTGCTTCCGCAGATAAAGTTTCCTTGCCGCTGTATAGGCATATGGAATGTGTGTATACTGCTCCTGGCCCGCGGCCAGGAGCGCCGTATTATATTCCTGGTAGAGCGGTACAAGGTCCGGCCTGTCCGACAGGCGGTAGCGGTTGTAAACATGGGCCGGCAGCTCAATGTTGCGCATTTTGAAGGAGCTGAAGTGATAGAACACCAGCGGCGTTTCCTCATTCACCAGGTAACGGCCTGATACATGGCTGAGGCGGCGTTCATGCAGGTTCCAGGGCGCCATGTTAAGCCCTTTTCCAGGCAGCACTTTCACGCCTTCAAAAAAGACGGGGGCATGATTGATGGGCAGCTGGTCCACAAATATGCCCTTATAAATATCGATATAGCCTTGCCGGTAGGTATGCGTTTTCCACCATGACAGAAACCTGAGCGCCTCTCCTTTATTAGCGATGGCGATGAACCCCAGGTTGTAAATGCCGAAGTTGAGAAAGGTGTTCTCGGATGGCGCCTGCCCGTCAGGGGGAATAGGGCTGCAGATATGCGGGGTCAGCAGTATGGTGTGCTGTTGCAGCGCCGGCGCAAGAAAGTCCATGGGCTGGAACACCCGGATGTCGGGGTCCAGGTAGACTGCATGCGGCAGTCCGCGCTCCAGGAACAGGTATTCAAACACCCGCGGTTTTATACAGGTGTTCAGCTCAATAATGTTGTATTTAAGCGTTAGGGCATGCCAGTCCGGCTCAATGGAGCCGGCTGTAATAATGGCGTCGCCCAGGCCGGAATAATCTATCCCCGGGCGCTGCTCATCACACAGGATCACGTAAAAGACCGACGACGGCTCCACGGCTTTTACAGAACCGGCCAGCACTTTCGCATACCCCAGGTAGTTGTTGGAGCAGATAGTGAAATAGGTGTTCATGAAGCATGCTTGTCAAATGGCCATTGAAAGCGGATACCCAGGAAATAGCGGTAGTTCATGAGTGCCCTGCATTTGATCAGGAACCGGTCCGCCAGGTCGAAGCGCGACAGGAAGGCGTGGTATACCATGCCATTATAGGTGGTGCCCAGTCCAAATCTTTTATGTTCGGGATGATAGAGGTCCCATTTTTCCTCTTCCACATGCGTGGGCCACCAGAACCGCACCTGGCCGCCCTGCCTGCGGATGGTTTCCGTGAGGTTCTGTGCCGCGTCCATGTCCCCTGTCATGGTCATGTCGGGATAGTTAAGGCGGGCCAGATAATCCGTGGAGATGGCCAGGAAGAAAGGCCCTACGTACAGGTTCTTCCCGTCCCGCAGATGGTTGGCCGTTTGCGCCGCGCCTACAATGGTATCGGGCTGCTGCAGGTCCTCCATGAGGGCGCTGAACCATTTCCTGCTTACCGGCACACAATCAATGTCAAAGAAGATGAGGTAGCGCGTGTCTTTCACATTGCGGCATATATGGTTCAGGAAATCGCCGTGGCTGAAATGCTCATCCCTCACATGGTACACATGAAAGCCGAATTTCCTGAACACCTTCCGCTGGTAACGCGGTACCTTCCTGTTTACCTTGCTGTTGTAAAACGAGAATATCTTGAAAACAGCGTCCTGCTTTTTTCGTCGGTTCAATAACATGGCTATTGCTTTGCTGGTTTGGCAGATAGCGCCTGCCCGTCAGGCAGCGCTTTCAGGTATCGCATAAAACGTTTGATGAATGTCCGGACAGGATAACCCGCCCTGTTAAAGGGAGACAGGTAGAACAGCGTCAGCTGCTCATCGATCAGCACACGGTCGGATAACTTCATTCTGATGAGCCGGATGCGAAAGGGCGTTAACAGTAGCAGGCGCCACCTGTTCTTGCTGCGGTTCCGCTTGTACACCCTGATGGCCAGGTCATATTCATTGATCACCTTGCCGGCTTCCAGTATGCCTGCCATCAGCCTTTCCCGGTATGCCAGCGTAAGCCGCTCACGGGGAATGAAGTGCTGCAGTTCCATGCGCTGTTCGTAATACAACCTGAACCCTGCCAGCAACAGGCGCTTGCAGTACTCAAAATCATCGCCGGTGCTCAGGCTGCTGCCATTCCTCCCCGTAAGCAGCGAGGGGAAACCTTCCGCGTACATTGCAAGAAACAAAGACCGCCTGGTGGCCATGCCTGCTCCCAGCACAAAGCCCCGCTCCGTAATATAGCCGGAAGCTTTGGCCGGGATGCCCAGCGCATACTTGTCCGCATACTCCGCAAACCAGTCCGGGTAACTCCCGGCATCTGTCACCGGCAGGTTATCGCCTCCTGCGGCGCCTATCAGCTCATCACTGCGCAACGCTTGCCAGGCAGCATACAAATAGTCCGGCTGCAACCAGTTGTCATCGTCGCAAAACACAAGATATTCGGAGGCGGCTTCCCTTACGCCCTTTTGCCGCGCATAATACTGTCCGGCCTTCGGCTCCTCCACTATCTTCAGCGCTGCAGGGGTATTGCATTCCTTCCATACCTGCAGGGCGGTCTCCACTGTATCGTCTGTTGATCCATTGTCAACAAGCAGCACCTCGTAGGTAAAACCTGCAGGGCAACGCTGACAGGCCAGGTGCCGCAGCGTAGGCGCGATCCTGGTTGCACTGTTATAACAACAGATGATGACGGTCAGTTCGTTTATATGATCAGGTACATTCATTCCAGCTCCAGATAATTGCTTAACCATTTAACAGGCCGGGGGGCCTTTTTTCCCAGGGCTTTGTAAGCGCCCTCATGTAACCCTATGTATGCGGCAAGATCAAAGGTTTTGAAGACAGCACGGCCAAAACCGGCACCTATCCACTTTTTTAGCGACCGCCTTACAAAGCGTCCGGGCGTAAGCAGCCTGCTTTGCAGCAAGGGCCGCCGTTCGGGGAACACCTGCAGCAGGCAGGTTTCATAGCACACACTGGTGCCATAGGCCAGCCGTTTCAAATAGGGAATACTGACCCTGGCAGACGGCACCAGGTGCTGCAGCTTCAGTTGCGGGGCCACACCGGCAGCATAGCCTGACCTGATGGCCAGCAGCACCATCTGCGTGTCTTCCCCGCTGCTCAGCCGTTTGCCCTTCCGCCCTTCCAGCGTAAGTGCTCCGGACCCGGCCAGGGTAACATATTCCTCCAGCACGGAACGAAGGCTGCACAGGCCCGTACCAAAAGGGTAACAGGGCTGCCATTCCTTTTCCATGGCGGTTTGCAGGCTGTGCTCGTGGCGCTCCTGGAAGGCCCTTCTGGCATACTCCTGCAACAGGGGGTCCACAGGCCCCGTGAACTCCACGGTAACCTTGCCGGGGCCCCAGGCTCCTACCCCCGGATATTGCTCATTAAGTTTTTTTAATTCCTGCAGGTAATCCGCATCCGGCTCATTGTCATAATCAAAATAAACGATACGGTAGCCACGGGAAGCCCTGATAGCGGCCATACGCGCATATTGCACGCCCTGCTGCCGGGCTGTAATTATTTTCAGACCAGGGATAGCGCCGCTATATTCCGCGATCAGGCCGCTCCTGTCCAGCGGAGGCTGGCTGTTATTATCCACCACGATGGTCTCCGTGGTAATGCCGGTCCTGTCCAGCAGGGCTACCGCCTCCAGGCAGCGCCGGAAGATACCGTAATCGGGATTATATGCGCAGATCACCAGGGAATAGTCAATGTTTTCCGTTTGAAGAAGACCTGCCATTTAACGGGTTTTACCCTAAATATACTGATATACGCGGAAGCCATAAAGCAAAACGCTGATCAATGCGAAAATATCCGCATCCATCAGCGTTCAGCCTTTCACGTTCTGCGCTCTTACAATGTTATGCTGTTGATGGCTTTTTCCAGCGCCGTATCCTTTACCCCCGGCAGCCCCACGCCTTCTACACGCAGCACCGTAACATCCGTAATGCCGATAAAGCCCAGGATGCGCTTCAGGTAAGGCGCTATAAAATCGTATGACTGCATCAGGCCTTCGGAATAGATGCCGCCGCTGGCAATAACAATGTAGGCTTTCTTGTCCTGCACCAGCCCTACCGGCCCCTGCTCGGTGTAGGCAAAAGTAACGCCCCTGCGCGCAATATGGTCCAGCCAGGCTTTCAAGGTAGACGGGATGTTGAAATTGTACATTGGCGCGCCGATCACCAGGATGTCCGCATCCATTATCTCGGCAATGGCTTCGTCGGAGTGCCGGATAGCGGCCCTGTTTTCGGGCGTAAGGCTGTCTGCCGGCGTAAAAAAGGCTGCCAGCTGCGCCTCTTCCAGGTGGGGAAATGCTTTTTTGGTCAGGTCCTTCACCTGCACGGTGCTGCCCGGGTAAGCCGCCTGCAGCTTTTCGATCAGCGCATCCGCCAGCTTAATGCTGTAAGATGCTTCTCCCCTCGGGCTGGATATCACATTCAGTATCTTCTTCATAGTTCTGTATTTACCTTTTTGTTGACGCAAAGTTCTCTAACTTTGCCATGCAGATAGCCCTGCTATCCGGGAGGATACCGGTATCCTGCAGGATATCACCATAAACCGGGAAATATGGCAAACGAGCTTACACATTTATCTAAAGAGAACTGCCTGAGGAATATTGCCGCCGTAAAAGATGCCCTGTATGCGGTAAGCGGCAAATGGAAGCTGCCCATCGTGGTGGCGCTGGAAGACGGGCCGCTGCGTTTTAAGGAGCTGCAGCGCGCCCTGGAGGACATTACGCCCAGGGTGCTGTCCAAGGAGCTGAAGGAGCTGGAACTGAATGGGTTTATCGTGCGCAGGGAATATGATACCTCGCCGGCAACCGTCACCTATGCTTTAACGCCCTACAGCGAAACGCTGAAGGAGGTAGTGAAGTCGCTGCGGGACTGGGGCCTGCAGCACCGGGAATACCTGCTGGCAAAAAGCAGGGAGGCTACCCCAGTACAAAGCGATAGCCAACACCCTTAATGGTCAGTATCTGCAGGTTCTCGTCTTCTTTGAGGCGCACGCGCAGGCGGGTAATGTACACATCAAGATTGCGGCTGTTAAAAAAGGAATCGTGGCCCCAGAGCAGGTCCAGTATATTCTTCCGGTCAATGATGCCTTCGCGGTTTTCATACAGCAGCCGGAGCAGCTCGCTTTCGCGGTAGGAGAGCTTCTGCTCTTCCCGGTCATTGGCCAGTATCTGCTTCTTTGTATAGAACCGGAACTTGCCGATCCTGACATGGTCCGACGGCGGGCCGGCCGGCCGCCGTTCTGTCCTGCGCAGCACATTGTCAATACGCACGATCAGCTCTTCCATGCTGAACGGCTTGCGGATATAGTCGTTGCCGCCCAGGGTGAACCCTTTCACCAGGTCGGCCGTCTGGGTTTTGGCGGTCAGGAATAAAATAGGCACTTCGGGATCAAGGGCGCGTATCTCTTCTGCGATCTCAAAGCCGTCCTTGTTCGGCAGCATCACATCCAGCACGCATACGGCCGGCTTCACTTCCTTGAAGAGCTGCAGCGCCCGGGCGCCGTCGCTCTCCATGATCACGTCAAATCCCCTGCGCTGCAGGCTTTCCTTTACGATCTTTCCCAGCGATAGTTCATCTTCTACATAGAGGACTGTAATGCTCATCTTGCTATATTTTTTTAACCTTTACGATCCGGCGGCCGCTGCGGCGGCAAAGGTCCGCGTTTCCGCAAAGGGCAGCTTTACGGAAAAAGTGCTGCCCTTACCCGGTTCGCTCTCCACTTCCATGCGGCCCATGTGGCGCTGCACAATATGCGACACATAGCTGAGGCCCAGGCCATACCCTTTTATATTATGCCGGTTGCCGCTGGGCACCCGGAAGAATTTTTCAAATACGCGCTGCGCATATTCTTTGGCGATGCCAATACCGTTATCGGTTACACGCAGCTCCAGGTATTGCTTGTGATCAATAATATGGATCAGGATGTCCGGGTCCTGGTTACTGTATTTCAAGGCATTGTCCAGCAGGTTATATAGCACGCTGGTCATGTGCAGCTTGTCGGCGGTGATCATAAAATTGCTGCCGGTGGCTTTCAGCGTAGTGGTGGCCTGCTGTTTTTCAAACTGCAGCTTCATGGATACCATTACGCTCCTGGCCAGCGCCCGCAGGTCAAATCGCTCCTTGTTCAGGGCGATCTCCCGGTTCTCGAACATGGACAGTTTCAGGACCTTGTCCACCAGCAATCCCAGCCGCTGCATCTCGTTGGCGGAGATGTCCAGGTACTCGTTCGTGCGCTGGGGGTCCTCCAGCGCATCAAAGCTGCGCAGGGCCTCAATAGCTACCGTAACCGTGGCAATAGGCGTTTTCAGCTCATGCGTCATGTTGCTGATAAAATCGTTCTTGAGCTGCGCCAGCTTCCGCTGCTGCCGCAGGTTCCTGTACAACGAAAGGAAAGACAGGATGGTTACACCCAGCAGCAGCATCGACACCATTATCGGCTGACTGATGCGCCGCAGCAGGTACCAGGTATTGTTCTCAAACTGCACTTGGTAGCTGACCGGCCTGGTAAACCCGACGGTCACCGCATTGTCCTCCAGGTAGCCGAGGGGGGGCGGACCGGGCGACCCTGGGAGGGAGGGAGGGCCGGGCGAGGCGTTGGTATCCAGTGGCGTGGCCCGTATACTGAAAGGCACATGAATGCCTTCCCGCGTCAAAGCCTGCCGGTAGCGGTCCGAGAGCTCCTTTACCGTGATGGTATCACGCAGGGAGTCCACGCCCGCCAGGAAAGCAAACACTTTTTCCTCGCGCGCGCGCCTGCGGGCTCCCCTGTACGCTACATCCCTGCGCGGCACATGGCCATCTTTAAAGGCCACCACCATAGTGCGCCCCGGTGGGACGGCAGCAGCAGAGTCCTGCAACCTTTCCTGCAGCACATTGGATATGCTGATCAGCCCCTCCCGGTCATGCACCCGGATATTGATGTTGGAATCCATCTTCAGCTTGGCGGCTTCCAGGCGGAACACCGTTTCCCGGAACAGCACGCCGGTGCGCACGCTAAAAAGCCTTTTTTCCTCCCGGTAATTCTTGCGCAGCCAGTATGCCTGGAAGGCGGTGATCACCAGGATGGTCAGCACGATCAGGAAAACAGTGACCCGTATGGAGAGTTTATATCGCACCCGGTTGATAATTTGATTTATAAGGGCAATACTAGCGCAAATCTGGCATTTCACGGCCCCTGCAGCACAGGTATTAACCTAAATTAACATTAAATCAAGCCACATTAACCTGCCTTCCGGGGCGAAGGGAATAGCTTTATCTCCCTAAATCACATCACATGAAGAAGATCATCTTTACGCTTGGCCTGGGCCTGGTACTGTTTACCGCCAGCGGCCAGCAAAAGCAAGGCAGGGTACTATATGAACGCACGGTACAGATGCGGATGCACATGATAGGCGGGGGCGGCGCGGAACAAATGCTGCCCCGCTCCCGCACGGACCGGATGGAAGTGCTGTTCGGGAACAACCGCTCCCTGCGCCGCGCTGTAGCGGATGAAAGACCGGAAGCATTTGCCGGGGAAGAGCGCGGCATGCGCGTGAATATCATGGTAGCAGCCGGTCCCATTGAAATTACCTACCTGGATCTTGCCGAAGGGCGCATGGTGGAGCAGCGCGAGCTGGGCGCCAAAAAATATATTGTTACAGACAGCATTCAAAAGCTACCGTGGAAACTGACCGGGGAAACCATGACCATTCTCAATTATCCCTGCCAGCAGGCCGTCGCCCAGCGCATCGGCAAGCGTAGTGAAACCACCATGGAGAACGGGGAAATGAAAACCCGGGAAATAACAGACACCTCGCAGATCGTTGCCTGGTTTACTCCCGCCATACCGGTACCCGCAGGCCCTGAATACCAGGGACAACTGCCGGGCATGATACTGGGCATGGATATCAGCGACGGCCGGGTGGTATACCGGGCGGTGGAAGTAACGGAAGAAGTGGACCTGTCGGATATCAAGGCGCCCTCCAAAGGAAAGAAAATAACGGCGGCCGCATTTGCCGAAGAGCGGGAAAAGCTGATGAAGGAAATGCAACGCAACCATAAGGGAAGAGGGGGGATGATAAGGATTGGGGGATGAGGAATGTGCTGATGTGCTGATGGATCAGAGCACGTATTAAAATGTAATTAATGATTTCAATGATCGTATTCGCGGCATTTCATCAGCACATCAGCATATCCGCACATTGGCACATCAGCCTCCCCTCCTCTCCCGGCCGCCTGCCGGAAGCCCCGTTTTGCTGAGGCTATAGGTAAAGCTCAGCTGGAAAAAGCGCTGCAGGTTATTGACCCGGCTATCCTCTACATAATTCTGGTTGCTGGTACGGCTGATGCTTAGGTTCCTGTCCAGGATATCAAATACGCTCAGCTTCAGCTCTCCCCTGTTAAAGCGCAGGAACTGCCGGCTGAAGGAGGCGGTCCACAACGGCACGGCCGTGTCAAACCCTTCCGCCCGCTGGTTGTTGACCGTATAGGAAAAGCTGGTGCTGAGATAAAAATTGGCCGGCAGCTGCCAGTTGATATCCGCATCATACTGCTGTGAAAAATAGCGGGTGTTATAGGCAGCCTGCAGGGAATAGGTGCTGCTGTTATAATTCATGCCCGCGCCCAGCGAAAGGTCCAGCTTGTCTGAAGGGCTGAGGTCAAAGCGCACGGCAGGCCCCGCGGTAAAGGTGCGGATGGTGTTGGGCACGGTATTGATGAACTGTTTTGTTTTGCTGTACCCGATATTGCTGCTGAAGTTCACCGTACCGTTCAGGGGCCGGAGCGGCAGCCCCCAGTGGATATTGCCGGTCATATTATAGATACCGTCCACGTTCACGGGGCGGGTGCGTTTCACTCCCAGGCTGTCCACGATGTCATAATCCACGATCTTGTGCCGGGTTTGGCGAAGGTTGAAGAAAGCGAACAGGTGCTTGTTGCGGAACGGGTCCACGGCAATATAGCGCAGCTGCACGGCATGGGTGAGCTCCGGTTGCAGGTCGGGGTTGCCTTCCCGGATGTTGAGCGGGTCGCTGATATCGGGCACGGGCTGCAGCTGTGCTATTTCCGGCTGGGTGGTGATGGCAGCATAGTTGATGCTGAGATGGCGGTAACGGGAAAAATCATATTTGAAGCGGAAAGAGGGCAGCAGGTTAGTGAAGGTTTCACGGATCACGGAATCCTGCGTACCGGCAATGACCTTGCCTTCCAGCGCGGCCTGCTGCCAGTTCAGCCCTGCCGCCAGGCTCAGCTTCTTGTACTGTGAGCGCAGGCGCAGGCCGGCGTTGGTATACGCGTACGTGTTCTCAAAATTATTGGTGAGCTGCTCGTTCAGCTGGTCAAACTTGCCGTTCTGCCTGTTATAATCATAGGTGGTCTTGTCTGAAGTGCTGCTGGTATTGCTCCGGCTCACGCTAAGCTCCAGCAGGGAATGCCTGAATAACGGCTCTGTATATACGGCGCGTGCATTGTAGCTGTTAAGGCTGCCGGAGGTGGTGTTCTGCTGGTTAATGGAATCATATTCCGGCAGCGAAACGCCCCGGTTGTAAAAATGATTGACAGACAACAGGCTGCCTTCGCTCTCGCTGCTGTTGAAGCTGGTTTGCAGGCTGAGCGAGAGGGTACGGCCCTGGCGCGGAAACTTTTTCCGGAACAGCAGATCGTTCCGGAAATTCCGGCCGCTGCCGGAAGACCGGTTGTCGCTGAAGCCTTCATTGGCCAGCTGCAGATCGCCGGAAAGAGTCTGGTAGTCCCGGTACTCGTTCTTGCGGGTTTTCTGGTAGCCGGCAGAGGAGGTGATCTTGATGGAGTGGAAAGAATCCAGCTGGATATCGGCGGTAAGATTCAGGCGGTGGCCATCATTGATATGATCGCTGGTGGATTGCTGGTTGTAGAAATAGGATGAATCGGGCAAAAAATACTCGCGCTGTATGGTGCTTTCCTGGTAAGGGTTGTAATGGTTATAGAAATAGCTGCCGCTGAGATCGGTCTTTTTGCCGATAATGTTATTGTAATTGACGCCGCCGGCCCAGATGGTCCTGATCCCGTTGCTGTTGTTATTGCCCATGAGCGCGGCCATCGGGTCGTTCGCATTCATGGCAAAGCTGGCGTTGCCGCCCCCGCCCTGCCGCATGCGGTTCAGCTCCCCGCTGAAGCTCATCAGGTCCATAAAGGAAAAGCCTTCAGCATTGGTATTATTGGCCATGCCTATGGCGGAGAACTGCCGGGCGCCTTTAAAGGAATTGAGGTTAAAGCGGCCTTCATAGCGGTCGCTGGTACCGGCGCCGGCCATGGCCTTGCCGAACATGCCTTTCTTCTTGTCCTCTTTCAGCTTGAGATTGATGGTCTTTTCGCTGTTGCCGTCGTCAAAGCCGGTCAGCTGGGCTGCATCGCTGAGCCGGTCGTATACCTGCACTTTGTCTATGGCATCTGCCGGCAGGTTCTTGGTGGCCACTTTGGGGTCGGTGCCGAAAAACTCCTTGCCGTCCACCAGCACGCGCTTTACCTCCTGGCCCTGCGCCTTTATGGTGCCATCCTTGTCCACCTGCACGCCGGGCAGCTTTTTCAGCAGCTGCTCCACGCTGGCATTGGGCGGTGTCCTGAACGAGCCGGCGTTATACTGGATGGTATCGCCTACCAGCGTTACAGGCGGCGCTTCGCCGGTCACCACTACCTCGTTCAGCGTGCGGCTCAGGTCATACAGCATAACTTTGTCCAGGTTGACATGCGGCTGCGCTTCACTGATGGTAACGGGCCGGCTGCTGCCGTGATAGTTGACATGGGTGATCAGCAGCCGGTATTCGCCATAGGGAATGCCGGTGATCTCGAAGCCACCCCGGTCGCCGGTCATGGTAAAGCTGACCAGGGAGGAATCTTTTTGCCGGAGGAGGGTAACGGTAGCCGAAGCTACGGGCTTCCCGGCAATGGTGTCTGTAACGGCTCCCTTAACGGAGCCGTTCCTTTGCGCATGGGCGGCCAGTGTAAACAGGCAGGCCAGCAGCAGTAAGTAGTTCTTTTGCATAGCGGATCTTTACTTCGTAATGGCTACAAAGTACTTCTGTCAGCTGCAAAAGCAGGTTAACGTGCCTTGCTTTAATGTTAAGGAAGGTTAATGTTTAGGGTGGGTATAGCCGTTATAAAGGCCACACGGGACTGAAGTGTGTGCCTGCGAAGAATATGTATATACTGTTGGCACCATCGCCTGTTCTGGCTATTTCTGTTACCAGTATGCCCCCGTCTACATCTTCCTGCACGGTATTCAGGGAATATCCCTGCCCTGTTTGCCGCGTTACCCCGGCCAGGATATGTTGCGCTATTCCCCGGTCCTCAACATCCAGGTCGCCCTCTGCAGGGATGCCCTGCTCCCGGGTCAACCTGTTCCTGAAAGCAATGCCATCCTCCTTGCCCAAAGGAGCGCCTGCAGCGGCGAATATGGAAAGTATGCTGCAATTACGATCCGTGCCATCCGCATAGCCTATCCTGTAATGCGCGTCAATGCCTATTCTCCGGGCTTCGGACAGTACGCTTTTATGCAAGTCCCGGGGGGAAACTTCTTCTTCTTCCCTGCTTATATCGCTGCTATTGCCGGTTTCGGCAACATCATCCAGGTTTACGGGGGACCGTTTCTTTTTCGGGGGGGATTTAAGCCTTATCTTTCCCTCTCTTTCCTTTCTTTTCCGGCGCCTGACTTCAGGCGTTCTTTTCTTCTTTTTGCGCTCCTCCTTCTTTTCCTTGCTGCTGCTGCTTTCTACATCCGAGTCATCGCTGATATCGGAAGGATGCGCTTTATTCCAGCTTTTACGGTAACGCTTTCTGCGGTCCTTTATTGACAAAAAGCGCTCGGTGTCCTGGCTCCATAATGACTCGTCTATATAATGCCGGGGCTCAAAGGAGTGCACTTCTATGCCGGCCTCCCGCATCCGCTGGCGCGCTTCAATGTATTCTTCCTCGCTTCCGTGCGGGTTGGCAAAATAGATGACCATGCGGCCCTTCCAATACTTCTTTTTAAACCTGGCCAGGCGCGGCGCGCAGCGTTTGGCGCAGGGGCTGTTATTTAGTGTAATAAAAAGGGCGCCGTTCCTGGCCAGGATCTCGCCATCCTCTTCGCTGATCAGGTTCCCGAGATAAGCTCTCAGGTAGTCTTCTGCGTGCCCCTCATCGTCCTGGGTAAATTCCGGTATGGAAGTCTGCTGGTCGCCGGATACTATCTTGGCCCTGAGCCGCGTGCGGGTGGTAAATGCGTAGTTCTTCCTGTCATTCGGTTTTCCCGGCAGCAGTATATCACTGTTCTGTTCTCTTTCCACCAGGGGTGCCGGAAGCTGTTTGTGGGCATCGGCAAAAACGCGGTATATATCTGCCAGGGACCATGCTACTTCCTGCCCGTCTATATCGTTTACATCATTCGTGATCGCCTCAATATCAAAGCGCGGGAATTTATTATGAAGGGCTTTCACCAGCGCATCCTTGCTCTCTATAGTGCCGCCCAGCAGCTTGCTTGTTCCCCATTTGATCTTGCGCTGCACCGGCGGCGCTGCGGGCCTGTACGGAGGAGCAGCAAATACCGGCGCCGGAAGCGCAACACCGCTGCTGCCGGCAAATGTGGCTACGGCACGGGAGGCATTGGCAATATGCTCTTTTGGATGATACATAGGGCTTCGGGATAAAGCTACAGAAAAATATGGAACCGGTATAGCCCGACACAGATTGTGAAGATTCCTGTTATTCATTAAAATCCAAGGCAGATGAGCGCACTCATTTTACTGGCCACTCTAAATGTCCAACACAGCGGTACTGTCGGAGTTCTTTGCAGAACGGCTGCGGAAAAGAAAGACGGAATGCGGATCATCCGGCTGGTAAACGAAAAAATGATAGCCCAGCCTATGAAATATAGCGGGCAATGATCTCACCGTTCAAAGGCAGCGCTATAAAGGACAGGCCCATGCCCACGACCCCGCCCATAATGCTGGCCACTGCGTCCATCACATCATGATGTCCCTTGCCGGAGAGCAGGGAAAACAGCTCAAAGCCGTAGCTGATGCCTGCCACCAGCCCGAATACCCCGAGTGTAGCCAGGCCCGGGCGGCCGGGGAACAGCAGCTGTGCCGCTACCTGCAGCACGGCGCCCATAACAATGCCTGCAAAGAAGTGTTTCCATTTATCCGGCTGTATTTTTCTGAACATCCTCAAATGTAACAAAAACTTACTCCGCTGAATAAAAAGGACAGTCACTTTCAACGCGAATGCAGCGAAACCGGAAAGTCCCCAGCCAACCCATTGCCATAGTCCGGATGGTCAGCAACGGTAAAAGTTCCATTACCTATTATAAAACTCTGTCCAAGGTACAAACACCCACTCGCGTTAATCAGTAAAAATTCATTCATCATGTCCGTCCAGAATGTCCCCTCGTTTGGTACACACTCACAATCATCCTCAATTAAAGCAACCGGGCTGCTATTATAAACGCCAAAGGCTATACCCGGCGCGCCAGCTCCCTGATACCGGCCAGGTGATGATCATCATGCTCGGCTACAAAATAGGCCAGGTCAATAATGCGCATGGGCGTTCTCATTCGCGGGTGCAGGGCGGTGTTTTGCAATTGCGCATCACTTAAGCCGGAAAGTCTGCTGACAAACGGCTGCCGGAGCGAGCGGAAACGTTGCAGCAACTCCGTGATGTCCGTTGCATTATGATTGGCGGTATGGGTTTGCTGGTTGGAGAGGTCCGCTACCCGCAGCTCCGTGGCGCCATTCACCAGGTCCTCCACCCGGCCCAGCCACAACGGCTCCAGGTCAGACAGGTGACCTATTTCTTCTTTAATGGTCCACCTGTCGCCGGATTTTCTTGTCAATACCTCCGGGGCTATCCCGCGTACCATTTCTTCAAGACGGGCAGGCGTGCCGGACAAGCGTTCAATAATGGCAGGCAATGCGCCATTATCTTCCATGAGGGGGAAGGTTCTTTCAAACCATGCAGTTCTTTTCATAACCCTGCAAAAATAGGGAACCTGCGCATTGGTCATCACATAAATCCTCCGTTACTTTTCCTGACCGGGGTTACTGCATAGCCGCTTTAATTGAACCCGGCATTTCTACGACATAACGTAAAATATACATACCGCCTGTTGCCCGCCGCATGTACGCATACTGTTGAATAATTTACCCGGCGGCGGCGGAAGGGGCGCCTGCCGGGAAGCGATCCGCAAAAGGATGGCCTGGCTGCGGGTATGGCACAGCCCTTGTGGTGATGCTCTTCTAAATCAAGTAGTATGAAAACATTAGGCATTATCCTGATCATTGCCGGCATTGCCATGATCCTTATCCGGGGATTTTCCGTACAAACAGAAAAAGAAGTGGCGGACGTAGGCCCCCTGGAAGTGAATAAAAAAGAGAACAGATGGGTAGGCTGGCCTACCTATGCAGGCGGCATTGTAGCCGTAGTAGGCGTAGTATTGCTGGTGAGCGGCAGCAAGAGGCGCGCCGGTTGACGCAAATGCCCCTGCAGATTGGCGTATTTACGGTCTTCTTTACTCCTGTTTTCGGCCTAAGTTTGTTCCGTTCAAAACAGCCTTGCTATGCAACGCCGATCTTTTATTATTACCTTGCTATTTATGCTCACCCATTTGCAACTAAGCGCACAACAGGAACAAACCGGCCACTACGCAGCCATCAATGGTTTACAGCTGTATTATGAGCTGCATGGCAGTGGCTACCCGCTGGTATTATTACATGGCGGAGGCTCCACCATACAGTCCAACTATGGCCGCATACTGCCGGCGCTGGCCCAAAACCACCGCGTGATCGCTGTAGAGCTGCAGGCCCACGGGCATACGCGGGATATTGACCGGCCCATGACCTTTGAGCAGGATGCGGACGATGTGGCCGCCCTGCTGCAGCACCTGCATATCGACAAAGCAGACATCATGGGTTTCAGCAACGGGGGCACCACTGCCCTGCAAGTAGCTATTCGCCACCCTGAGCGGGTGAACAAACTGGTGCTGGTAGCTGCCCTTTATAAACGTGACGGTATGCCGCCCGGCTTCTTTGAAGGCATGCAGCAGGCTACCCTGGAGCAGGTGCCCAAACCGCTGCAGGAAGCCTACCTGGCCGCCAACCCGGACCCCAAAGGCTTACAGGCCATGTTTGACCGCGACTCCCGGCGGATGATCAACTTTAAAGACATCAGCGAGGCAGATATCAAAGCCATCACAGCACCGGCGCTGGTGATCAACGGCGATGCGGATGTAGTGCTGCCGGAGCACGCACTGGAGCTGAGCCGCACCCTGCCGCATGCACGGCTGGCCATCCTGCCCGGCACGCACGGCGAATACATTGGGGAGGTGTGCAGCAATAATCAGCATAGCAAGATCCCGGACATGGCAGTGGTGATGATAAACGAGTTCCTGGAAGAGAACAGGTAGCGCTTTGGGGACAGCAGCGCCATGCTTAACATTAAAATAACCTGCTTTTTACCTGCTATTCATACAACTTTCACTATTCTTAGGTTTCACAAAAACCCATATTGAAAGACGTATGAAGATCAAGAAGATCAAAATGCTATTGATCCCTGCAGTACTTGCGATCCTGGCAGCCTGCTCCGACGATAACGTGAACAATCCTGCTGTGAACGAGGACCCTGCCACTTTTGCGGAGATCAGCATGATCGACATCGGCGAAGCAGGCGCCGCGGAGATCAGCGCTTATGACCCGTCCACTAAACGGCTGTTCGTGGTGAACAATGGCGGCGTCAATAAAATTGACGTGATCGATCTGGCCAACCCTGCCCAACTGACCAGGATACATTCCATTCCCATCAGCGGCGGCGCAGTAAACAGCCTGTCCGTGAACGGCGGCAGGCTGGCGGCAGCCATCGAGGCGCCGAACAAGCAGGAAGCCGGCAGAGTAACCGTGTACAACACCAGCGATTACAGCGAGATCAGGACCATCCCTACCGGCGCTTTGCCGGATATGATCACCTTCAGCCCCGACGGGAATTATATACTTACCGCCAACGAAGGTGAGCCCAGCGCGGACTATACGAACGACCCTCCTGGTTCTGTATCACTGATCAGCATAAACGACAATTACAGCGTGGTGCACCTGGACTTCAGCGCCTTTGCGGCGCAGCAGGCCGCCCTGCAGCAAAAAGGGCTGCGGGTGTTTGGCCCCGGCGCCTCCTTTGCACAGGACATGGAACCGGAATATATTGCCGTTTCCGCCGATTCAAAAACAGCCTGGGTCACTTTGCAGGAGAATAACGCCATTGCCAGGATCAGCATCAGCGGTAAAACGGTGACCGACATCTTCCCGCTCGGGTTCAAGGATCACAGCGTAGCGGGCAACGAGGCAGACCTGTCTAACGAAGACGACGGCGTTACCTTCAAAAGCGCCCCGGTAAAAGGCATTTACCAGCCTGATGCCATTGCAGTGCTGGAAAAAAACGGCACGCCCTTCCTTTTTACGGTAAATGAAGGAGATGCACGGGAGTATGACGCTTTTGAAGAAGCGGAGCGCATCAGAAATATTACGCTGGACCCGGCCGTATTTGCCGATGCTGCAGCCTTACAGGCGGACGAGCAGCTGGGCCGCCTCAATATCACTACTACCCTGGGCGATGCCAACGGCGACGGGCTGTACGAATCCCTCTACGCCTTCGGCGCCCGCTCTTTCAGCATCTGGAACGGCAACAGCGGCGCACAGGTGTATGACAGCAGGAACGAGCTGGAAACCAAATGCCACGAAGCCGGCGTATACGACGACGGCCGCAGCGACGATAAAGGCGTAGAGCCGGAAGGGATCACGCTGGGCATGGTGGGGCAGCAGCACATTGCCTTCATAGGCATGGAAAGGGCCGATGCCGTGGCCGTGTACGACGTGACCCAACCGAACGCACCGGTTTTCCTGCAGCTGCTGAAATGCGGCGATGCGCCTGAAGGCGTGCTGTTTGTGCCGGCGGCAGACAGCCCCGGCGGGAAAAGCCTGCTGATCGTAAGCAGCGAGGATGATGGGGTGATCAAAGTATATACGCCGGGCACGCGGTAATATCCCTACTATTTCAAATAAAGCGGGTCCTGCCGGTAGCTACGGGCAGGACCTTTTTTATGGTTTCCTTTTTGGGAGCACAAAATTCTCCTCTGCCCACTTGTACCATTGCGCCTGCAGCGCTTTCAGGATGTCCGGGTGGGCTGCAGACAGGTCGTGCATCTCGGCGCGGTCATTTGCCAGGTCATACAATGCCCAGGTATTCTTTTTCAAAGCCCCTACTGCTTTCCAGTTCCCTTTGCGGATAGCGGCATTATTCTCATGCTCCCAGTACATGAAAGGATGCTGCTGCAGGGCCCCGCCTGTAAAAGCGGGCTGCAGACTGTAGCCGGTGAGCGGGTAAATGGCCTGCCCGCCGTGGAAGACAGCCGGGTAGGCGGCCCGGGTAACGGACAGCACGGTAGGCATTACATCAATCAGGTAAGCCGGGGTGGCAACGATCCTGTTCTTTACCGTAATGCCGCCAGGCCAGTGCATGATAAAAGGTGCGGCAATACCGCCTTCTTCAGCGCGGTTCTTCCATTTACGAAAAGGTGTATTGGAAACGTTGGCCCATCCCATGCCGTAAGATACCGGCCCCGAAAAACCAGGATCGTTAATAAGGCTATCCGGCCGGCTGCCCAGCTCATCGTAGGTTTCCGCGCAGGCGCCGTTGTCGCTTAGAAAGATGATGAGGGTGTTATCGTACAGGCCTTTCTCCTTCAGGAAGGCCCGCAGCTTCCCGATATTGTCGTCTATACATTTCACCTGGGCCGCATAGACCGCCATGCGGTAGGCCACCCTTTGCTTTTCGGCTGTGCTGAGCTGCGCCCAGGGCCGCACGCCGGCATCCCGCGCGCTGAATCCCCATTCCTGCTTGACAAGCCCCATCTCCAGCTGTTTGCGGTAACGCCTGGCCCGCACGGTATCCCAGCCCACAGCATATTGGTGGCGGAACAGCCGGATATCCTCCTCTTTGGCGTGCAGGGGCCAGTGGGGCGCATTGTAGGCCAGGTACAGGAAGAAAGGTTGGTTGTCTTCCCGCCTATCCAGGAACTGCAGGGCGGAGTCTGTAAAAGCGTCGGTAGTATAGTAGCTCCCTTCCGGCGGCGGCAGCTTTTCGTTGTTATAGCTCAGCCCTCTCCCGCCCTGCGGTTTCAGGTAGCTGGCTGCGCCGGCCAGGATGCCGTAGTATTTTTCAAACCCGCGCTGCAGGGGCCATTTCTCCTTTTCATGATATCCCAGGTGCCACTTGCCGGCCATGTAGGTGTGATAGCCTGCTGTTCTCAGCACTTCTGCCATGGTTACACAATGCCGGTTCAGGTACCCTTTATAACCGGGCGTGCCCCAGTCATGGATATCCTTGCCGTTCTTCCGGCTGCCCGGATCTTCGGACATATGGCCCACGCCGGCCTGGTGCTGGAACAGGCCGGTAAGCAGGCTGGCCCTGGTAGGACAGCAGCGGGAGGTGTTATAGAACTGGCTGAAGCGAAGCCCGTCGGCCGCCAGCGTATCCAGGTGGGGGGTGGGTATCTCGCCGCCATAGCAGCCGATATCCGAATATCCCATATCGTCGGCCATGATGAGGATGATGTTGGGTCTTTGCGTTGGCCCCTGCGCAGCGGTATATTGCGCGAACAGGATGAGAAATGATAACAGTGGAAGCTTCATGGGCGCCTTGTTTAAGGATGAAGCTATAAAGTTATTATTATATTATTTATCCTGCCCGCCCAACAGAGGACCTGGCACTTGCGGCATTGGATCCAAGCCGGCACTGGATCACAGGTGGAAAAGTACTTGTCAGGGTACAGCGGAAATGTTATTATAAACTTTTCCCGGCTCACTTATCCGGCTCAAAATCCAGCGAAACGGAATTCATGCAGTAACGCTTATACGTGGGCGGCGGGCCGTCGTCAAAGATATGCCCCAGGTGGGAATTACAGCGCGCGCACTCCACCTCTATACGATCCATTCCCAGGGAATGGTCTTCCTTATAAATAACGCTATGCTTCCTTACGGGCTCAAAGAAGCTGGGCCACCCGCAGGAGCTGGCAAATTTGGCGTCCGAGCGGAACAGCTTGTTGCCGCATACTGCACAGTAGTAGGTACCCCTGGCCTCGCTGTTCCAGTACTTCCCGGTAAAGGCCCTTTCCGTGCCTTCCTCCCGCGCTACGCGGTACAGCTCCGGCGGCAGGATCTTCTTCCATTCCCGGTTGCTTACATGCAGCTGCGTGGTATCTGTACGTGAATAATATGGGTTGTTCCGGTGCCCTTCACTTGTTTCCCGGCTCTGCTGCGCATTGCCTTTACAGGCAAACTGCGTCATGAGCACCACCAGCCAGATTGTCATTGTTCTCATATCAGGTGTATTTGCGCTTAGTGCTTCAGCTTGTCTTTAAATACTTTTTTGAACTTCTCCAGCTTGGGTCGGATCACCAGCTGGCAGTAGGGCTGATCCCCGTTCTGGTTATAATAGTCCTGGTGATAATCTTCCGCCTTGTAGAACACGGTATAAGGCGCCACCTCCGTTACGATCGGGCGGTTGTACGCGTGCTCCTCGTTCAGCCTTTTAATATAGTAGTCCGCTTTTTCCTTTTGCTGGTCATTGTGGTAGAAGATAGCCGAGCGGTATTGCGTACCGATATCATTGCCCTGGCGGTTCCGCTGGGTAGGATCGTGCGCGGTAAAGAATGCCGCCAGCAATTCATCGTAGGAGATCCGGGAGGGATCATAGATGATGTTGCAGGCTTCAGCATGGCCGGTAGTGCCGGTGCACACTTCCTTGTAGCTGGGGTTGGCCACTGTTCCGCCGGTAAAGCCCGATATAACGGTATCTACCCCTTCCAGCTGCTGGAATTGTGCTTCCACACACCAGAAGCAGCCGGCTGCAAAAGTGGCGGTATCCCTTTTTCCTGTTGCGTGCTCTTTTGATGGTTCCATTGATCTGAATGCTTTTGTGTTCCTGACATCTGGCTGGTGCCGGGCACAGGCTGCCAGCGGTAATAATAAAAATGCCATGCACAGCTGCCTGAGGATTGACGCTTCCATTGTTTTCATCCAAGCTCCTTTTTATCACAAAGGTCCAACAAAATATGGATACGGGGCATATACAGGTTTCCCGAAGAGTTGGCAATATTTCCCGGCAGGGGCTGTCACGGCCGTTCCTGCACAGGGACCGGGCCATTGTTAAAGAATTGTTAGAATTGCAGGCAGCAGCGCTGCTATTTCACCCGCACGTAGCGCTCAATGATCTCCCGGTCGATGCCTGCGCTTTCCACCTTTTCAATACCCCGCTGTACAGCGTATCATTGTGGATGCTGATGGTAAAGACGAATGTTTTCCCTTCCCAGTTGCGGTCCGCGTAATAATCCAGGTGCTCGGTATAGGTGTGGCCGTCCAGGGTGTAACGGCCGCCACCTGCATCAAAATGGTTAGAGGAATCGCGGGGTGCATCCGTATCATGCCTTAAAAACGCAAAATGCGAGCCGTTGATGATCTTGATCATACGGACGCCCTTTGTATAATCGGTAACGGTGCTGTCGCCCCGGGTAATGGTGGTGCCGGATAGCAATCGCCAGGTTCCGGCCAGGGGTACAGAAGGAGTGTTGGAGGCGCTGCAGGACAGCAGGAGGCACAGGGCCGGCATAACGGGAAAAAATGTACGTTTCATCCGGTAAATATACGTCGCTGGCACAGGATGTGCAGTAATAACTCTGCCCATTATTCAATATATTTGCACCCGGAAATGAAGCGGTATCTTGCCATATTACTAATGCTGGTCTACACGGCATTTTCGGCCGCAGCCCTTGCGCAGGTACGTTACTCCTGCAGCAGCCTTTGCGCGGAAGAGAGCCCCGGCAATACCCACGCCACCCGGGAGTACAGCGAACACGAGGCGGCCCGCAGGCAGGAGCCGCCGGTGCTGCACCAACGCGATCATACCAACACCAGGCCTTTCAGCAGCAAAATCCTTTACCCTTTGCACAGTGATCCAGCGCGGGCAGCGGCTGTTCCGGTACATATCCGGCACTGTGTTTTCATTTTGTGATCCCCGGGGCAGGAATAACCTGCCAAATCGCCTCCAATATCGTGCTGCAGCCGTCATTGCAGCCAGGTCACCATTACTTACGGTTAAAAACAGCTTATCATGAAACATATATTTTTTGCTATATGCCTTATTATGGCAGCCAGCCTGTACGCCACCACCACCCGGGCCCAGGTTGAAAATACGGACAGCAGCGGCTTGTACCTCTCCACTGAAGATTATGTAAAGGGCGTGCTCAGCTACCCCGGAGCCCGCATCCGGGCAGATATCCCTTTCCGGCACGCGGTAGTGAAAGTGGCGGGAGAAACCGCGGCTAAAGAATTCCGGAAAGACGAGGTATACGGTTACCGCGACGAGCGCGGGCAGGACTACCGTTTTGTGGGTAACAAGGCCTATAAAATAGTGGACAAGGCCTACTTTCCCTTATACCGGCGGGTAGAGATCATCACCAAAGGGAAGGAAAGAACGCGGGAGCCGCGCTACTACTTCAGCACGCGCCCCGGTGATGCGCTTCAGGCGCTGACCATCCGGCAGCTGAAAAAGGCCTTCCCGGACAACCGCCGTTTCCATTACCTGCTGGACCTGCAGTTCAAACATGACCGGGAGCTGGTAGCCTACGATGATATCCACCAGGAGTATAAGGTCAAGACCATTTTCAGCAGCGCCATCCAGGACAAATCAATTGTACAGGGGGAATAAGGGGGCACCTTTTCCCCCTTTTTTTAACTCGCGCAAATGCTTACTTTGTGTGCAGATTCCTTTTTTAACTATAAACCTGAAAACCTGTGAAAAGAACCATTCTCCTGGTCGCCATCAGCTGCCTCGCCCTGTTGGCGCAGGCGCAAACCAACCAGCGGGACGCCAAGCAACGCAAGCAGGGCCGCTGGGTGGAAGAAGTAGCGCCTTTACGCGGCGAGCCCGGCTACACCTGGGAAGGCACCTACAAGAACGACCGCAAGGAAGGCGTGTGGAAAAAGTATAATGTCAGCGGCGACCTGATAGCGGAAGAAACTTTCCATAACGGCGTGCTGGACGGTCCCTGCAAGTACTATTACCGTAATGGCCGGCCCAGCGCTGCAGGCAATATGCTGGCCATGGAGATCGAAGGCGAGATCGATACCGTGCTGGTGATAGACCCTGTTACCCAGGAGGAGTCCCGTGTGGAAGTGGTGCGCAAGGGCAATTCCGTACGGCATGGAGAATGGCGCCTGTATGACGAGGAGGGCCACATGGTACGGGAAACCTACAGCCGCGGCGAGCTGGTGACTGAAGAAAGAGGTCCCCAGCGCAAAGCCAACGCGCCGCTGCTGCCGCATGAGCAGCAGGACAAAGCGGGAAAACGGAAAAAGGATTAGGTTCCAGCCGGCAGTATCAGGAGAACGCCCTGTGCCAGGTAGCCAGCATCCAGTGGTACGCGCAGCAAACCAGCAGCACGAATATCGTTCCCCACTGGGCCCCTACAGTATCAGACGCTACGCCCATCAGGAAGGGGAACACCGCCCCTCCTGCCACCCCCATGATCATTAGCCCCGATACCTCGTTGGACCTTTCCGGCCGGCGCTGCAGCGCAAAGGAGAAAATAATGGAGAATATATTGGCGCAGGCAAACCCTGCCAGCGCTACCCCTGCATAGATGGTGCCGGCATTGGGCGCAAACAGCAACACCACCATGGCTGCCACCGCGGCAATGGCGGATACGAAGTAACATTTGCCCGCCGCCCATTTTGCCAGCAGGATGGCGCCGATAAAAGTGCCGGCGGTCTTGAACACAAAATATATGCTGGCCACATATCCCGCCTGCTCCAGGGGCATACCTGTTCTTTCCATCAGTATCCGGGGGGCAGACACATTGATCCCCACATCTATCCCCACCAGGGTAAGTATGCCCAGGAAATACAGGAAGATCATCCGGTCGCCCAGCAGGGAAAAGCATGCGCCAATAGTGGAGGTCTGCTCCTGCCGGCTGTCTTCCTGCACTGGGGTGGCCAGCAGCCAGATAAAAGAAAGCACCGTGATCCCGGCAAACACCGGGAACAGCAAATGCCAGTTATGAAAGCGGGTACTGGCAAAAGCGGCTATTACCGGCCCCAGGAAAGACGAAACCGCCTTCACGAACTGGCCGGCCGTGAGGCTGCTGGTCAGCTGCTCCCGGCTTACCACGTTTGTGAGCAAGGGGTTGAGCGCCACCTGCAGGAGGGCGTTCCCGATCCCTATCATGGCAAATGCCAGCAGTATCACCGGCAGTGTGTATGCCAGCATGGGGATCAGCAACCCGGCAACGGTAATGATCATGCTGAGCAATACCGTGCGCTTGCGCCCGATCCTGTTCATGAGCATACCGGTGGGTACGGAAAAGACCAGGAACCATAGAAAAACCGCCATGGGCAGCAGGTTAGACAAGGTGTCCGACAAGGCAAAGTCCTGCTTTACATAGTTGGCGGCAATACCCACCACATCCACAAATCCCATGATAAAAAAGCCAAACAGTATAGGCAACAGGCGGCTTATTCCGCCTTTCTGCGCCGCTTGTTGTCTGTTCCGGGTTGCTGACATCATTTTTATATCTGTTATTACTGGTATTATAAATTCAACAGGGCCATTCTTCCGTACAGCTCTGCAATACAGGCTTCGTCCAGCAGCCATTTAGGCTTGCCGGTCTCGTCCTCCCTCCCGCTCCAGTCATGGTTCAGCAGGCCGTTGCGGTCGCGGTGGTTCCAGGCATGATCTACCCGGGCAATGATGGCCTTTAAATATACCGGATCTTTATCAATAGCATACCAGGCACAATAGCCGCGGAACAGCACGGTAGCGAACCAGGGCAGGTCGCAGAACTCGCTGCGCAGGCCGGGCTGGGCCTTGCCAAAATAGGCATAGGCCGACCTGGCTGTTTGCGCGGCATCCTCGTAATACTTCCGGCGGCCGGTAAACTGGTACAGCAGTACGGCTGCTTCCAGCATGGCGCCCGAGTTGTAGGTATAATAAGTGGGGTTCACCTGACCAGTGGCGGTTTTCACATCATTGCAATACAGCCCGGCGGAATCCCGCAGGTGCCGGTGCATCCAGTCATAGAACCGCTGCCCCTGCTCCAGGTAATACCGGTCCCTGGTGGCCTTGTAGAGCTTCAGCGCGGAAAGGGTGGCCATCCCGTTGCTGCAGGCGGGCTTCTGGTCATGATGCCCTTCCAGCCAGGTAACGCCGCCGCCCAGCGTATCTGTCCAGCCGCTCATGATAAAGGCAAATACCTCCTTTGCCCTGGAAAGGTAGAGGCGGTTCCGGGTGTTCTCGTACGCCTCCATATAATCTATTACCACCAGGCCATTGTCATCATAGTAACGGTCCACTTTCTCAAACCTTACCGGGTAAGCCTGGTAGCCGGCGGGCTGCCGGGAAGTATCGCGGTACAGGTACATGCCGTTCATGACGGAATCCAGGTAGGGCCGGTAAGCCTTCTTTCTCCGCGGCAGCCGCATCATGACGTTGGTGGAAGATACCACGCCACTGAAAGGCCAGAGATAGCTCACCTCCCGGGAGGCCACCTTGCCGTCCTGCATATAGGTAAGCGAATCCTGGTGCTGCTGCGGGTAGTATTCCGAAAACAATCCATACTGCGGCACCCGGTACAGGGTCCATACCCGGTGAAACATTTCCTCTGCCCGCCGCTGGTACTCCGCCGCGGGCTGCAGCTGCTGCGCTGCTGCTGAAAAAGCAGCGCCTGTGCATAGTATGCCGATCAATATGCTTCGCATCATCCAAAAGTTAGGTGCAGTTATCCTGCGGTTCATTTTTCCTGCTTCCACAGGGAGATCCTGGCATAGATCTCTACCATGGCCACCTGGGTGAGCAGGGAATAGTAGCGGCCCAGGTCAGCGCCCGACCAGTCCTCGTAGAACTGGCGGGTATCCGGCAGCCGGGCATATTTCCATGCATAGTCCACGTTAGCTACCAGGGTATTGATATAGTCCGCCTTTTTATCCACCTCGTACAGCTCCAGGTAGCCGCGGAGCAATACGGCGGTGAACCAGGGATCGTTGGGCGTAAAGAATTTTCCCTGCCCGGCAACGGTACGGGTAAAATGATCATACGAAGCTGCCGCCCAGGTCTTTGCATCCAGCAGGTAATCATCTTCCTTCGTGATCTTGTACAGCAGGGCGGCATTCTGGATCATGGCGCCGGAATTATAGGTCCATTTTGTTTTGTCGATACTGAGGTCCTTCACCCGGATGGAATTCCAGAACGTGTTGTCCGCAGGGTCCAGCGTATGGTGCTTCACCCAGTCGTACCAGCGTTTGGCGGCAGCCAGGTATTCCGCATCCTGCTCCACCTGGTACAGCTGCAGGGCCAGTGTGGCGGCCAGCGCGGTCACATTGGTGGCCTTTACACAGTTGGGATCATCCTTGTTGAAGCGCACCGCTTCATTCCAGTACAGTCCCCCGCCTGCTTCACTTGTTTCGCCGGAAGCGCAGAACCGGTATGCAGCCTTTGCATGCTCCAGGAACGCGGCGGTGCCGGTAACCCGGTATGCCTCCAGCATATCTATACCGGTAATGGCATTATCATCATAAAAACGGTCTGCCGCTCCCTGGCTTAGCGGCGCGGACTGGTAGCCGCCAGGAGCCCGGGAGGCATCCCAATAGCTGCTCATGCCGCTCACTGTGCTGTTAAAGTACTCCTGGTAAACAGCATCGGTATATCCCAGCTGCTTTACCAGGGTAGCGGCCGTGAATACGCCGGAATAGGGCCACAGGTAGGCATACTCCGGATCACCCGGCTGCGCGGGAAAGCTCTCCTTTAAATAATCCGTGCCGGCAACCGCATAGTTGCTGTAGATATCATCCAGCACGGTCCTGGCCCTTTCCTTATAGGTGAGCGAAACAGTGGTAGTATCCGGCGCAGCGATCACCGGCACATCTTCCCGCTCCTTGTAGCAGCCTGCCAGCAGGCATGCGCCGGCGGCTATAGCAAATATTATCGGTTTCATGTCAATGACTTTAATGTTCAGCAATAGCGGTCTTACTGCACTGTCAGCTCATAGGAATATTCCGCAGCGGCGTTCAGCGTAATGGTAAAATTGCCCTTCTTGCCGTCGGCGCCGGCCGGGTACTTGAAGGTGAAATTCCACTGGGAATTATCTACCGGTACCAGCCTGAAATAAGCCTCCGGGGTATTGGCATCCGGGGGAGCAGGATTATCCTGGTTCACGCTGCCATAGAAAGCAGCGCCCTCTGTGCCGGAAGCATCAACGGTAGCAAACCTGAACTTGAAGCGGTCGTCTTTCCAGCTGCCAAAGTCATAGTAGGCAATGGGTATGTTTTGGCCGGTCCATACACCGTTGCCCACATAATCCAGCTTGCCGATCACGGCGTTGTAGGCGGCGGCGTACACCCCTGCCTCCGTGATAGCGGTTACTTCTGCCACGGCATTGGCAAAATCAAGCCGGATGCGGTATATCCTGTCGCCGGTGTGCTGGTTTTCGCCGCCTTCCTGTATCCTGGCGCCCTGCAAAGAATAAGTGACCGGCGTACCGCTGTTGCGGTCGGTAAAATGGTAGCTGCCGTCCTTTAACCGGGTAAATATCTCGAAAGTGCCGTCGCTGTTCAGCTTCATGGGTTTTGCGTTGGCCAGGTCCGCGCCGCCTTCTGTAGCGTCGCCGGTAATGTATACGCTCACCGGCAGCTCGGTAAAGCCGGCGGGCCTTTCCACCACGATCTCGCGGGAGCTGTCTGCCCGCATTTCGTTCAACCCCTTGCTGGCCACTACTGTCCATAACAGGGTGCCGGCGGTGGCAGGCTGTATGCCGGCCTTGCCGGCAATAGCGTTCAGCGTTTTGTGCGACAGCGCGAGGGCATTCTCCACGCCGTTGCCATTGGAAGCCACGGAATAGACGGGATGCGAGAAATCGCCGCCAGCAGTATCAAAGATCACCTCGTACATTACCAGGCTGCCATCTTCGGCCCTGGCCTGGCCCCATTCAAAATTCACCACGGCATTGGTGGAAGGCTGCAGCTTGATGTACCTGTTCGTTTCGGGATAATAGAGGTCCTTTACCCCGGAGATGTTGGTATTGATCGTATCATCTTTCTCGCAGGCAGGCAGCAGCGCTATTGCCAGCAGCAGGTGGAACAGGATATATACATTGATTTTACGTATCATGATAATCAGTTTTAATAATGTGGATGCGAATATTAACAGGTAATGATCACCAGCCCGGATTGTTGGGCAGCAGGTTTTTATTCATGTCTATGTCTGCCTGCGGTACCGGCCACAGGTAATGCCTGCCCGGGTTGAACACGCGGGTGTCTGCCTCCAGGTAGCTGTTGCCTACCTTCATGCCATGCAGGATACCGTTCATTACGGTTTCCGCTATACGCCAGCGGCGGATATCGAATATACGCTGGCTTTCCAGCGCAAACTCGCAGCGGCGTTCCCGGCGTACCAGGTTCATCATGCCGGCATTGCCCAGGCCAGCATAGTTGTCAAAGTTCAGGGCCGCGGGGTCAGTGAACCCTGCCCGTTGGCGGATGGCCCTGATAGTCTTGTCCCATACAGCAGCGTCCATCTGCCCCAGCATGGTCTTTGCCTCGGCATACATCATCAGTATGTCCGTATACCGGATCAGGATCAGGTTAAGGCCGGAATTGTTGTTGCCGTCGGCGGTACGGTCATAATACTTGCGGAAGTAATAGCCGGTATGCGAAGCGTCGGATTTGTCCACCGCGTTGTCACCGGTGCCGGGGGCGGTACGGATAGTGATGGTATCGCCTTTTTTGGTCACAAAGGAGGAGCCGTCATGAATAATGGTGGCTTCCAGGCGCGGATCGCGGTGCTGGAAAGGCGTGCTTTCGTTGTAACCGGAGCCGGCCTCGCGGATGCCCTTCCCGTTTGCCATCACGTAATCGTCCACCAGCTCCTGTGAGGGCGCCATGCCGGTGATCAATGTTCCTTCGGTATAGGGAATAAAGAACCGCTGCATGGAGTGCGTCCTGTAAACCGGCACAAACTGCATATCCAGGATCACCTCGCTGTTATTCTCATTTTCGGGCTTAAAGATGCCTGCATAATCGGGGAACAGGCTGTAAGCGCCATACGTACCACCGTTGATGAACTGCTCGCATATGGCCACCACCTCGTCCCAACGGCTTTCATAAAGCAGCACCTTTGCTTTTAGTGCAGCGGCGGCCCCTTTGGTAATGCGGCCTTTATCTGCCTCACTATACTCATTCTTCAGGGGCAGCACGGCTGTTACCGCATCCAGCTCCTGCAGGATATAGTTCAGTATTTCCGCCCGGGGCGTGCGGCCAATTGCAAAACTTTCCTCGTAGGATATCTCGTTCTCTATCAGCGGCACATCCCCGTACCAGGTCATCAGCTGGAAGTAATGGAAGGCCCTGATAAAACGGGCTTCTGCCATATACCGGTCCTTCAGGCCGGCGTCCAGGCCGGGTACCTTGTCAATATTATTCAGTAGGTTATTGCAGTTGCGTATACCGCCAAAGTGATAGCTCCACTCTCCTGCCACGCGGTTGGTACGGCCGTCGTACGCGCCTTCTGCAATGCTGCGCGTCTCGCCGCCGTTTACCGAGCTGGAACAGAGCGCGTTGTCGCTCAGGCTTTCGTTAAAGAAGTAATACTCCTCGGAGTACATGCCTGCATAGCAGTTATTCAATGCCCTGGCAGCGGCCTCGGGGTTATTCCAGAAGGTAAGGTCCGTGTCCTGGTAGGACGGCCCCAGGTCCAGCTTCTTGCAGGCCGTGGTTCCCAGCAGGAACGCAGCCAGCACCATTGCACAATATCTTTTTTTGCTCATAACGCAATCATTTAAACGTGGTTAAAAGTTAATATCCAGGCCCACTGCCCATACCTTCTGAACAGGATAGATACGGCCGCTGCTGGCGGAAGACAGCTGGTTGAGGTTAAGACTGTTGTTGAACTCCGTTACCTCGGGGTCCAGTCCTACATTCATGCCGGTAACTGTGAGCAGGTTCTGCCCGGTAAGGTAGATCCTGCATTTCTCGATATTCACTTTGCCGGTCAGGCTGGCGGGCAGGGTATAACCCAGCTGCACGTTCTTCAGCCTTGCATATGCGGCGTTGAACAGCCAGAAAGTGGAGTTGGCCTCGTTGTTCACGGATTCCGTGCCAATGGTCAGGCGGGGATAGGCCGCATCCGGGTTGTTGGGCGTCCAGCGGTCAATATGCTGGGCGTACACATTATCCCAGTTATCATGAAAAGCCTCTACGCCTTCGCCGCGCAGGTACACATTCCGCTTTCCTACGCCCTGTATAAAGATGCTGGCATCAAAGCCCTTCCAGTTCACGGCATAGTTAAACCCAAAGGTGTAACGCGGGAAAGGGTTGCCCATCACGAAACGGTCGTTGTTATCGATCACGCCGTCCTGGTTCCGGTCCACGTACTTGATATCGCCGGGCTTCACCTGGTTCACAAAAGTGGGCTTCGGGCTGTTCTTGATATCGTCCAGGTTCTGGTAAAAACCGTCGGCCTGCAGCCCGTAATAGGAGCTGATGGGAAAGCCTTCCTTGTTGATATAGGTCACATCCCCTTCCTGCAGGTAGGTCCTTCCCCTGAAATCCACGATCTCGTTCAGGTTGTCTGCCAGGTTAGCACCAAAGGTGTGATGGAACTCGCCGGTTTTCATCCGGTAGTTAACGGCTACCTCGAAGCCCTGGTTCTTTACCCGGCCGGCATTCTGGTAGGCCGGCGTAGCGCCGTACAGCCCGGGAGCTGTAAGCTGCAGCAGGATATCATTGGTGATCTTGTGGAAGTAGTCGTAGCTGATGGTAAGACGGTTGTCCAGCAGGGACAGGTCAAAACCTATATTGGAAGAGCTGGCAGACTCCCAGGTAATGATCGGGTTGCCCACGGCGAAAGAAGCGCCGGGCTGCGGCAGGTTATTGAAACCGTACATATTGTTCACGGTGGTGTAGATGTTCAGGTAACCGTAGTTGGACAATATCTGCTGGTTCCCCAGCTGTCCCCAGGACCCGCGCAGCTTGAGGTCCCCTATCCGCTCCTTCACGCCTGCCATAAACGGCTCGTCCGTAATGCGCCATGCAGCGGAAAACGAGGGGAAGAAAGCGCCCCGGTTGCCTTTGGCAAAGCGGCTGGACTCGTCGTAGCGAAAGTTGAACTCAAAGTAATACTTGTCGGAATAGCTGTAGTTCAGCCGCCCGAAAACGGAATTCAGGGCCCAGCGGTCCACCCGGGTATCGTAGGTATCATTGAAGCCGGTGAGCGTGCTGGTGCCTGCGGTAGAATCGCCGGTCTCATTGTCTACATTGATCTGGCGTTTCTGCCGGTACTCGTTCTTCCACCCTTCTGTGGCATACCCCAGCAATGCCTTTACATGATGCACCTTGCCGAAGGTCTGCTCATAGTTCAGCAGGGCCTGGAAGTTGTCCTGCACACTCCTGGCATGGTTTACGGTACGGGCGCTCTGGTTGTCCGAGCCGGAGTAAGGCGTATAATCAATGGACTTCCTGAACTCGTCCATGTTGTTGTCCCGGATATCTGCGCCATACACCAGCTTGGCAGACAGGTGGCTGGTAAGCGCATATTCTGCGGAAGCCATGTAGTTATAGCTGCCGTTGCTGTATTTCCTGAGCCCGCCCTTTTCCAGCTGGGCAAGCGGATTGTTGGAGGCCGTAGGCGCCAGGAAATAGTTGCCGGCGCTGTCCTTTATGGGGTATATCCTGGGAATGCGTATGGCGGTGGATACCAGCCAGTCGGAATAATAGGCATGCTCCCGGATATCCTGCCTGGCATAGGCAAAGTTGCCCGCCAGCTTCAGCTTCCCAAGCTGTGTGCTTAGATTGGTCCTGAAATTGTAGCGCTGGTAGCCATAGCCGGGGCCGCGGTACAGGCTGTTCTGGTCAAGGTAGCCGCCGGACACCAGGTAGGCCAGCTTGCCAATGCCGCCGGTTACGCCCAGGTTGTGATTGTGCTGCAGGGCAGCGGGCTTCATCACCTCGTCCATCCACCATTTTTCCGAGCCCTTTTCACCCTGCCGGCGGATCTGCTCCGGGGAAAACTGGGCGGACTGGCCGGAGTTGACCAGCGCTTCGTTCTTCAGCTGCATATAATCCACCCCGCTGAGCGGCGATACCAGGAAGGTAGGCTGCTGCCAGCCTGCAAAGCCGCTGTAGGTTACCCGCGGCACCTTGTTCAGCTTCCCCTTCCTGGTAGTGACCAGGATAACGCCATTGGCTGCACGGGAACCGTAGATGGCGGAGGAAGCGGCATCCTTCAGCACGCTGATACTTTCAATATCCTTTGGATTGATGAGGTCCAGGGAACCGGGCACCCCATCCACCAGGATGAGCGGGCTGGTATTATTGACCGTGCTTACGCCGCGCACGTTAATGCTGGCGGCTGCGCCCGGCTCGGTAACATTCTGCTGGATGATCAGGTTGGGCGCTGCGCCCTGCAGGGCCTGCACAGCGCTGGTAACCGGCTTGCCGTCCAGCTCCTTTGCGCTCACTACGCTCACTGCGCCGGTCAGGCTGGTACGCTTTTGCGTGCCGTATCCCACCACCACCACATCAGCCAGGGTGCTGCTGGATGCTTGCAGGGATATGCTCACCTGGTTGCTTGCCGTAAGGGGCAGCTCCCTGCTGGCATATCCCAGGGAAGAGAAGGTGAGCATCTGGTCTTTACCGGCAGGGATCTTTAAGGTAAAAGTACCGTCGCCGGCAGAGGCTGTGCCTATACCGGAGCCTTTCAATGACACCGATACGCCCGGAATGGGCTGTTGCGTAGCTGCATCGGTAATGCGGCCTGTAATGGTCCGCTGTTCCTGTGCAAATAGGTTGTGCGCCATCATCATCAAGAACAGGACAAGCAGCAACGGGCATTTGTTCCTGTACGTGAGCATTTTGGTGATGGCCGGGCAATTAGCTTGCATACGCTTCAATTTTTGCTGTTAATGTTGTGGAATTCATTTTTTCAAAGGCCCGCCCCGCTAGGGTGCGGCGGGCGTATCAGACAAGGTATATTCCAGTGTCCCCCCTTTTGTGAGCTGTTCAAACAGGATGGAATTGTCCCGGAGCTTTTTGCCGTTGAACGTGGGATGATGCAGGTATATATTCGCTGCGCTGTTGTTGTGCGTTACGATCTCCAGCTGGTCTCCCTTATAGTATTTTTTATTGAGCCGGATGGTTACCCTGTCAAAAAGCGAGGAGGCGATCTGCATGGAAGGCTTTTCCGCAGCACCGCCCTGCACGTCAAAGAGGCCTATGGCGCCCAGCACGTACCAGGCCCCCAGCTGTCCCTGGTCCTCATCCTGGCCGTAACCGTAGCCGTGAATGCCTTCCGTGCCATAGAACTCGTTGCAGATGGCCCGCACCCATTTCTGAGTGAGCCAGGGCTTGCCGGAATAGTTGAACAGCCAGGGCATCTGCAGGCAGGGCTGGTTGCCCTGGTTGTAGGGCGCCTCCAGGCCGGAGAAGGCGTTGATGGTGGTGCCGCCGCCAAATACCATTTGCTGTGCTGCCGTGAAAATGCTGTCCAGCCTTTTATTGAATTCTTCCTTTCCCATTTTGCGGATCAGGCCCTGCGGGTTGTGCGGTACATAAAAGGAGTACTGGCCGGCATTGCCTTCCTGGAAACCGCGCCACGGCTCCGCAGGCTTAAAGTTGCCGACAAAGGAGCCGTCGGCATAACGCGGACGCATATATTTCACAGTGGTATCAAACAGCTGCTCCCATCCTCTGGAAAGGCGCAACAGCGTTTTGTAATCCTGCTTCCTGCCCAGCGCTTTTGCCCACTGCGCCACGGCAAATGCGCTGAAGGAATACTCCAGCGTGTGGGAGCCGGAAAAACACCATTGCCCGGGAGCCGGGTCAATATGATCAACATAGCCGTATTTCATGAAGCGCTCCACATCGTCCTTCCCTGCGCCTTCCGGCCTGTTCTTATAGCCGATCTCATTCTTCAGCGCCGCGGCATATCCTTTCCGGATATCAAAATCCCGGATACCGTAGTTATAGGCGCCTGCAATGACCAGCCCTACGAAATTGGTGCCCACACCAGACACATATTTGCTGCAGGCAATGCCATCGCCCAGCCAGCCGGCATCGTCATATACCAGCAGCTGGCTGCTGATAAAGTCCGAATAATACTCCGGGTAGGCCAGCGCCCATAGCGGCATAAGGTTCCAGTAAGCGCCCCATACCGCGTCTGTATTATAGTGGTTATGCAGCGGGCGGCCCTGCTTGTCCAGCGGTATCCGGCCGGTTCCGCCCGTATTCTTCGGGTAGGCGCCATTCACGTCGCTGGCCAGGCCCCGGCCCAGCAAGGCATGATACAGGCCGGTATAAAATTTTATCCTGTCTGCCGGCCGGCCTCCCTTTACGGTGATCCGGCCCAGGTATTCGTTCCATTTTTGCCGGGTACGTTCACGGGCCGCATCAAAGGTCAGGGAAGCAGCTTCCTGTTGCAGGTTCAGGCGGGCATTTTCCACGGAGGTATAGGAAAGGCCGATCTTCACGGTTACGGTTTCCTGCTCCTTTGTGGCAAAGGTCAGGTAAAGGCCGGCGCCTTTCCCGCTGATCTCCCGGCTGCCGGCGGTTTGCCGGTCTCCCCGGAAGGTGCCGTAGGCCAATGGCTGCTTGTCTACCACGGCGGAAAAGAACATGGCCACTTCCGCTCCCGGCTGGTATTTTTGCACGTAGGCCGGCAGGGTAACCACATAGCCCTCTATCCGGCCATCGGCGCTCATGTATACGCGGGCGTCCTTTACCTCGCCGCTCTCTCCCTGCTTGTTGCCGATATCAAAAAGGATATGCGAGCGGTTGCCGGCAGGAAAAGTATAACGCTGGAACGCCACCCGCTCCGTAGCGGTCAGCTCCGCCCTGATCCCGTATCGCTTCAGCAATACTGCGTAGTAGCCTGCAGTGGCCTCCTCGTTGGCGTGATCAAAAGCGGAACGGTATCCCGAAAGGGAATCGTTCAGCTCTCCCGGTGTAGTGACCAGCGGCCCCACGGTAGGCATCAATGATACGCCGCCAACCTGGAATTCGTGAAAATTCGGGAATCCCTCAATGCTGGTATGCCGGTAGTCGTACCCCACTGCCTCCCAGCCATTGGGATTTCCTTCGTGTCCGTTGGTAGAGGGGGCCGGCTTGGCCATCCCGAACGGTGCAGCGCCCGGCGTGAAATGGAACCAGCGGCAATGCGCCGTTCCTATCAAAGGATCTACATACCGGGTAAGGTCTGCGGTATCCTGCGCACTGAGGCCCGTAGCTGAAAAGACGAGCAGGCAGCCCAGTAACCATCTCATTTTCTTCATAACTGAATCTTTGTATGACCAATACTGCCGGGCATGAATTTCCCGGCAGTGCTGTTTATTTTTATTTTACGAAGGCTTTTACCACCTTCGCTGTTTCCTTCCCTTCATTGATGATCCGGTAAGATCCTGCAGCGGCGGGAACGGCAAACGTTTCAGCGTAGTTATAGCGCTGCCGCAGCCCGTTGGCTGTTTCCACTATCACAGACTGTCCCTCCACCAGCATCAGCACATGGCACTTGCCGCCGGTAGCTACTTCCATGCTTTCCGCAAACTCCATCCGGTGCACGTCATAGAAGTGATCGGCATGCGTGGGCAGGTGCAGCAGCTGCCAGCCGGGCCCTTTTTCAATCACTACCTGCCTGGAAACAAGCTCTTCCTTTACCCGGGCCCCCTTGCGGCTGAAATCCAGGTTCCTGAAGGCATGGTCAATGTTGATGGGACGGGGCTTGCCGTTGAGGTCCAGCCTTACCCAATCGTACATTTTGAAAGTAAAAATGTAGGGCGTAGCGCTGATCTCCAGCACCAGGTTGTCTTTGCCCGAACTGTGCACCGTACCGTTAGGGATCAGGAAAAAATCGTGCTTGTGCGAGGGAAAGGTCTGCACATATTTTTCAATATCCACCGGCTTGCCGGTGGCGGCGCTTTCCTCCAAAGCCGCCCGGAATGCTGCGGGGTCGTTATCTTCCCGGAAGCCCAGGTATACGCGGGCATCCTCCTTGCAGTCCAGTATATAGTAGGTTTCGTCCTGGGTGATCTTTTCCCCGAAATGCTCCTGTATGTACTTCAGGGTAGGGTGGCACTGGATAGAAAGGTTACCGCCATCGAACGTGTCCAGGAAATCGAAGCGGATCGGAAAATCAATGCCGAACCGCTGTACGTCCTTACCCAGCACTTCTGCTGCGTGCTCCATCATCAGCCAGTCGAACGCGATCTCCAGCAGCCTGCCGTCGCTTTCAAACACAAGGCCGTTTTCGGGGACGATCATTTCAAAGGACCAGGCATAGTTCACCTCCTCCTTGTTGAGGTGGCTGATCCGCTGCTTCATCCAGTGGCCCCCCCAGGCGCCGGCCTCAAACCAGGGCCGCACGCGGAAAGCGTTCCTGGCAATGAACTGCAGGCCTTCGCTGATGTCCTGGCGCCGCGCCCAGGTAACCTGTTCCTTCCACTGGCCGTCCACGATCAGTGCTATTGAAGGCAGTATCTGCTGCTTATGCGCATTCAGCAGCACCCAGTCCACAAAGTAGAACCGCTTATAGGTTTCCTGGTTGTCGTCCCACTGCTGCTTGCCGATGTTATTGGCCATGCGGGCGCGCATACGGTATTGCAGCTCGTTCTTGGGCAGGTCTATGTATACTACGGGCGCCTGCAGGCCGGTAAGCGCCGCGCCTATACCGATAATGATACTGATGGCTTCCGGCGCCAGGTGTATGCTGTTAAGCTTTTCGCCATCAAAAAGGTCTTTCAGGGTTATGGAGGCCCTTCTGCCCCATACAGTTCCTTTCTCCCCGATAAAAGGCTGCACCAGCGCGGTGATCTCGTTTTCCGGCTTCAGGAGCGCATCCGTGTATACCAGGTTGGCCTTCAGCCCTGCAGCGGCCAGCTCTTTTTCCAGGGATGCGCCGATATACGCCCAGTCATTGCCAACATATCCGTCTACCAGTACAACGGGATGGTCTTTCATCCAGCTGGCCAGGCTGCCATACCCGCAGCAGATCTTTCCGTTGCCCAGCTTCGTGTAGGGGTACATATCGTAGTTACCCGCCGAAGGAGGCTGGTACTGCGCCGTAGTGAGCGGCATCAAGGGTTGAGTCGTTTTTCTCCAGTTCATTATTGCTGTTCGTTTACTGTTGTATGATCGCGCTGCTATTGATAGCCGGCAGCTGTTCTGCATATCCAGGCAGCGCCTGCCAGGGCGGACCGCTCGCCACGGGAAGAAATATGCACGCTGGCCCGGACGCCCTTTGCCAGCAGCAGTTGCTGCAATGCCGGCAGGAAGAACGGGTGCGCCTTGCGGATATTCCCGCCGATCACGAGGCACTGGGCCTGGAAATCGCGCAGCCAGGGCGACAATACCTCTCCCAGCGCCATGCCCATTTCATGGAACAGCTGCCGTGCAACAGCATCCTCCTTTTCCGCCAGCTCGCTGATGGTCTTGACATCAGCAACGGGGAGGCCTGTACGGGCCCGGTATTCGTTCATCAGCCAGCGCGAAGAAATATAGTCCTCTGCAATGCCGCTCCTGTAGGGAAGATGGTAGATGTACCCTTCCGGCGGTACGCCTGCACCCTGCAGTAATATCCGGTTGTCCAGCAGGAAGCTGCCGCCCAGGCCCGTGCCCAGCGTAACGGCCACCATGCGGGAGCAGCCGGCCCCCTCTCCTGCCCAGGCTTCCCCCAGGGCAAAGCAGGAGGCGTCGTTCTCGAAATAGATGCTGCCCGGAAAATCCAGGGCCTGTTTCAATGCCGTGCGGATGTTGGTGCCATACAGCGCCTCGTACTTGGCTACGCCTCTTATCAGCGAGATGCCGTTCGGGTAGTCGAACGGGCCGGGCATGGCGATGCCAATAGCGGGTATTGGCGTGGCAGCCGCGCTGATCACCCTGCCAATGGCGGATGCCCAGCGCTCCAGTATCACGGCGGCGGCAGCAGCGGCGTTCACCGCCTGCTTCTGTAACGTATCCTCCATCACTGCGCCGGTTTCCAGGTCTACCAGGGCAGCGGTAATATGTGAACCTCCTATGTCTGCTCCAACTACCAACCTTTTGTCCATATGTTTGAACATATTTGCGTTTAAATAAAAAAAGCCCTTTTTCCTGTTGGCCAGGGAAAAGGGGGAAAAGCCGATCAGGCTTCTGATCTTATTTCAATAGAATATGTAAACTTGTCGGACCTGTAATATCCAACATTGTACTCTACCGGCCGGTCGCCGGGATCATATACAAAACGCTCCCTGAAAAGAATGGGACTTTTTGGATCTACCTGTAATTTCTTTGCCACCTTACCTGCCATCAGCGCACTGATATGCTCGCTGGAGCGTACCACCACGATGCCGAACTTCTCGGACAGCAGCTGGTACAGCGGGCGGTTCAGATCGTCGTTCTCCGTTAAAGCAATACGCGGATGGAAGTAGCTTTCAAAGTAAACGATTGGCTCTCCGTCCACCCCCTTCAGCTTGCTGAGCTTGCATACGCTGGTCATGGGCGCTATATTGAAAAAGGCGGCGATCTTTTCATTGGCCTTTACATTTTCCAGCGTCAGCAACAGGTTGGACGTAACAATGCCGCGTTTCGACATCTCTTTTGTAAAGCTCTGCCAGTCGTGCAGGCTGGTGGAAAGGTGGTTCCGCACCACCTTGGTGCCCACTCCCTTTTTCCTTATCAGCAGGCCCTCGTACTCCAGCTTGTTGGCAGCCTGCCGGATGGTATTCCGGGATACGCCGAGGCGGTTGGCCAGCTCTACTTCCTTTGGCAGGAAAGCGCCGTTCTGGTATTCCGGCTGGCTGATCAGGTTCCGCAACAGCTCCTCCACCTGGATGTGCAGCGGCAATTTGCTTTTATGATTGATCTTTAAATCCATGTATGAATGTTCAAACATACAAACATTTCCCGGATTTCCAAATAACGGCGCATTTATTTCTGGCACGTTATATATGCAACCTATAAATGCTGCTAAAGGGTATGAACCAAACGTGGCGCTTTTTGTTATACTCAAAAACCGTCATATCCTATGTTCGTACGTTGCTCTCTCCTGCTTGCCGGTCTCCTGCTTTCAGCCACCGTCGCAAAGGCGCAACAGCCGGCTGATTCCTTTCCCGCGCCTGATCCGAACAATTTCTGGAACAGCAAGCCGGTGCGCATTGGTGCGGTACCCTTAGGATTTTTTGCCGCCAGCGCCCTCACCTGGGGCGAACGGCAGGAGGTACGCAAATTCAGGAACCGCTACATTCCCACCTTCCGGCATCATTATGATGATTACCTGCAGTATCTTCCGGCAGTGACCGTATTTGGCCTGAATGCCGCGGGCGTTCACGGCAGGCATACGGTAAAGAGGGCCTTTGTTTCCTATGCATTCTCCGCCCTGATCATGGGCGCGCTGGTAAACGGCATTAAATACACCGCCAAGGTGGAGCGGCCGGATGGCAGCTCCAATAACTCCTTCCCCTCGGGGCATACGGCCAATTCCTTTATGAACGCCAGCTTCCTGCACAAGGAATACGGCCAGTACCGCAGCCCCCTGTACAGCATTGCCGGCTATACGGCCTCTACGGCAACGGCTATCGGAAGACAGATGAACAACCGGCACTGGATATCTGATGTGCTGGCCGGCGCCGGCATCGGGATACTGTCCACCGAGCTGGGATATATCATTGCCGATAAAATATTCAGGGACAAAGGGGCCCGTCCCGTCCTGCATAAAGATCCCCTTCCCGTCAATAACAAGCCCAGCTTCCTGGAAGTGCGTATGGGCTTTACCGTAGCCACCAGCAGGGACCTTACGCCCAAGGCAGACGACCTGTTTGCCCGTACAGGGTTCAATATGGGCGTGGAAGGCGCCTGGT